>Ga0210398_10000718_pt1 | contig 36642 bp, 24 predicted proteins | sample IncBWC4OmetaG_FD_161047 | JGI IMG/M metagenome (GOLD analysis project Ga0210398, IMG submission 161047) | Forest soil microbial communities from Barre Woods Harvard Forest LTER site, Petersham, Massachusetts, United States - Inc-BW-C-4-O | ecosystem: Environmental > Terrestrial > Soil >... | reverse complement strand
AAAACCGCACCTACGATCAAATGCTGGGCGACGTGGCTGGCGGCAATGGCGACGCCTCTCTGGCAGTCTTCGGCGACAACGCAACCTTCGGCAGCGTCTCGCCCAACGCGCACGCGCTGGTGCAGCGCTTCCCACTTTTGGACAACTTCTATGACCCGAGCCGGCAGTCGGCCGACGGTCACAACTGGATCGTGCAGGCCATGGCGCCCTACTCCGACGACATTCAGTCGCCGGACTGGCTGCGTGACTATCCCTCCAACGGCGGCGATGCGCTTGCTTATCAGAAGAAGGGCCACCTGTGGGATGTGGCGGCCACGGCCGGCGTCAAGGTGAAGAACTACGGCGAGTACATCGAGTACAATACGTTTCTGACGCCGGCGAAGAACACTACCGAGCCGAGTTGGACCGACTTCTACGACGACACGTTGGCCTACGAGTCTGGCAAGGAGCCGCAGCTCTACTACTACAACACCATCTCCTCGCACACCCCGCTCCCGAACCTGTACAAGGTCACGGTCCAAAACTACCCGCAGTTCGATCTGGGCATCCCCGACCAGTTCCGCTTCGATATCTGGAATGAGGATTTCCAGAATGACCTCAAGAACGGTACGGTGCCCCAGTTGGAATTCATGTGGATCAGCTCCGACCACACCGGCGGCCCGCCAACCGCGCAAGCCATGCAGGCCGATAACGACCTGGCCCTTGGCCGATTTGTCGACGCCATCAGCCACAGCCCCATTTGGTCCTCTTCGGCGATCTTCGTCGAGGAAGACGACGCGCAGGACGGCGCCGACCACGTCGACGGTCACCGCAGCCCGGGCTATGTCATCAGCCCCTACGTCCAGCAGAAGGTGAACCCCGATGGTACCGGGACTGGGGTAACCGAAGACAGCACCTTCCAGACGCAGGTCAACATGACCCGCACGATCGAGCAGATTCTTGGACTGACGCCCATGAACCAGTTCGACTTGGTGGCCTCGCCGATGAGGACGCTGTTCGTCGACGAGCCGCCCGCGAACAACTTCGAGCCCTGGAGCCACGTGCCGAACGTAATCCCGCTTGACTCGGGCGTCAATCCTGCGACTCAGACCCATGTCGCCCAGAACATCAGCCCTAAGGTGAAAGCTCTGCAGGTTGCTTGGCACCGGAAGAAGGCGGAGATCTTCGCTGGCAAATATCACACTCCCGACTCCGAAGATCCGGACACCGTCAACCATCTGAACTGGTACGAGTCTACCGGGTTCAAGCTGCCCTATCCTGGCGAGAAAACGGTTCGTCCCCCGAGCGATTTCAATCGCAAGGCGCCCGCCGCTGACGATGACGACGACGGCATTTAATATTCGTCCCAACCACAAAAGCCCTCTCCCCGGTCACCGGGGAGGGGGCTTTTTATTGCGACGTTCGGAAACTCCCCGCATCGCTGCAGCGCTCGTTGACTTGGGACCGCGGGCTGGAGATGGCCAAACATAAGACCTTCACGGTGGCTACAAATGTGAAAGTCTACTTTTGTGATTCGCGGAGCCCTTGGCAGCGCGGCAGCAACGAAAACACGAACGGGCCGTTGCGACAGTACTTCCCTAAAAGGACCGACCTGTCCGCAATCCGCGTTTGGGCGGTAACCGGAAAAGTGAAAACGGCCCGAATTTTCAATGATGTCCGGTTACGCGTTCACTGGCGCGCTCTTTTCCCATTGACATTCTATACGTAGACGGTAGTATTCGTATAGAAAGCCGATAGGAGGCAGGGATTGAGCCCTGAACCGACAAGCCTCTTGCAAGGGACTTTGGACCTGCTGATCTTGAAATCGCTTATTGCCGGCGAGATGCACGGATTGGGAGTCTCGCGGAGGATCCAGCAGATTACAGGCGGCACTTTTGTTGTTAAGCCTGGCTCGCTCTTTCCCGCCCTACACCGCATGGAAGAAGAAGGTTGGATTTCCTCTTTTTGGGGAGAGTCCGAAAACAACCGTCGCGCGAAATACTATCGCTTGACCAAAGCTGGAATGAAGCAACTCGAAGTCGAAACCAAGCGATGGGGGCGGGTTTCTTGGGCTAGCTCTCAAGCATTGGAAGCATCGTAGAGAGGTTTGCATGCCGCTCTTTGTGAAAGCTCGAAGTTTCCTGAGAAATTTGTTTTTATCCCGCCGTGTGGACGCAGACCTCGACCAGGAGGTTCGTGCCCATCTCGAAATGCTCATAGCCGAAAACATTCGCGCGGGCATGCCGCCGCGCGCAGCACAACGCGCGGCACGGATGGAGCTCGGCGGAGTCGAGCAAGTCAAGGAGCAAGTGCGCGACTGGCGGACGGGCGCGTTTCTCGATTCCCTATTGCAGGACTTGCGATTCGCCCTGCGCCAGATGCGGCGTTCTCCCGGCTTTGTCACGACCGCGGTCCTTATCCTGGCGCTCGGCATCGCCGCCAACGTCATCGTGTTCGGTGTGTTGCAGGCTTTAGTCCTGCGGTCACTGGATTTACCTCATGCGGAGCAAGTGATGACGCTTCAGCCTAAAGACGCCGGCCCCTTTGTCTCGCATCCGGAAGTGCGCGATGTGCGCGATGGCAACTCGGTGTTTTCTGCTGTAGCCGTTTATGAGTTTCAAGACTTTGGCTTGGAAGCCAACGGCGTCACCCGGCCTGTCTGGGGAGCCGAGGTGAGCGGACAGTACTTCGAGGTTGTCGGCATTAAGCCGTTCCTCGGGCGTCTGCTGGAGCGCGCCGATGACGATCATCCCGGAGCCTCAGAGGCTGCGGTGATTTCCTGGTCAGCGTGGCAGAGTGATTTTGGCGCGGACCCCGACATCGTGGGAACGACGGTCCTCATTGACAAACATCCGTACACCATCGTCGGGGTCGCGCCGGAAGGCTTCCGCGGGACGGAGAAAATTGCCCAGCTTGACATTTTCGTTCCTATAGCAAATGAAGCATCGCTGGACGGGTTCAGTTGGCTTGAGTCGCGAAGCTATAGGAATCTCTTTTCGATCGTGCGCATCAAGGACGGGGTCACCACGACACAGGCGCAGGCGGAATTGAACGCCATTGCGACCCGCATTGCCAGGCAATATCCGAAGGATGAAGAGGGGTTGGCATTGAAGCTCGCCCGTCCTGGCATGCTTGGCGACTTTATGGGCGGACCGGCGCGTGGTTTTCTGGCTGGGGTCATGGGGCTGGCCGGTATTGTTCTGCTCGCTGCCTGCGCCAACCTTGGCAGCTTGTTCGCAGCGCGTACGGCAGACCGAGCGAAAGAGATTGCCATCCGCATGGCACTTGGATCGAGCCAGTGGCGCATCCTTCGGCAACTCCTGACCGAGGCCTTTGTGATCTCGATTCTCGGGGGCGCGTTGGCCTGCGGCTTGGCGTGGATGGCGCTCACCGGCCTGGCTAGCTGGCATCCACCCACCAGGTATCCTCTCGGGCTCTTCTTCGTTCTGCCGCAGCCATCGTTGATCCTTATGGCGTTCTTAATCTCGGTGGTCGCCGGAGTCGTCTTCGGACTGATGCCACTGCGGCAGATATTCAAGACCGACCCAAATGACACGATTAAGAGCGGCGGAAGCCAATTCGCAGCGGGACGCCGCTGGGCGCTTCGCGATGTGTTGCTGGCGGCACAGATCGCGCTCTGCTGCGTCACCGTCACGGCAGCTTTTGTCTCGCTGCGCGGCCTGGGCAAAGCACTGACCATGGACCTGGGTTTCAATCCGAAAAATGTTTTACTTACACAATTCGATCTGAGCCAGGCCGCTTATACCGGCGATGCCGCCGATCATTTTCAGCGCCAGCTACTGGAAAGGATCTTGCAGATCCCGGGAGTGGACGCAGCAGGCTACGCGAATACCACGCCGCTCTCCGGCGACACAATGGTCTCTGCTGTCTTCTCTCAACAAAGTTCCGATTTCAGGCCCTCAAACAAAGCATTTTATGCCTATAACTACTACATCTCACCGGGATATTTGACCGCCGCCGGAACATCTCTGCTCGCGGGGCGCGATGTGAGCTTTGCCGACACTGCAAAGTCCCCGCCTGTTGCCATTGTGAATCAGGAGTTCGCCCGGCGGCTGTTCCACTCTGAGGGTGCTGTTGGACGCTATTTTAAAGACCGCGACGGTGTGTCGGTCCAGATCGTGGGCATCGTGCCCTACGGAAAACAGTTTACGCTCGCTGAAGATCCGGAAGCCGCTGCGTTCTTCCCGATCTCGCAGAAAACGAGCACCAGTACGGCGATCGTCGTACGAACCCGGCGGGACACGGCCGACATGGTAGCTGCCGTTCGCGGAGTACTCCTCGATCTTGACCGCGCCGTTCCTATTCGCGAATTGGGTCCCTGGAACACCGCGCTTGCCCTGAGCTTCTTTCCGTCCCAGGTGGCTACCGTCGCGCTCGGCGTGTTTGGCGCTTTTGGACTGCTGCTCTCGATTGCCGGCACGTTCGGTCTGGCCTCCTACACGGTCAGCAAACGGCTGCGCGAGCTGAGTATTCGCGTCGCACTTGGAGCGCAGGCGAAACAGATTCTCTCGGCAGCGCTCGGTCGAATGCTGATTCTGCTCGCGAGTGGGTCGGCGGTGGGAATTTTGTTGGGCTTGGCGGCCAGCCGAATACTCTCAGCGGTCGTCTACCAAGCCTCGGCGCAAGATCCATTCGTCCTTGCGGCTGTAGTGTTCACTTTGCTGCTTACCGGAACACTTTCGGTTGCCGGTCCGGTGAGACGCGTCCTGTACATCGACCCGGCGAACCTGCTCCGCGAACAATAATTTTCAACCCAGATTTGACCTCCCATTTTGAATGTGCCCGAGTGTCGCGCACGGGAAGTGATCCACATGCCTGATAACGGCTTAATCGAACGCGCGCAGAGCGCTGTTCCTGCCTTCACGTATTCCCGAAAACGCGCGTCCGATTAAGCACTAGCGTTTACCAGACCTTGCGCCTCGTGGCGGCCAATTCTAGACAGTTGTAAGTTCACGCACCAATATTTCCCATTGAACCGCCGCACCGGTGAACTCCCATCAAGATGCTTTGGTGCGGGAGATTGTAAGGCGGACGTGCCGATGCTTGACGACAACGAGTGGCGGCGTGAACTTTATTGATCGCGGATTAAGACCCCCATCAAATCCCCCTCTAGGAAACCGAGATTGGCGATTAAACGAGGTTCCGTAAGAGCGTGCTCCTGGCCTGTACGAGGCGTACGGCAAGTCCAGCATGCCGCAGGATGCCTCAAATCACCTAAAAACGCATTGCTTTAATGTATCAATACGAGCTAAAGTGTCGCCCGACGTTAGCTTCCATTTCCAATTGATCCGGGCGTGACTACTTTGCGATTTTCTCGCTGGCTTTTTAAGAAAGGTGATCCATCGTGAAACGCTCTGCCCCCTCGCAGATCCTCTTCCGGTACGGGAGGCGATGGAAAACTTTGACGCGCGCCGGCTACGTTCAAACGGCGCCCTCACGGCCGCTGGCCCAACCCTTCCTGCTGCTTTTGTGGCTGGGGATGGGCGTGTTCCCGACGTGGGCCCAAACGGGAGCGAGCCTTTCCGGCGTAGTGACGAACCAAACCGGCGCAGCCCTTGCCGATGTCGCGGTGACAATCAAGAACGTCGATACAGGTGCAACGCGCACGATCGCAACCGACGGCGGGGGGCACTTTCAGGCGTCCGGCCTGCCTCCGGGGCGCTTCATGATTCGAGCGGCAAAACAAGGGTTCGCCGATGAAACGCGCACGGGAATCAGCTTGGCGGTTGGCCAGGACGCCACGGTCGACATTAACATGCAGCTGAGCGCACCAGACGCCTGCTCAAGCGGCCACGAGTTCGCCACCACCGATTGCTCGCTGACCTGGCACGGCGTCACGGTATACGGCGCGTATGACGTCGGCGTCGGCTGGGTCAGCCACGGCTTACCGGAAAACGGCTATAACTATGAAGGGGAATCTCTGGTGAACCGAAACGGCCATCAATCTCGATTCGTCATCGCACCGAACAACCTGCAGCAGACGGGTCTGGGCGTCAGGGGCAAAGAAGAGTTTCTGCCTGGCTGGTCCGTTGTGTTCAACGCTTCAACGGGCATCAATCCGCAGTCCGGCCTGCTCGCCAACGCGTCAGCCACCGACACCGTCAACAACGGCCTTCCCAGGAGCAGCTATTCGGAAGCCATCGACGGCGCGCGCGCGGGCCAACCCTTCAATGACGAATACTATGCCGGTATATCGTCCGCGCATTTCGGCACGCTGACCTTCGGTCGTCAGCGTGCTCTCGGCACCGATGCGATGCTCGCTTACGATCCGGCCGGCGGCTCCTATGCCTTTTCCTACATTGGATATAACGGCACGATGGCCGGCGGCGGCGACACCGAAGACTCCCGTTGGGACGACGCCCTGAAGTATCGCCTCGCCTATGGCCCGGTGCATTTCGGCGCGATGTATAAATTCGCCAATGGTTCTGGTGGCTGCTTCTCGGCCTCCGCAACCTGGACTGCCGCCACCTGTACGCCGGTAGCGCCGCATAACGACGCCTATGGATTCGACCTCGGCGGAAACTACGGCAAGTTCTCCGCCGACATCGTCTACCAACATTACAACCAGGCGATCAGCGTATTGAACCCCTTGCTGGGGCCGCAGAGTCCGAGTGCGCCATATCAGTCCACCACCGACAGTGTCAACACCAACCCCATCACCGGGGCCAATCTGATCGACCCGAACAACACCGTATATGGCATCGTGACTGACAACAACGCCGTTATGGTCGCTGCCAAGTACACCTGGGACGCGTTCAAGCTTTTTGCCGGCTATGAATACATCTGGCAGAACAACCCAAAGAACCCGTTGGGCGTTGGCGCCTCGGACCAGGGCGGTTACATCATGAGCGGCGTCGAAGACAAGAATCTTGATTTGGAAAAGCTGGTGCAGATCTGGTGGACAGGCGTGAAGTACACCAACCGCAGCAAAACCGACTTCACTTTCGCCTGGTATCAACAGCGCCAGAACGACTTCCGTAGTCCGCCGGCCTGCTCCCCCACAGCCGGTTTCCGTAGTTCCTGCGCCGGCACCCTCAATGAGGTGTCCTTCTATGCGGATCATCACTTCACCAAGCGTTTCGACGCTTTTGCCGGAATTGCGTATTCCTACGTGAGCGGCGGTCTGGCCATCGCCATCCCTCACGGCCCCGGCGTCCCCTATAGCTACAACAGCAACTTTGCTCCGACAGTCGGGGGTCGTTTCACCTTCTGATCGCTTTCGCGGCGGGCTCAGCCGAGAGCCCCTTCGGTCAAAAATCTTAAACGCATCGAAAAGGCTTGGTTTCCGGGTGGCTGAGTTCGCCCACCGGCTGGGACGGACAGAGCAGATTCGGCGCCCAGCCTGTATGCCTCTCCGACGGTTGACAAACATTGATCAGCTGGTCTAGAAAGTGGGCGCGTGATGTTACCGAGCACGACACGCTCGGGAGGAGGTCTCTCAATGCATAACAGAACCATCGATCACCGCACTCCGCGCAGATTCGCCGCCGGAGCAGCACTGTTGTTGCTTTCAATTGCCGGAGCGCATGGACAGTCGAAGACCGTGCCGGCCAACACTCGTTTCTTTGTTCCCGCGCCGCCCAATGGAGCCGTGCAACAGGTGGAGAGCCTATGGAAGGAGGGCCAGCTGAAGAACGCGCTGCTGATCGCCGTCATGGAGACGGTTCCACAGGCGGTGTGGCTGACTGGCGGCACGCCTTCGCAAGTGAGCGCTACCGTGACATCGACCCTCCGGGAAGCACATGCGGAGCGAGCGCTACCAGTGCTGGTGCTCTACAATATTCCTGGTCGCGATTGCGGTAGCTACTCGGCGGGCGGCGCAGAGAATACCGCGGATTATGAGACATGGATTAACGCCATTGCTGCCGCAATCGGCAGTCAGAAAGTGTTGATCGTGCTGGAACCGGACTCGCTTGCGGATCTGCCGAGCGACTGCGGATACGATCCCACCCAGGTGAATGTCCCAGAAGCCACAGCGGACCGATATACGCAAATTAACTATGCGCTCTCCGCATTGCAGTCCGGATCGCAGACACTGGTCTATCTGGATGCGGGCAATAGTCACTGGCAAGCGGTGCCGATTATGGCGGCACGGCTCGCACAGGCCGGCATTCAGCAGGCGCAGGGCTTCTTCACCAACGTATCGAATTTCAACCTGAACAACTACGAAACAACCTATGACACCTGGGTCTCTGAGTGCATCGCCTTCGCCAATGATCCTGAACAGGGCGGATGGCGGCTGGGGAATTATTCGTATTGTGCCAGCCAGTACTACTCGCCTCTAGGACCAGTCGATCCGGACAACATTGCCACCTGGGTCTACACCGACGAGTGGTACGAGCAGAACATGGGAACGGCCGTACCCACGACCCATTTCGTGATTGACACCAGCCGCAATGGTCGGGGGCCGCTCGATGCCAGTATCTACGCGGATGCACCGTACAATCAGCCGACCGCGGTTGTTCAGACCCTTACCAATGGCAGCTGGTGCAACCCACCGGCGCGCGGGCTGGGGACTCATCCGACGGCGAATACGGGCGTTTTGCTAGCGGATGCTTATGTTTGGGTGAAGACTCCAGGCCAGTCGGATGGAACCTGTGACGCAGCGGGAGGAGCGCGGGCGTGGAACTACACGGCCTACACGCAGCCGGGATGGCCGACTGACGCAGCGGGCCAGGCGGTCTTCGATCCGCTGTGGGGGCTCGACGACCCGATTGCGGGAGCTTGGTTTGCGCAGCAGGCGGTGGATCTGGCGCAGCGGGCCAACCCCCCATTGCTGCCTTGATCGGTTGACATCCTCTTCGCCATTAGCGGCGAGGATTCCGACGACGAAACCTCGACGAGTGTGTGAACGGCACCCGGGTGCCGCGCGAGACCGCGGTTCCGCCGAGGATATCCGGATCTCTCATGATGACTCCATCGGTGGGGAGCATCACACCACTCCTTTTTCGGTTAAGTGTTACGAGCAGGTACAACAAGCAATAGGTCACCCAGCCCGAACGATACAATTTTGGAAGCCATGCAGACGGATTTTTTTTGGGCTGCTAATTTCCTACTTGGTTTCGGCCACAAAGACCGCAGTGGTCAGCGCGGGGACGGTAACTGTTCCCGCTGTGGAAACAAACGTCGACTGTCTCGTTGCGAGATCGCTTGAGCTCTTCTCTACGGGGTGCAGATGCAGCAGCAGACCCTGTAGCCTGCTGTCGGTGAACGTCACCGGCCCATTGGTTGCGTTAAAGATCACCACGATGTGCTGGTAGGCTCCGTAGTCCCCGCCATTTGCATCGAGCTTCATGACAATCAGCCCCGGCGTCTGGTTTGGTCCGGTGTTCAGAAAGGTAAGGTTCTGTTGTATTTCCTGGAATGTCGCCATGTGGAACAGGTCTGAGCTGTAGCGGATTTTCAAGAATTCGCGAAACGCCGCTTTACTGTAAGCGATGTTTGCTGGAAGCGGAGTGTAGGCCGGGTTGCTCAGCAACGGCGTCATGATGGGCCACTGGCCTTCGTTTTGGCTGGCAATGGGCAGGCCGATGCCCCAGTTGGCCGTCTGGCCGGTCCAGTCGATCTTATTGAACCAGTCCCCGGAGTCATAACTGTTTTGATCCATGTCCTTGGAGCGCAGCAGGTCATCGCCGCCCTGGAAGAATGGGATGCCTTGGCCTAGCGTTACCAGGCTCATGCCCATGACATGCCGCCGGGCGCGAGTGGCAATGTTGTCATTGAAGCTCGATTTCAACTGCACCTGGTCGAAGAGGTCCTGGTTGTCGTGAACAGAGGCATAGTTGATGGCCTCGGTGGGACTCTTGGTATACCCGGTCGGCTGCCCGTTGTAGTTTACTTGAGCTCCGGTAACGGTTGCCCCGGCGCTATCCGTAATAGCGTAGTCGCGCAGATTTCCTGTGAGTCCTACATCAATCCAGTCAGAGTACTGAAGCAATTGAGCCTTCTGCTGATCCGAAGAAAGGCTGCCATTGGTGAAGTCGCTTGAGTCGGTGAAGAGCCCTGTGGCAAAGCCCTGCACCCGCTCATCGGTAAACGGGCTGCCGCCGTGTATGCCATCGCGGATGCGGTCGTTGAAAGTGCCAACACCAAAGCCATAGAGATTGATCTGGGAGGCGTTGGGCCCTATCTGGTTGTTCGCAGTATCTCCGAAGTTGAAGCCTTCGCCATACAAATAGATCTTGGATCCATCCACGCCATCCTTCTCCAGGGTAAGTGACTGCAAGGCCTGCTGAATGTCTTGCACGTTGTACGTGAACATGAAACTTAGGATGTCGAAGCGGAAGCCATCGATTTTATATTTCCGCGCGTTGAGCAAGAGGGTGTCGATGATCAGCTTTTCCATCATCTTGTGTTCGCTAGCGGTATCCGGGCAGCACGAGCCTGTCTCGAGGCTTCCATTAGCATCGAGACGGTGATAGTAATTTGGCACCACCTCGTCGAGATTGGAGTTGGGGCCTTCGCCGCTGGCGTTGGTATGATTGAAAACCACATCCTGTACCACGCGCAGCCCCGCCTTGTGCAGCCCATTCACCATGACCCTGTATTCGCGCACGCGGTTATCGGGATTGATCGCGTAGCTTCCCTCCGGCGTCATGTAGTGCACGGGATCGTAGCCCCAGTTATAGGCAGGACTGGTTTGGCTAGCGGTGACGGCTGCCTGTTGCTGCTGGCCGTCCGGTGGAAATTGAGCCAGATCGCTAGGAATGATCCATTTGGATTTGTCCTCATTCACGCTGGCAAAGTGGAAGGAAGGCAGGATATGCACCGCTTTGAGCCCGCTCTTGGCCAGAGAGCGGAGATGCCTCATGCCGTCCGAGTTCTGGTCGTCAAAAGCCTCGTACAGGCCGCGATGAGCCGCTGGAACTGTAAGGTCATTCACGCTGAAGTCGCGAATGTGCAGCTCATACAAACTCATGTCGCTGAAACTTCTCAGCGGAGGTGAAGTATTCTCGTCCCAGCCTGCGGGCTTCGTTTCATCGGAGTCGAGATCCGTGATCCTGCTCTTGGTTCCGTTCAAAGCAATGTCGACCGAATAGGGATCAGAAGTGACATTCGTGTCCACGGCGGAGTCGGCTGGCACCCAGACTTGCACGCTATACAGGTAGTATTTGTCTTTCCAACTGGGATCCCCACCTGCCACCCACACGCCATTGTGTGCGTGCATCGGTACAACGGCCGAAGGCGTCGTATCGAATTCGTGATCGAAGATCTCGGCAGAGACACTCTGCGCCGTGGGCGCCCATAGCTTCAGCTTCACAGCGCAGTTTTCGTCGTCAGCCCAGTCATGCCAATCGTTCTCCTCATGGTGAAAGACGATGCCCAGTTTACCCGGGTAGTAGAAGAGATCATCCAAAACGCCCGCGAACTGAACGCCTGTGGCGTACTTTAACGTTGCGGTCGAATCAATCACTGAAAAGGCGAGTTGTCCCTCGAGCGCCGTCTGCAAGGTCGAAACTTGTGTATCTAGCGGCAGCTGGAGGACAGTGTAACCCTTTAATTGCGGGTAGCGCAGCAACTCATCCGCGGTCAGGCTTCCGCCAACGGTAAGCGGAATATTGGTCCCTCCCGTAATGCCAGTGGTGGTCACCGACAAGCCGCCGGTCAGGCTGGAGCTGATTGCATAGGTATCGCCGCTCTGCGCGAACTGCGACTGAATGGCCACTCGCTGGCGATCGAGCCAGTAAGCCTGCTGCACATTAAGCAGACTCGCCAATATCTGCGCCGGAGTCGGCGTTGAAGTGAATACCGTCGCGTTCCCGGAAATCGCCCAGGCCTGCGTGTCGTTGGCGACGTTCAGAAACATGTTCGGCCCGGGATCTTTAGCACCGGTGGAGATATTGTGGATGATGAATCCGAGGTTCTGGGCGTTGGGAATCAGGCTGATATCGAAGTACACCCCGTAGGAGTCCGTGCTGGTCACTGCCGTTAGTCCGTCGTTATAGTCGCCGGTATATTCCGCGGTATCATCGAAGGCGTAGGCCGTCCAGTTCGCGTAGTTTCCATCGGGCCGGAAGTAGTGAATGCGAGCGTATCCGGGCAACAGTGCCGTGGGATTGGTCAGACTGGGCTGACTCTTGTACAGCTTGCCGATCCCCGTGTAGCCCCAATACTCAAAACCTTCCGTCGACGGATCGACAAACTCGTTCGGTCCCGGATCCTTCTGGTCCCCGCCAGGCGCTGAGGGGTTGTGAACGATCAGCCCAAGATTCTGCGAATTCGTGGTAACGGCCACGTCAAAATACACACCAAACGCGTCCGAATTTGTTGGAGGCACGAGCCCACTCTGGTAGTCACCGGTATACTCCGTCGTGTCGAAGAAGGCATAGATCGTCCAGCCGCTATAGTTGCCGTCCACTCGGTGGTAGTGAACGCGGACGTATCCCGGCAGCAGCGCGGTGGGATTGGTCAAGCTGGGCGCGGTTGTATATAGTTTCGCGATCCCGGAGTACGCCCAGAACTCAATGCCTTGCGTGGCCGGATCGACAAACAAATTGTTGGGAGTGTCCTTCTGGTCCCCGCCCGTCGCCGTTGGATTGTGAATAATGATGCCAACTTCTTGCGCGCCGGTGGTCACTCCGACGTCAAAATACGCGCCGAAGCTGTCGGTGCCAGTTGCTTGAACGGGGCCGCCGCCATAGTTGCCGGTATTTTCCGTGGTGTTATCAAAGGCATAGACCGTCCAGCCGCTATAGTTGCCGTCCGGCCGATGGTAGTGGATGCGAATGCTTCCCGAGGGAATGGGAGGATCGGACGCCGCACAAGTCCCGGCTGATGCAAAAACACAAAGCAGAAGCGGGAAGGCGCAAGTCCCCATCCTGCACAGGAGGCGCGGAATGGCAAATCGGAATTTCATGGCGGCTCTCCAACAGATTTTGGTTTGATCGAGAGGCGGTCGTTCGGCGCTCGCCTGAGGGTCGCTCATTCGAACGCGGCGATGGTACTTAGACAGATTGTCAGGTGTCAAGCAATCTGTGACCCCGTGCGCTTTAGCCGGGAATCTCGCAGACCGCGCCATGGCGATGGTGGTGCTCGGTAATTCGCGCTGGCCTGTGGTGCAACGGTGCCGGCTGTGAGTGCTGCCAAGCGCGGCACCTACCTCGATGTGGAGATTCCAGATCGATGATATCCAGAGTCTGATTCTGCGGTTGCTCAATTTGTGTGCAGGTTACGGACAACTAAGAGAGGGGAAATAAGGACCCTGTTCGTTAATTGCAAGCAGGCCGTTTGTCGGCCCACGGATGCCATTGCTCAAACGTCGCCGCAGCTCGAAGGACGGTCTCATCCGCGAAGCGCCGGCCCACGATTTGTAGCCCCACTGGCAGTCCTTCGCGAGTGAACCCGCAAGGGACCGTCGCAGCGGGTTGACCTGTCATGTTCCACGGATAGGTGAATGGCAGCCACTCCGGAAACGGAGGCAAGGCGCCGGCGGTGTCCACAATGCCTTCGGGAGCCCCAAGTCCCACAGCAAAAGGGGCGACCGGCAGCGTCGGAGTGAGAAGCAGATCGAATTGATCGAAGAACTTCCTCGTAATATTCCAAATTACCGCGCGCTTCGCGAGTGCCTCCCCATAGTCGGCTGGACCGAACCGTTCAACGCCCCGAATTAGCGCCACCAGGTCCGGATCCATTCGAGATTCCCATTCTGGTAGCAACGCTTGCAACCGCAAGGCATAACTCATGGTCCAAAGTACGGCGAACGAGCCCTGCGGGCTCTCGAAGCCTGGATCGGCTGCGTCGACCTGGCATCCGAGTTCACCCTCAAACGACCTTGCTGCAGCATCGGTGATCCTGGCGACCTCAGGGTCCACCTTGGCGTAACCGAGCGTCGGACTCCACGCCACGCGAAGCCCACGTATTCCACCCTCGCAACTGGCGAGATAGTCTTTGGGATCGGTAGGAAGCGATAGGAGATCTCGCTCGTCCGGTCCAGCGATGACGTTTAACAGCAGGGCCGCGTCGCGCACTGTCCGCGTCATCGGTCCAACATGGGACAGGAAAGGAACGGGATTAGCGGGATACGCCGCAACGCGGCCGTAAGAGGGCTTCAGACCGAAGATTCCGTTGAAGGAGGAAGGAATGCGAATCGAGCCTGCGCCGTCGGTACCCAGCGCAAGCGGTCCGAGTCCAGCCGCGACCGCAGAACCTGCTCCTCCTGAAGAGCCGCCCGCAGTCTTGCTCAGATCCCAAGGATTACGAGTTATGCCACTGAGCGGGCTGTCCGTGACTGCCTTGAAACCGAATTCAGGAGTCGTGGTCTTTCCAATCAGTATCGCACCTGCTGCAAGGAGCTTCGCCACGGCGGGGGCATCTTCGTCGGGCACATGATTCTCTCGGATGCGGGAGCCGAACGAGGTGCGAATCCCGCGAGTGAGCAGCAAATCTTTGATCGAAACTGGCAGTCCGTGCAGCGCACCTAAGGGCTCGCCTCGCATTACGGAGGCCTCCGCATCCTTTGCCGCGAGGAGAGCTTGCTCTTCAGAGAGCGTGCAGAACGCGTTGGTTTTTGAATTGACCTCATCGATGCGCGCAAAGACAGCCTGCACAATCTCGACAGGCGACAATTCCTTTGAACGAATCGCCGCGGCCAGCGCGGTGGCCGACATAAAACCGAGTTCCTCGCCTGCTTTCGTCACAATAGATCCCCGAAGAGCAGACGAGCTGGAAAAAGAGAGAAGGAGCTTAACCACGAATGAGATTCTCCGTCCAGCCGCACCTGTCTTCGACTTGCTAGGGTACGTCAAGGTTAGCGAGCGCGTCGCTACTCATGATTCCTCGTGAGTGGCTAACTTAAGACGGAGATCGATGTCGTCCAAAACCGAGTGAACCTCTGCCAAAGTGTCGACGACATAGTGCGCTCCGGCGTTCTGCAATGCTGCGCGCGCCTTAGCCAAACGGGATTCCCTCTGGGTTTCGGGGAGCGCATGAAAGTCCGCAAGGGAAAGCCCAATCATGTTTCCTGTTCCGGCGACTCCGATCGACCAAGTTCCCGCATTTAAGCCTTCCTCGATGTCCGCGGGTGTGTCTCCGATTTTGGCGATAGCCGCAAATGGATATACCTGTAACCTTACTGCGTTCTCGTAAATCATAAATGGATGCGGCCGGCCGGCACCCACTTCCTCCGGTGACAGGCTGCAATCGGGGCGGTAGCCCAATTTCGCGCTTTCCTCCACCAAGAGATCTAACATCGATCGCGTATATCCTGTCGTAGAACCGATTTTCAGACCTCGCTGGCGAAAACAGCGCACGGCTTCGACAACGCCGGGAATTAGGGTCGACAACTCCGCCAGGCAGGAGAACTGGAGCGGAATGAACTGCTGATATAGTTCGTCGACATCAGCTTCGCTCGGAACGCGTCCTCGAAGTTCCTGCCATGCGTCGCGAACCCTGGGAAGAGACAGAATTCCACGGATGTGATCCTTCTTGGGCAGACCCATGTCACGTCGAGTCTCTGACTCGGTAACTGTAACGCGCACACGAGCAAATACTTCTTGCAGCGTGCGCGCCGGAGCCAGGCTGCCGAAGTCCACCGTTGTCCCGGCCCAATCCAAGACCAGAGCTTTCAAACGGTCAGCGTGGATGGTTTGCAGAGGGAGCGCGGAGTTCAGAAGTTTCAAGCGGGCACGCCCATTTCGCCAAAAGTTTGTTCGGCAAGTCCGAAGGACATGGTCATGCCTATGCCGCTCGTGACCGTGACTATGCGTACGCCATCTGCTGGAGTAAGCCTGAGATAAGGTTGCTCCGGATGCTTGGCATACACTCCATGCCATTGTTCCGCAATCTCCAAAGTTGGGACGCGCAAGTACGTTTTCGCGTAATCCAGAATCAAGCGATTCACCGCGGGGTCGTCGAAAATGTTCACTGCGAGTCCGTACTCGTGACTGTCGCCGATGGTTAACTCATGCAAAGCAGTTTGCGAAACCATGACGTGGATGCCCCACTTGTCGAGTTCTGGAGTTTCCCTGGCGATGCGATCCTTCAGAGCCTGAAGAGTGGTGCACACTTGAAAGGTAGGATAGTGCTTGAATGTCAACCCAAAGGCGAGCGAAGGGCCCAGTCGCCATTGTTGCGCCTGGGGCACCGTACGCATCATCTGTAACTTGCAACGCGTCAAACCGCTGTCGCGGAAGCATTCCGGAAACAGCGTCTGGAAGTCATCGCCGCCCGCGACGATGATTGCGTCCGCTTCCCAACGCTGATCTGCCGTATGCAGGGCCGAACTCTCGACTCGTTGTACTGCGGAATTGAAATAGAACTGCACTCCGTATCGCTCCGATAGAAACGGCGGAAGACTGCGGATGACTTGCCGCGGATCTACGGTCATCTCCGTTGGGCTCCAGAGTGCTCCGAGGAGACCTTCCGAACGGATAGCGCGACTTCGGGCCAGAGTCTCGGGCGGTGTGAGCCAAGCACACTCGTACCCGAGTGATGCGGCCTTCTCGCTGAACTCTTTCCCCACCGCCGCTTCATCCTCTCGATAAGTTGCGTGCAACGAACCCGTCTGTAGATAAGGTAGCTTCGCCTGCTGTAGAACTTCGAGCCAAATCTCCCGGCTTCGCAGGGCTATCTGATGCAATCGGCCCGCGGGTTGGCCGATCGGCCAAACCATGCCGAAGTTCCGGACGGAGGCACCCAGCGCAGCCGGATTGCGTTCAAAGACTGCGACGGTTCGCCCGGATCGAGCGGCCAAGTACGCATGTGCTAGCCCCACAATTCCGGCGCCGACAACTGCCACATCCACTTTCTTGGTGAGGACCATTCCCATATTTCCATCCGAGTTCTAATCAATCAGAATGCCCCGCTGGGAGAGCACCGAGGGCGGCCGCCCGCACTCGCAATCGTAATCAACACCCGGCTTCAGGTTGCAAAGCGTGAGGAGTGGCGCTGATTTGACTAGGCCTTGGAGCTTGTGAAGCTTTTGCTGACCAGCGGCAAAGAAGTAGGTGATTGCTACCTAGAACGCCAACCAAAACGGCAGCCCTGGCTTCTCGCACGAGGTCGTTAATCTCCAGAAACAGTAGAGATTCTACGCTTCCCGCGTCCCAACTTGCATCGGTTCTGAGAAACTCCCAAAAAGAGCCTACCTAACTCCCGAGGGCAACCGCCACAGCCAGTGCCCAGCGATCACAATTGGAGGATGTTTCTCGTCCACGATAGCTGATTGGTTTGACATTCTCCTCGCCCTAAAGGGCGAGGATTGGTCCGGTCTCTTCGGTCTTTCTTGTTTTTCAGTGAAACGAAAGGCGAGCAGAGCCGTCTTACCTATAGCTGTCTATGGGAGACGTCTTGGCCAAGGCAAAGGGTGACGTTCTGCAAGGCACGCTGGCGCTGCTGGTGTTGAAGACGCTGGCGCGAGGGGAGATGCACGGCTACGGGATTACGCTGCATATCCAGCGGGTTTCGAGTGACGCTTTGCGGGTCGAGGAAGGCTCGCTGTATCCGGCACTGCACCGCATGGAACAGGATGGATGGATCAACGCGGAGTGGGGGGTGTCTGAGAACAGCCGCCGCGCCCGCTACTACCGGCTGACCGCAACCGGGCGGAAGCAGCTTGCAGAAGAAGAAAAGAACTGGGCCCGCTTGACGCAAGCCGTAGCCAGCGTGCTGCAATTCGCGCAATGAGGTCCGCCACGCAAAGGAGCCGATAAACCGTGTCCTTGCTTTCCCGTCTCGAGGGCTTGTTTCACATCTATCGCCTCGAGCGCAACCTCGACGAAGAGCTCCGCTCGCACATCGAGATGCGCACTGCGGACAACGTCGCCGCCGGAATGTCGCCCGAGGAAGCTCGCTACGACGCGCAACGCCGGTTTGGCAATTCGACTCTCATGAAAGAAGACACCCGCGCTATGGACATCGTCGGTTGGATCGAAATCACCGGCCAAAATCTTCGCTACGCGGCACGCATGCTCCGCAGCAGCCCTGGTTTCACGCTCGTCGCCATTCTCACCCTCGCTCTCGGCATCGGCGCCAACGTCGCCATCTTTACGGTCGTGCACGCCGTTCTTCTCCAGCCACTTCCTTATCCACATCCGGAGCAGCTCGTTCGCGTCTACGATGACTTACAGGGTTCGAACAGCCGCGACGTCGGGATGTCGCCGCCGGAGTTATGGGATCTGCGCGATAAATCCGGTGTTTTTCAAGACATCTCGGCTCTGTGGTCGGCCGATGCAAATCTTACCGGCGGCGACCATCCCGAGCGTATCGAACTGCTGGGCACCAGCGCGAACTACTTCACCATGCTCGGCGTTCCTCCCCAGCTCGGCCGCATCTACACGTCGGCCGACGCTGTGCCTGGCTTCTCGGATCCTGTCGTCATCAGTGATGGCTTCTGGCACCGAAACTTCGGGGCCGATCCTCACGTCCTCACCAAAAAAATTCGCGTCGACAGCGACCTCTACACGATCGCCGGCGTGATGCCGGCCGACTTCCGCCATCCCGGCCGCACACTTACGGCCGACGTGGATGTATGGGCTACTGCCGGCTTCGCCGCCGATCCCTTTCCTATGCCGGTAGTCCGCGCAGCCCGGCTTCTTCCCGGCGCCATGGGCCGCATCAAACCAGGCCTCACCTTAGCCCAAGCACAGGCTCAACTCGACAGTTTTGTCGCACAACTTTCTCGCCAGTTCCCCGACGAATATCCTTCCGCCGCAGGCTGGTCGCTCCGCCTCGTGCCCACACAGCAAGACATGGTCGGGAACGTCCGCACCGAACTTCTCGTCCTCTTCGCCGCGGTCGGCTTCGTTCTGCTCATCGCTTGCGTCAATCTCGCCAATCTGCTTCTTGCTCGCTCCGCCAGTCGCCAACGTGAAATCGCTATTCGTCTCGCCGTCGGCGCCGGCCGCTCCCGCCTGATCGCACAGCTCCTCACCGAAAGCATTCTCCTCGCCGCGGTCTCCGGCGCTGCTGCTCTCCTCACCGTTGTCTGCTTAAAAAGTTCTCTGCTTCACCTCGCTCCCGCTGATCTCCCTCGTCTCCACGAAGTCAGCCTCAGTCCCAGCGTGCTCTTATTCACCTTCTTCATATCCCTTCTCACCGGAGTGTTTTTTGGACTCGCTCCCGCTCTGCAAACTGCTCGCGCTAGCCAGATCACTGCGCTTCGCGAAGGCACCTGCGGCGCCGGCTCCAGCAAACATCAGCTGAAATTCTCTCGCTTCCTCGTCGCCTCGGAAATTGCTCTCTCTCTCGTCCTCCTGATTGGCGCCGGCCTTCTGCTGCGCAGCTTCTGGCATCTTGTCGAGGTCCGCCCCGGTTTTGAACCTCACCATCTCACCACCGCAAAAATCTGGCTACCTGTCCCCAACGATCCTCAAGAAGACAAATACCGAGTACTGGAAAAGCGCGCCGCCTTCTATCAAGAAATCCTGCGGCGCATCACCGCGCTTCCGAGCGTCGAACAGGCCGCTCTTGGCACGGCCTCCAGTCTGCCGATGGATTCCAGCCATTTTCTGTCATCCTTTGTCATCGAAAACCATGCGCTCGATATCGAGCGAACTCCGGTCGCGGAAATCACCAGAGTCAGCCCATCGTATTTCTCCGTTCTCAAAACACCTCTCATCAACGGCAGATTTTTCGCCGACTCCGACGACAGCAAGGGCCAGCGGGTCGCTCTAATCGATGAAACCCTCGCCCACCGCTATTGGCCAAACTCCGACTCCGATGCCATTGGCCAACGCCTCCAGTTAGGAACCGCGCACAATCGAAATACCGCCCTGCAGGGTCCCTGGCTAACCATCGTCGGCGTCGTCGCCAACATCAAGTCCGACGGCTTTGACGCCGCGAGTGCGCCCCACATCTATCGTGCGCTGTTCCAGGATCCTGATTACGACGGCGTCGTCTACCTTCGCACCACCGCCGATCCCGGGACCTTGGGGGACGCCGTTCGCGCCGAAGTTCAGCACGTTGACCCCACGATTCCCGTTTTTAGCGTTCGCACCATGGACTTCGTCGTCTCTGCTTTCCTCGCTGAACGCCGCTTCGCCCTCGAGCTTCTCGGCATCTTCGCCGCTGTCGCTCTTCTTCTTGCTTCCGTGGGCATCTATGGCGTGATGGCCTACACCTTCAGCCGCCGCACCAACGAAATCGGCATTCGCATCGCCATGGGCGCGCAGCGAAGCGATATCCTCAAAATCGCTCTCGCCGAAAGCTCGGTCATCATCGTCGTGGGAGTCCTCGCCGGCTTGCTCGGCTCGCTGGCCCTCACCCGCTTCCTGCAATCCATGCTGTTCGACGTCAAGCCATCCGATCCCGCCACTTTCGCCGCCATCGCTGCGCTCCTCGCCGCCGTTGCGCTGCTGGCGTGCCTGGTGCCTGCGCGCCGGGCGACGCGCGTGGATCCGTTGATTGCGCTGCGTCATGAGTGACTGCGCGAGCGGGCAAATTCTGACGGAACCCAGGAATCACGTTGTGCGGGCTCGTGCTTGTTCGCAAAAACACGCAAAGGAGAATGAACCCATGAACAGGAGCCAACTATCGCCGGCCCTGATACGCAACCGCTGGAAATTCACAAGATGGACTGTTTGCGGCATCGCTCTGGTTTCCTTTGCCGCGGGATTGCTCGCGAGTGCCCGCCTGGCGCAGTTGAACCAAGTGAGGGCCGATAGCAATCGCATCTTCGAGCTTCGCGTTTATCATGTGGTGCCGGGCAAGCTGCCGGCACTGCAGTCACGGTTTCGCGACACGGCTTCAAAGCTACTCGCCAAACACGACCTAAAGGCTGTGGGTTACTGGGTGCCCGAGGATGCTCCCGCTTCGAACGACACCTTCATCTATATCCTGGCTCATCCCAGCCGGGAGGAAGCGAAAAAGAACTGGGACGCGATGTTCGCCGACCCGGCGTTTCAAGAGATGATGAAATCCGAGCAGGCCGACAAGCTGGTGGAAAAAGTGGACGTCACGTACATGCATCCGATGGATTTTTCGCAGATGAAGTAGCGCGGCAGCTGTCGCTGCCACTCTCCTTCCCGTCGACCGCGTCTCAAAGCTTGAAATGAGACTTGATGAATGTTCTCAGTTTTTCAATCAATTGCTCGGTGCCTTCGGGATCATAAACATAGGAAATGTAATCGAAATGCTTGAGGTCGGAGGGAATGTCCTTTTCTGACCTAGTGATGAGCACAACCTTTTTGCCGACGGCGTGGGCCAGGCCGATCTCATAGAAAACGTTCGGGTTCTCCTGCGTACAGTCGGCGAGGATGAGCTGTGCGGCGCACAGGCCATCCCAAACTTTATCCATGAAGGGCCTTGGCGAGAATATGTCGTCTGCGCGCCGGATGCGCAGACCCAACTCCTCGCCGAGTTTTTTGATATGGTTCGTATAGACCTTTTCCATCTTGGCGTTGAACGGCATCAGTACGAAGACATCTATTTTCTCTTCGAGCTGGCGGGGCCGTCCAAAGACCGGGGAGACGGCCATTCCCTTCGAGTGTCGAGAAAGCACTGCCACCTCGGACAGGCTCATGCCGCCGAAAGACACACGAATCTTCGACCAGAGGCCGGTATCTTTGATCTCTCCGACCGGCTTCTTCCCTTCTCCAGTCTCCTCATCCTCAAAACTGATTAGTCCAAGATCGCGCATGTTAAACAGCTTATTGAGAAGAGTCATGGTGGTTGTGTTGGACATGAGTTGCGCGGGGTCCGCGTAAGAATATCTTCCGCACAGCGCTTCCCAGTTTTTGCTCTCCCGCAGAAGCACGAGGATGAGAGCGCCGTTTTCGACCTCTTCGTAAGGGATATTGTTCTTGATTGGGTATTCCATGGCGAACTCCTCCGGAAGGTCAGGCGTGAGGTCAGCTGGCGACATGCATTGTGTCCAGAACTTCGAAAACTACCCGTCACTGAGTTTGGCTTTAAATTTGTGTTAACACAACCTGGTAGGGTGCATTCGGGTATGTTGGTTTTAAACTCATGAACTCAGAGGCATGGCAGTCTCGGTTGTATTAGTGATGAAAAGAAATCGTTTGCGCGGTTCACCGGTAGCTCAACGGTAGAGCGCTCGGCTGTTGGCCGAGTCTTGCTTGTGGCCCATTCCGAACGCGGCGAGAATATCAGGATTATCAGTGCCCGCAAGACGAGGCTGCGCGAGCGAGAACACTATGGACCTGGAGAAACTAAGCTAGGTCCCGGTTCTGAGAAACCGGAAACCCTGAAATAATCCAAGGCAAGGGTTGGCGGCTGCTCGTCGAGTGATCGCGCAGAATTCAGAAAACGCCGCAAACAGTCTATTTGATCAGAGAGCTAGACCACGTAGCCGTTTCGAACCCGTTCGGCTGGCGACGATCCTTTCACCACTCTTCATGACCACCTGGACGTGTGCTGCATCGTACGGCTCAATGGATGCGATGTATTCGAGGTTGATGAGGTGGGATCGGTGGATTCTCAAGAAATTTGCGCCCCGCAGGTGGCTTTCGAGATCAGATAACCGCAGGCTGACGAGATACTTTTTCGTAGCAGTGCAAATGGTCACGTAGTCGTCAGCCCCTTGTACGTGCTCAAGGCTTGCCAATGGAATGGGAATGATCCGGTTACCATCGCGGACGAAGATTCTTGAGAGCGTGCGTGCTTGTTCAAGCGATTCTCTTGCGCGGGACAGTAAAGGCACCGCAGACGCGTTTAGCGCAGCTTGCGCTCGGCGCACCATCCGTTCAAGGCGGTCACGTCCGAATGGCTTCAGCAGATAATCGAGAGCGCCGAGTTCGAAGGCGGTGACCGCGTATTGGTCATACGCAGTGGTGAATATCACCTTCGGCTCGTAATCAAGCTCCTTGAGGACCTCTAATCCTGTCGCGCCCGGCATCACGATGTCTAAAAACACGAGGTCAGGCCGTTGGTCGTTAGCTACCGCAATCGCCGTTTCGCCGTCCTGGGCCTCATGTATCGGCCCGGCCCAGCCGAGCCCGAGCAGATGTTGTCGAAGGGTACGTCGGGCCAGCGGCTCATCGTCAGCGATCAAAATGGAACCCTTCATAGCCGTTCACCGACTCGCTCTCGCTCGACGAATGGCGATTCCGAAGAAGATGGGACCAGAAAACTTGCTTCGAAACCTTCGGGGCCGCTATGGAGGTGGAGATCGGCTACAGCTCCGTAAGCCGCCCGCAGACGTTCCCGCAGGGAACGCAAGCCGAATTGGTGTGACTGCCCACGATCAGCTGCGGCTCCGGGTCCGTCATCTCGGACACTTATACTAAGTTTGCCATCCTGGCAGGAGCACTTGATCCAGATAGAGCCGCCTTCCGGGCGGATGGAGATGGCATGGCGCACGGCATTTTCAGTCAATGTTTGTATCGAAAACGGCGGAACGTCGAAGTTGCAGGATTCTGGGTCAATTTGTAGATCGACGTTGAGCCGGTCTTCGTACCGAAGTTGTTCGAAGGCGATGTACTGGCGTGTGAACTCGTATTCCTCGGAAAATTCAACCAGCTCGCGGACATCTTCTTTCAGGGTGTAGCGCAGCATGTCCCCGAGGCGCTCGATGGCGCTTTCCGCCATGGTTGGACGAAACTTCACCAGAGCGGCCAGCGTGTGCAGAGCGTTGAATAGGAAATGTGGATTCAAACGGGCGCGAATCGCATCCAGACGCGCGGCTGCTGCCAGCGCTTCGGCACGCACAGCAAGCGTCTCTTTTTCGTGTAAGCGATTCCGCGTCTGCACGGCATAAGACACGCCCGCGAACAGCCCATAAAGCCACACCCCGGTGAGAAGCTGCCACCCGAGAAGGGGGGATCGCAGGAAATCCTGCGAAGCGTTCGCTCCACGGCGACTTGACTCAAGCCAGTGAACGACAATTGTCCAGAGAATTGAATACATTGACGCAAAGAAAGTTTGAAGCAAGTAGAACTTCAGGTCGAGCCGAAGAGGCCAGGGCCAACGTTGGCAAACGTGCCAAACAGCAATTCCCAACAGGCTCGCACTGCCCATCGAAATCGTGCTTGTGGCAAGTGCCGCCCGCAATGGGTAGTGCGCGTACAACATCGCGAAGAAGACCCAAATCGCGAAGAACGGCAGCCATGCCGCTAGTACGATGGCGTAGCGTTTGATGGCCTTTCCGATCATTTTGCTCAAATTATCTCACCTTGTACCCGATTCGACCCACCATTGACCGACAGAACTTGCCGGTTCACCGAAAATACCTGGCCAGAGGACGCATAGCGCTCTACCTTGGGAGCAGAACAACAGGAAACCGCCTGAGGGAAAAGAACCTAGTCATCGGGTGGCAAGGGAGGTAGCCATGGCTGCGAGCCAACATTCGAATTCCCTGAAACGCGCTGGGCGCGGCGTGGGCCAAGGATTGCTGGCCCTGCTTGCCTCGGTGACGATGGCATCGGGCGCATTTGCGGACGATGGGTCGCGTGGACAGGTTACAAAGATCGTCGCGCAAATTCAACGAGCTGATTACGAGGGTGACCGCGCTGCGCTGAGGCGCCTGCATGGAGAGCTAACTCCCTTTATAGAGAACAAGGAGCTTGCGGCGCCGGTGCAATACTGGCGCGGCTTTGCGCTGTGGCGCAGGGCCATCAATGGGTTCAACGACAATGTTGACCCCACAGAGTTGCAAGACGACCTGAAGCACGCATCAGACGAATTCGATGAAGCGGCCAGGCAAGATCCTAGCTTCGTGGACGCCAAAATTGGCGCATTGTCGTGCTCGGGTTTTCTCCTCTATTCCATATACCAGCAAGATCCTAAGAGCACTCGGATCCAAGAGTTGGTAGCGCAGGCCAGGCAACTGCGAAAGGATGCCGAGACTGCCGCACCGGGCAATCCCCGTCTTCTTTGGGTGTTGGGTCCAGTGATTTGGAACACTCCCCCGGAACGCGGAGGAGGGCAAGCGAAAGCGATAGAACAGTACGAGAAGGGGCTAGAAGCGATACAGAAGCACAAGGGAGTAGCGAGCGATCCGCTGGAACCGTCGTGGGGAGAGCCAGAGTTGTTCATGAGTCTCGCTTGGTCCAATTTGAACCGAACTAGCCCGGACCTGAATGCCGCGGAGCAGTACGCGCATTCGGCGTTGGAACTTGTCCCGTACTGGCATTACGTGCGGGACATTCTGATGCCGCAAATCCAAGAGGCCAAGAGGAAAACGCACTAAGGACTCCAAATCTCGCTCCGCCTCGCAAATCAGCCTTTTGCTGGTGGGCTGAACTTTCGTCGCGGAGCCACATGCAAACCCGGTCTAACCCCTGGTTTAATGAAAGAAGGAGTTTCCCCTTCTCTGGAGCGAATGACATTGTTCCCCAATCCGCTGACTTAAATCTCTTGGTGTCATCTAGTCTCGTGTTGATCGAAGGGGCTAAGCGGTCTTCCAGGACGGTCGCTGGAAAGTTGACCTGGGATGAAAGATAAATGGCCAAATCATCGAACAACACAACTAAAGCCAGACGGTCAAAAACTGTTTCCACTCCAGAAAGTTCATCGACGGAAATCAAGTACGAGCGCCAGAAGGACAACTAGCCGCCCGAAGCTCCGTTGGATTTCTCTTTAAACACTCGGGCGTATTCCGACTCCAACTGCGAGAGCGCGCTAAATATCAAACTGTCGTCCAGCAAGATCCTTTTCACCTTCAGTTTTTCGACGATTTCCTGGCGAGACAGGAAAATCCTCGATGAAGAGAGGAATGACGATTGGTCCACACTTTTGAAGAAGCCTGTCTCGCTATGGTGAGCGTGATGGGATCGCAGAATTTCGACTATCGTTTCCTTCAGCTGTTCAAGTCTTTTCCAGTCGCTTTCGATGCGCTACCAGGGTAGTTCACCATCAGCGCCAGCACTCCGATGAGACAAGCGTGATAGCGCTCTATAAGGCAAGTTTCACGGTCAATTTCGACTGCCTTTGGCGTTACTGTCCAAAGGGGCTTCCAGGGTATTTGACCGCTGCTTGAACAGCCGAGACTCGTGGTGCGACTTAAGCGATCAACTCTATTGCCACCGCAACGCCACCGCCGGGTCTACGCGTAGCGCGCGCCAAGCGGGAATCGCTGCCGATGCCAGCGTGACCAGCACCGTGAACACGCTTGCAACAGCGAACACCAGCGGATCGACCGGGCTTACGCCAACCAGCATCGCCGACACCACGTGTGCCAGCGCCACCGCAGCCAGCGATCCCACCAGCAGTCCCGCCAGAGCGAATACGATGCCTTGCCGGACCACCAGGCGCATGATATCCCGCGGCTGCGCTCCGAGCGTCACACGAATACCGATCTCACTGGTTCGCTGCGCCACCGAATATGCCATCACGCTGTACAGCCCGACGGCTGCCAGCAGCAAGCCCAGCCCACTCAGCACGCTCAAAAGGCTCGCCGCGATCTTCGCGCCGAAGAGCGACGCTGCAACATACTCCGTCATCGGCTCGGCATCGAAGACCATCAGGGCCGGATCAATGGCTGCCGCCTCGCGGCGTAGCGCCGAAGTGGCTTCGCTCATCGATCCGGAGGTGCGCACATCAAATGTCAAACCATATTCCGGCCGGTAAACCTGGCGGATCGGAATGTAGAAGTAAGGCTGGGGACTCTCGGTGACCCGATGATACTTGCTGTTTTTTGCCACGCCGATGATCGTGAACCATTCTCCCCATCCATGCACCTTACGTCCGATCACGCTGCGATGGGCTAAAAAGCGGCGAACGAATTCCTGGTTGACGATCATCACCTTCTGCGATGTGGCGTCGTCACGTAGATCGAAGTCACGCCCTTCCAGCAGTGGAATTTTCATCGTGTCAAAGTAGCCGGGCGAAACCAGGTCCCGGTAGATTTTCATGTTCTCGTTCAGCCCGGGCACGTAACCTTCGACCTCAAGCGTCTCCCAATTCCCCCCGTTGAAACCCAAGGCTGGGGAATCGTCGTAACTCACCGCCGTCACGCCAGGCTGCTGCTCAAATCGCTCGCGCAAACGGCGGCAGAAACTGTCGGTTTGCTGGGCGGTGTAGCCCGCCGTGGAAAAATCGAAGTGCGCAAGCGCCACACCCTCGGGCGTGAAGCCGGGATCAATCGACCGTGCCGTCTGGAAGCTCCGGACAAACAGTCCTGCACCCACGAGCGCGACCACGGCGAGCGCGACCTCAGAAACCACCAGCAGCCCGCGCAGTCGCTGTGAATGAACTCCCGAAGTTGCGTTTCGGCCGCCCTCCTTCAGTGCCTCGTTGACGTTGGCGCCGGCAGCGTGGAGAGCCGGAGTGATTCCGGCGAGGACCGCGACGAGGAACGCTAGCGACGCCGTGAAAGCGAGGACCTGGCCGTCGAGAGGGGGTTGCAACATGGTTGGCCGAGCGACTGCCGGAAGCAGCCAGCGCAGCGCGCCACCTAGCATACTTGCCAGCATCAGGCCGCAGACCGAGCCGGCCGCGGCCAAAAGAAGTGTCTCGGTAAGAAGCTGCTGCGTCAATCGCGCAGGCCGCGCGCCCAGAGCCAGGCGGATGCTGAACTCTTTCAGCCTTCCAGTAGCGCGTGCGAGCAACAAATTCGCGAGATTCGCACAAACAATCAACAAAACCACGCCGCTGGCTCCCATCAGGATCGTAATCGGCGTTAACAGGATCACCTGCGGGCCGAAGTGCGATTGCCAGACCGGCAGGACCGTGGCGCCAATCCCTTGATTCGAGTCTGCTTCGACTACTGCCATCCGGTTGGCGAGCGCCTGCACTTCGCCGCGAGCTTGCTCCAGAGTCACGCCCGGCGCCAACCGCGCCAGCATCATGAAGTTGCGCGTATTTCGATCGTGCAACATCCAAACGCCCGTATGTGTCAACTGGCCATACATCGTAATCGGCATCCAGAGCTCGTAATCCAGTCCCGACCGGGAGCCATGAAAGTCTTCGGGGGCGACACCGATGATCGTGAATGGCGTGCGGTTAAGGCGTAGGGTAGATCCAATGGCTAGACGATCGGAGTGGTAATGGTTTTTCCAATAGCTATGGCTGATCACCACGACCGCGTGGGCATTCTGCGCGTCGTCGCGTTCCGCCCCGGAGAAGAAACGGCCCGCTTCGGGCTTTACGCCAAGCATGTCGAAAAAGTTGCCCGACACCATCTCACCCCAAACCTTCGCGGTGTTCGGAGCCTCGCCCACGGAAAATACATTCCCGTCCCGCACTGACACGAGATTCAGCAATCTTAGGTGGTCCCGAAAATCGCAGAAATCGAGGAAAGATGTCGTGATTGGCTCGCCGTCGGGTGCCATGTTTTCGATGGCGACCACACGCTCCGGCTGGGTAGTCCCGGGCAGCGGATTCAACAGCATCGAGCGCATCCAACTAAAGATTGTGGTGCTGGCACCGATGCCGATCCCAATCGTCAGGATGGCTATTGCAGTGAAGGCAGGATTTCGCGTGAGAATCCGGAAGCCGTAACGAATATCGCGCAGTAAGGTGCTCATAATGGTGATCATTAGGTGCAAGCCGCTTACCATCCTCAAGTCATTGAAACCAAGCACGAAATCCCGCTCTCGCCTGCTTTCATGTGTCCGCTTTTGGGACGCCTTATCTGCCAGCCGGACAGCCTCTCGCACTCGAAAGAGCTCAGGTCTCGCCGGCATCGTTCTTCTTGTGGCGGTTGCTGCCTTCGCTCAAGAGTCCTAAAACCAACTTCTTCACCATTGGAATTACGACCGGAGTGCACCCCTGAACATCAAGCAAACTGGAGCCGAAGAGCGTGACATGGCAAGGAGCTATGACATTACCTTCTCAAGTCCCGTCGGCGAAAGTAGTGCAGCCGTCGGACCGAACGCCGGCGTGGTTACCGCCTATTTGATAGTTCCTCAGGGACCACGGCCGTTTCCGACCGTGATCTTCGGGCACTGGTGCATGCCCGGCTCTGAAAAGAAGAATCGCACCGAGTTCCTCGATGAAGCTATCATATTAGTTAGCGAACTCTGGAGTCATATCACTACTGCCAGACCATGTCATCGCTCATCCTAGCTTTGCGGAAGACAGCACACCGTTGAACGACCAACAGATTGCGGTGGAAGTGCAGCAGGACGTGAACCTCCGCCCCGCTGCCGACCTCCTTCTCGGCGCAAGGACGTCGATCCCAAGCGCCTTGCCTACGTTAGTCACAGTTGCGACGGCTCCGACGGTGGCTTCCTCAGCGGCATAGACAAGCGTTTCAAGGCCTCTGTCATCATGGCCGGTGATCTCTCTTTTGAAATCGATGAGAAAACTAAGTCCCTCCGGGAATATCGGCAAAAGGTCGGAGCCAACAAATTCGATAGCTTTGCTGCCAAGCATCCCTGGATGGATGCTGGAAAATACGTCTCCCACGCCGCGCCTGCGGCGGTGTTCCTACAGTGCGCAACCAGAACATGTCTCAACCTTCCTGCCAGCCAGTTTGTAGAAGGCTACAACCGGCCACAAGAGCCTTGAGAGCTGGTCCAATCTGACTCAGCATCCTACTCTTCGGCGAGCGACGCGAAAAACTCCTTTTGTATATGGCTAGGTTCTTCTGAGGCAGATCACTGCGATTTCGATTTTCGTTGAAGCTCTTTTTCCCTCTTCTGCTGCTCAGCGAGCTCAACGTTATGATCGGGAGCAAGTCCTAGCGCTTTGAGTGTCTCGTCTTCGTAGAAGGCCTTGTCCCAATGAAGTGCATGCTTGACGGCTTCAAGATTTGGGTTGCTAGCTAACTCTGCCATAGAACCCAGCGTCTTAAGGTGACGGAAGTCGCTGTAGGTCAGGTCAGCGCCGTCCAATTGGGCACCCCTCAGGTTGGCACCGTACAGCTGGGCACCGCTCAGGTTGGCATTGCCCAACTGGGCACCGCTCAGGTCCGTGCTGGGAAAGGGAGTGAACGCGTCATTGCCACCGGCGACAAAGGAGAAGTGTATGCCGGTACTGGCTAGGAAGGCGTGGCGTAGATCGGCATTGTACAGATTGGCACCGCGCAGGCAGGCACCGGTCAGATTAGCACCACGCAGATTGGCGAGACCCAGGTCTGTACCGCTCAAGTCGGCGTCCGACAAATCAGCACCGGCGAGGAAGGCACCAGGTGCTAATGCATACCGCAGGTTTGCTCCTCTTAACCGGGCTCCGGCCACGGAATCTGGGTCATAGTCGTTCTCGCTCCAAGTCGATTTCTTTTGGGATACCTCGGCACCGGCCAGATCCGCAAACGGAGAGTAGCCGACGAGGGCCATCAGTCGAGGTACCAATGTGAGGCGCCCTGCAACATATGATGTATCACCTCTTGGCAGAAGAAGACGCATGCTGAGAATGGACTCGTCCGACGGGACTCCCATGATCGCTCCCCACGAAAGAATCCCAAACAATGCTCCGATAGTAACGGCGAGGGCGGTCGCCTGATAGCCCCCGCGGCTCTTCAGCACCACTTTCCACCTGAACGCCTTCCGTTGTGCTCCCCGCAGCGTGGCGACCGCAAGCCCATAAAGACGCAGCGACGCCGTTGCTGAAATCGCAAGAAGCAGCACATGAAACGTCGTGCCTACTCGCTCGTGACGCGGTAGGTAGCGCCCCCAGAACAGAAACATCGTAACGGGCATCACCCACCATGCCAGCAACACCGAAACCCATAGCTGGAAATGCGACAGAAACGGCCGGTTAACATTTAACATCGGTAAGGTCGATCGCACCAGGTCGTTCAGCAGCCAAGGGTTGATCTTGGCGTGTAGAGGCCGCCCATCCGGAAGGACTGCGGGCAGAGAGCCGAGTTCCTCCCAGAGTTTTTGCAGATAAAAGTGGAAGTAGAAGTAGATACAGAGCAACAGCAGCGGCGCGACTACGTAGAACCCCACGATAGGAATGCTGGTCTGAATAATAGGAAGCGCCGAGGAGGCGCGATTGGTGATCAGATTGACGTCTGTAGTGGTGGCAATGGTCAGCCATGAGTAAAGACATGCGACCAGAACTGTAAGGAAAAGCTTGCGTGCGCTTTCGGAGATGTTATCGACGTTCTTCAGCGCGTCATACAGTTTCTTGAGCTCTTCCGGCAGAGTGGCGCCAGTCAGATCCGCGCCAGACAGCTGTTCGGTCTGCAATCCTCTCTTCGCGTCACTTAGGTTGGCACCTTGCAGGTTAGCCTCGCGCAAGATGGCTCCAGATAGGTTCGCTCCACTAAAGCTAACGCCTCGCAAGTCGGCGCCTTGGAAATCGGCACCAGACAAATCTTTGCCGGAGAAATCAGCTTCACTCAGGTCTGGCGTGATTGCGTGGCTTTCGCGCCACTGGTTCCACACTTCGACGCCCGCATCCAGCTTCGCGATTTGTTCTCGATCCGCCACGATCAGACTGTCCCGGAAAGTCTACTCGGAAGGTGACCCAATGGCCAAAAGAACTCTGGTGAGCGGGACCCTTGCACTCGCCTAGCATAGCTAGTTTAGATTAACTTAAGAGACTTTGGTCCGAACGCGGATACAGGAAGAAATGAATGAATTCAGCGCTGTTTGCAATCCCTTCCGGAGTCACGGCGGACTCGGAAACCATTCCGGTTCGAAGATGAGCGAGAGCGGTGTAGACCCCTCCACTGGGCCAAGGCTGCACAAAAACCCCACTTCTAAACCGTTCGTATGTGCCTGATGCTGCTCGCGCTGAATTTCCTGTTTTATAATAGATGCCAAGAGTTGATTTTGAGGCGAGCCATTTCAAAATGCGCTGGGGCCACTGCGGAATTGGCGATGCCACTCAATGGGGAACAGCATTCACGATTCTGCGGTCAAACTTCCGCATCCACAAGAAAATACCTTCGCTCGTCCAAGCGCGAACGACGCTTTTCCCTTGGGCGTTCTCTTCAACTGTATAGATGTCCGGGCCACGATCCGTCGGCACCGCTTGCACGATCTGTTTGCTCTTGTATCCGGGATAGTTTGGTACCGACCATTTGATCGTACCGTCCGGCATCCTGTCGCCGTCCAGCACGGTAATAGATGCTTCCGCAGACCGGCTTCCGACACGCGCTCGCAAAATGGCTCTGCCCGACTGTTTGGTCATGATGGTCGGCTGGCCCTTATCGTTAAGGGTCGCTATCCCGGAGTCGTCAATTGTCCATTCGGCTTCACGCGTCAGAACTTTTCCATCGATGTCGAACACGCAAAACTCCCGAATGTCGCCGACAAGCATGTTGGTCACCGACGGTGAGACAAATAGGGTTTGATCTGCGTTTACCTCGGTCCCCGTGTCAACCTTCGAGCCCTGCTCCGCCTCTTCCAGTCGGCGTCTCTGTTCCTCAAAGCGTCTCTTTCGTTCGGTGAGCTTGGTTGCCTCGTCATCGGCTGTGGACCCTCCCGTATTCTGAGCGGGTTGCTGGGTTGGTTGTTGGGCTGCGCAAGCCGTAGGGGCAAAGAAAAGAATCGCAGCAGCGCCGAGTGTCAAAGAAGCGTGTGTTGGCCGAAGGAAACGGAAGACGGGTTTCACGGTTAGGGACCGAGCATTTAGAGCTTCTCACGAACGCTCTTTGCCTGGCATTGATCGTCTTTGTGCGGGTGTCGGAAGGAATAAGGCACGCCGTAAACCCTGATGCATACAATTTAGTCCGCGTGCTGCCGAAGAAACGCCTCAATCTGTGATTGCCACTGCAGGGCGACTCATGGCGCGAAAATCTTGACGGAGACGAGAATCAGCAAAGGAACAGCACAGCAGACCGTTTCCAGCCTGCCCAAAAATGTATGAATTTCGTTTGCCGAAGTTTCTAACCGGAATTGTCTCATTTCAGGACCCTTACTTGATCAGCCGGTGGTTTATGGGCAGCCACCGGACTCGGGAAGGGAACGCCAGATGTCCTCCATCCTTAGTATATGCAGGTATACTCCATCTGATACTTGAACCCGCCTCGAACCCGCACCGTGAGGTAATCGGCTCGAATATTGAACCCTGGTTCTCGACCCCAAGTTCTCCGAACGCGAGAAAAAGGCTATGAAACGGCGGCGCTTCTACTCCATTCTCTGGGCAGGCGCTTACACAGCGGGACTAGCTGGAATCTCGATCTCGCCTACCTTAGCGATCGCCCGGAAAGAAACAAACTTTGGGCAAGACACTGGGTCGCACGTCCGATTGCTCGCCGGAGTGGAACCATAACAGGTGGTCGATTACGGGTCGAACCGTCTCGAAATCGTTCACAGACACTTTGGCACCGGCAACACTCCCGCCGCAAGTTTCGGTCTGACATGCATGTCCAAGCAGACCGGTATGGAAGGGACGTGCTCATATCGCATTCCGATAAGAGAGGCCGAATGGGTAAGGAACGAACCGATCTTCTGGCATTGTTTCATCGGCATCAATGCAGGTATTTGAATTCCGAATAGCAATGAACAGAAAAAGAGTTCGATGCTCTCCAAACTTTTCCCCCTGAACGTCGTCTCTAGTCTAGCAATGCGTACAAGCGAGGGGTCCCAGTAGCTCATCACGCTTTTTGCGTGCTGCGAACCAGTGTGCTTTCTCGCCACTTATTGTATCTGGCGCCGCTGTTTCGCTCGCCACGCTTTCTCCGTGGTGTGCCCAACGCTCCGGGGATCTTTCGTCAGCGCGCCACGGTGCAGCTGCCTGGATATCCGGATCGAGTTCGTCTTGTTCGTCACCTTGGGAGGCCACCGTGTACCTGCTTGATCGACTTGTCAGCTATTTTCTCCGTCCCGTATTCTTCTTCATCCTCTTCGCCGCTTATTTTATTCCCTACGCGTCGGCTCAAACGCCGCAGTCTGCTCTTTCCCCTGACCTCTCTTCGCTCCAATCACGCGCCGATCATGGCGACGCCGTGGCCCAATATACACTCGCCCAAATATATCTTCGCAATGATTCCTCCTCCCCGGACTACAAGTCGGTCGTTTCCCTTGCTCGTGCATCCGCTGCCCAAGGCAATGTCAACGGCGAATTCCTGCTCGGCTACCTCTATGAACACGGCCAAGGAGTCCCCAGAGATTATGCAAAGGCCGCAGAGAACTACCGTGCTGCCGCCCTGAAAGGCCATTCCAACGCCGCGAATAATCTGGCCGCACTCTATCAACAGGGTCACGGCGTTCACAAAAATTCCGCCCTTGCCTTCGATTGGTATCTCGCCTCTGCACAACATGGCAATCCCGTCGGGCAAAGCAACCTGGCTTCTGTCTACTTCACCGGGGTAGGCACTTCTCGTGACTATGCTCTGGCGGCCAAGTGGTTTCGCGCTGCTGCCGATCTCGGCTTCCCCGCCGCCCAGCACAATCTTGGCGTCTTCTATTTCAAGGGCACCGGCGTCCCGGTGGATTACTCTGAAACTGTCCGCTGGGAACGTCTCGCCGCCGAGCAAGGCGACCCCCACGCCCAAACCGACCTGGCTTACCTGTACGAAACCGGCAAAGGTGTCCCCCTCGATTATGTTGCAGCCTACACCTGGTATTCCTGCGCCATCGCAGCCGGCGACCGTAGCGGCTCCGCTCGCCGCTCCAGTCTCTCTCATCTCCTCACGCGCAAGCAGATCGACGAGGTAACCGCCATTGTTTCTTCGCAATCTTCTCAACCCCGACAGCAGCCCAATCTCCCGCAAGTAGGTTTCTCCCTGCTCCAGGACCATTAACCCCATACACGAAAGAGGCTACCAAGGACGAAATGATGTAACTCTCGACACTCATCTAACCGTCTTTGATGCCTTCATCATCGTGTACAGGCAAGACTCACTAAGAGTGGACGACCGTGTCATCCTCTTTATCTGCCCGGAACGCTCCAGCCAGCGAAATGGAAAATATGACGCAATTAACGCTGACAAAGGTTGACCTCAAATCCTGTCCATTCTGCGCCGGCGCCGCGCGAATTGAACGCAAAGGAAGCCGCGACGCAACGATGATCGTTTCCTGCACGGGTTCTGGATGCAGGGTCCAAAGCGGAGACGCGTACGGCCAGACAAAACCCGGCGATTACGCTTGGAACCGACGCGCGCTTTCGCAATGACTCACACTTTCGCTTACAACGCCGCCCTCGAATCGCTTGCCGAGCAGCATGTGGACGAGCTGGAGGCCGACGCGGGCGCGTTCGACGAAGACAACCTGTTCGAATTGATGCAGGAAGCCTAGAATTTTGTCACTGCAATGCCCCACAGCGCTAAGCGCGATTCGAAATCGGGGACTGAGGCATTGTTCCTATCCGCTGCTCAAGCCCCACCGTCAGAATCGAAAGTGACGGATCGCTATGATGCTCTCCTCCATTCTCGGTCGTTTGCAGAGCAAGACCAGCCCCTGACCGCGATTCTTCGCCGGTAAGGCTCGGCATTATCGAAAACCCGCCAGCGCGCTCTGCCCCTGTCATCCCCTTCGGAGGAAGCGCGAAGCATTAAGACTTGTAAACAGCTATCTGGTTTCGCAGCAGTATAGATTATGGGTCCGATTGATCAGGGTCGCTTGACGCGGAAACAGGGGGTGGTGCGGGGGCCGAAAGAATTGCTTGCCAATTTAAAATGACATTCCAGACCAGACGGTGATCGCCGCGATTCATGTCCCGGTGAAAAGGATTGAAGTTGAAGGAGACGACGTGACCGTGGCCGACTGGCATGTCGAGAATGGCCGGGCGGCGCAGAAGATTATTTTCACCCCAGGCCTGGCCACTGATGACAAATGGAGCGCCCGCTGAGTCGCCCCATTCGAGAACGACTCCGGAGCGGTCTTCGGGGCCATCAAGACAGGTTGTGCAATAGGCCATGCGCAGCCAGGCCCGCGGAGCGCTATAGAGCGGGTAGTTTTGCCGAAAGACATGGGTGTGCGCCGGGTAACCATAGGCAATGGGGTGGTCCGGCCGCGCGAAGGTAACACGCACATGCGCTCCGGGAGTGCGGGTGACGGAATTCTGCGCGGCTGCGGCGGAAGCCGAACCACCGCCGGCGATGCTGCGCGGCACGCCCCCAGCGACAGAGCGCACGCCACGCACGATGCCGCCGCTCAGAGCGAGCATGGAACCGCTACCCAGGGTTACGAGTAGACCGCCACTGTCCACGAAGCGTTGCACTTCCGCAAGGCCCGCATAGCCGATTCCCCCGGTGATGTCGTCGGACTCGGCGGGCGTACCGAAGCTCGGAGTCTGTGGTGTTTTCTTGAAGGGCATCGGGCTCCAGCGCCTTGGCAGGCCCTCAATTTGCTCAGCGAGTTCGAGATCGACGTGGCCATAGAGAAGCACGTCAAGGTGGTCACGAAGATGGCCCGCGCGAATGTCTTCGTCGCGCACATACACATAGGGGACGCGGCGCTGATCGAGAATGTAGCGGATCCAGCCGATGGAGTCGGTATCAGCCCAGGGCACCCAAACGCCTATTCGCGGAACGCTCGCAGTGTGATGCGAAACGCCGGGAGAAGTAGGAGTGCTGGCGAAATCTAGGCCAAGTTCGGTGGCCACAGAACGAATCGCGCCGGCCAGGCCGTCCTTAGCGGGCAGAATCCAGGAGCCGGCGGGAAATTCGGTGCCACCCACTCGGAAGGGGTGCTCGGCTATTTCCACATGGAAGGAAGCGAGCCGATAACGAGCGGCGAAAAGGCTCTCCTGGCCGGTGTCTTTCAACAGGAACACGGGACCCTCACCAGAAACGGTGCCTGCCGGCCGTGGCGTCTCTTTCAGCGGCGTGAGTGCCGCGGATCGAATGGACCCATCCGCAGTGGGGATAGCGGCGAGATGGAAATTGGCGGGAAACTCCCAGGAGACATCGTCGTAGGGTTCCCCTTTGTCCTTGGGAAAGACCTGAGGCGAGAGGAGGTCGAC
>Ga0210398_10000717_pt1 | contig 36669 bp, 34 predicted proteins | sample IncBWC4OmetaG_FD_161047 | JGI IMG/M metagenome (GOLD analysis project Ga0210398, IMG submission 161047) | Forest soil microbial communities from Barre Woods Harvard Forest LTER site, Petersham, Massachusetts, United States - Inc-BW-C-4-O | ecosystem: Environmental > Terrestrial > Soil >... | reverse complement strand
AGTGACGCGGATGGCGTCGCGGTCGCCGCAATGGTCGGAGTGCTGGTTGGGGTCACCGCTGGCGACGGAGTCGCAGTTGTCGTGGTGGTTGGCGTCATGGTGCCCGTCGGCGAAGCGGTCACGGTCGGAGTGGCTGACAAAGTCGCGGTTGGCGTCGCGGTCTGAGTCAGCGTCGCGGCCGTCGTCGGCGTGCCGGTCGCCGTATTCGTCGCGGTAGTAGTCGCGGTTGGGGTTGCGGTGTTGGTCGGCGTCGCCGTAGCGCTCTGCACGCTGCTAAGGAGGATAGCCTGGGCGGTCATCGCCAGTGCGCCGGAGGTAGTCCCCTTGGCCGGATATGTGGGCGATGCGCTGCCGGCAGATGGTGCGGCCAGATCGGCGAAAGCGAGCGTAAAGCCTTCCTTCGATGATGCGGTGTCAAACCGTCTGGTCAGAGCAGTCGCCGGCGTGACGGTGGGTGCGGTCGCAGCCTGCCCGCCATAGAAATATACCTGCAAGTCTTTGTTGTTGTTGGGCGTCAGCGCGGGCGCGGATGCCGACACCGGACTGGTGCCCGAGGCGGTGGCTCCAGCGGCATTTTCGATTGGAGTAATCGACGCGCCTCTCCAATCGCCCATCGCAGCGGCGGCAAAGTTCGAGCTTATGGTCCAGGTGTACGAGGCCGGCTCATTCGCCCCGGCAACCCGATAATAGAGCCATGAGGTTTCCTGGTTGGCGCCGTTTACCGAGTCATGACGGACCATCGTCCATCCGCTCGGGGCAGTCGGCACATTGGCGCCGGTGCCATCGAAAACCACAATCTGCGCGAGCATCGTGTCACCCGCCGCGACGCCGGCCGGCACGGCCACGACGATGCTGGTTATCGCGGTGCTGCTGTCGGTGAGCGTGCTTGCCCCCACAAAGGAAATACCCGAGGAGGGTGTCGCCGTCGCTGTCGGGGTCGCTCCTTGCACGACCGTCACGTTGATGGCGGCCGTCCCCACCACCGTGCCGGTACCATTGAATGCGGTCGCCGAAAGCGTATGCGGTCCGTTGGTGACGGTGGTCGTGTCCCAACTGAAAGTTGAGGGCGGCGTCGAAGCGAAATACTCGCCATCGACATAGAAGTCGACCCAGCTTACGTCGGCCGCCTTGGTGATGGTGAACGGGACGGTGCCCGACACGGTCGCCCCATTGAGCGGCGCGGTAATCATCACCTCGGTGGAGGTCGGCGTCGCGGTGGGGACAAGGGTGGGTACTGTCGTGGGAGTTGGCCCTACGCTCGAGGTCGGAGTGGGTGTGGCATTGCTGGTCAATCCATAGACATCGAGCTCGGTCTGGCTGCCGACATAAACCTTGCCGTTGGCGACGGTCGGAACCGAAAATTTGATGCTCAAGCCGGGGACGTCGGTGGCGCCGTTCTGATCGCTATTGTAAAGCTCGCTGGTGAGATTCAACGCGTTCCAGGCATGCAGCATGCCCGCGCCGGTGGTGACCTTGGAGCCCTTATTCTCGAGGGTCCACAGGATTGCGTTGGTGTTACCATTGGAGGAAATCACCGGCTGGCCGCCGAGAAATGGAAACGTATGGGTGCCGACCGAGGCCGCGGTCAGAGTTGCATTACTCAGGGTGAACGAACGCGGCACATCCTTGGACATGATGAAGTAGATGTTCCCGTTCCAGTACGCCGGCGTGCTCCAATTGAGGATATTCGAGGACGGGCTCTGAATTTCCCACGGCACATTGTCGGCCGTCGTGTTGTATTGGCCGAGGTCGTCGCGATTGGCCAGGATGATGGTGCCGTTTTTCCCCGCGTTGACCAGCAGATGCGTCGGTCCGGTGGGCTGGTCCGGCAGGATCATGACTCCGCCGGAGCCGAGATCGTAGTCCTCCGAGTCAAGCGCAGCCTGATCGGATGGCACGAAGTAATCCACCATCCCGAAAACGCCGTTGCGCACGCCGAGGCGCAAAAAGGCGTTGCCCATGTCGACCGGAGGCGTGATGCTGGAATCGAAGGTTCCGTTTCCGGTGCTGAAGTAGATATCGCCGCTCGCATCGGTGGACGGCCCGGTCCCGGCGCCCCAAATCGCGCCCTCACCCCCATTGCCGGTGGTGTTGTAGACGTACACCTGGCTCAGACCCGAGGCGGTGTAGCCGAGCAGCCATCCGTGCCATGGATCGAGATCGCAATGGGAACCGAAAGCGATGTAGACGACGCCGTTAGCCAGCAGCAATCCGGGCCGCTGCAACTCCTGGGTCGCGTCGAAGAGCACATTCCCGTTGCCGTCGTTATCGTCGCCCGATCCGGGCACCGAGGCCTGGATTAGCACCGGACCGCCGAATTTCTCCTGTCCGGTGGTGATATCAAGGGCGTGGAGGCGATAGTTCTGGGTTCCATTGTCATCGGTATTGGCGACGACATAAATCGTGTTGCTGTCAGGATCGATAACGGGAGTGCTGGTGATTCCGTATTGCGGGTTGATATCGACGCATCCGGGCAGCGCATTTTTTTCCGACACATCGCCGTCCGGAACCGTCGTAATACCATTGGTTGGATTGATGAAGCTGGTCCGCCACAGTGGCGGGCCGTTGGTATCCGCGTCGAAGGCATATACGCTGTCATTCTCGGTGGTGACGTAAACGACATTGTGGGTCGCGCCATTGACGGAAACGCCGGGGACATACAACGGCTGCGCATACTCGTTGCCGTCGAGCGGATCGGCAAACAATTTCCCGAAGCTGTGGGAGTTAACGTTCGCGGTAGTCAGCGTTACCTCGGAGCTATTCAACCCATCGCGCTGGTTATCATAACGATTGGTGAGGACGCTGACGCTGGGAACGGATTGTGCGCCGGCAAACCGCATAATCACTACAAAAAGTAGCATAACTGCTACAATGCTAAGAAAAGGGCGGTTGAATGGCACGAGTGAATATCCTTATCGTTTCCGTGCTAGGAATGGCATATATACAACAAAACTTACTAAGCGTCTATTAACAAAAGAAGACATAGCCAAGGTATCAAGGACACGCCGATTCCTGATAGACAGAACCGTGCTTAAATCTATTCAGCAGGCAATTTGTGATGCTGCGATGAATATAGCACGCTATAATATTATGAAGCTAATTATAGGTTTGGGCTGCGACGACGAACGCCCATTTCGCGAGGTGCATTCCTGCTACGTCTCGCGATGATTATTATCGTTTTGGGGAGGCCTGCGGCGTAAACAAGCCCGGCGCGCCTCGTCCGCAGCTCAAGCCATGCAACGCGGGAAAACGCCTATGAACGAACCCAACAACGCAGTCCCGACTGAGGCCGAGATCGAAGCGCTGGAAGCTGAGGAGGCTGCCGCGCGGGTCGCGGTCGACGTGCCCAGGCTGGAGGCGCTATGGGCCGAGGAACTGATCATCAACGCAACCGAGAACATCATCTATACCAAGGACCATTTCCTGCTGCGGATTAAGAGCGGGCAGATTCGCTTCAAATCCTTCGAGCGCAGAATTTCCCGTATCGCAGTGAAGGGCGATGTGCTGGTCACCAGCGGTAACGAATCGATTGTCCCCGCCAATGGACCCGATGTCGGCAAGACCGTCTTCTGCAGCTACATGAACGTATGGATTCGCAGCGGCGCCGGATGGGGCCTGATCGGACGCCAGGTCGCGGTTATCGCGCGCGCCTCGAAGAAGCAGGGCTGGGTTTTCTAGCTCACCGCCGTTTTGCCCCCGGGCGTTTCCTCGCGGGTGACGGTCCGGCCAGCACCTCGTACGGACGCATCATCTCGTTGTCTTCATGTTCCAGTACGTGGCAATGCCAGACATAACGGCCGGTGAAGCCCTCGAACCTGGCGATGATGCGGGTGATCGTCTTCGGCGGGCATCGCACGGTATCTTTCCATCCTGCTTCATTAGGGTCGGGGCGCATCGGCGGCCCGGTGAAATGCACCTCCTTCGATTTCTGATATGCCGCGACGTCGAACTCGCGCCGCTCCAGGATTTGGAATCGCACCAGATGCAGATGGATCGGATGCGGGTCGGGAGTCAGATTGACGAAGCGCCACATCTCGATGCTGCCCAGCACCGGTCGCTCGGTAATCGGCATATCCCAATGCGTTCCGTTGAGCAGCATCCGCATGACCTTGCCCGCGGGATCGTTGTACTGATCCAGCGTCAGGGTGCGGGTCCGGATGGCGCTTTTGGGTGGCAGCGGTTTGATCCGACGCAAGGTGGCCGGCAATGCCACTGAATTTGCCGCCCTCGAATTGTCGACCCGAAATTGCATCAGCGACCCCGAGACATCGCTCAGTACGATCTGTTTCCCCTGATGCGCGGCGAAATCGAGCACCAGGTCGGCGCGCTCGGCAGGCGCGACGATGACCGGCGTCACCATCAGCGGCGATCGCATCAAACCCTGGTCGGATCCGATCTGGGTGAATGGCTCCTGGTTGGATAACGACAGACTGAAGAAGCGGCTGTTCGATACATTGACGACCCGAAAGCGGTATTGGCGCGGCTCGACCGCGAGGTAGGGCAGCAGCTTGCCGTTGACGAGAACCGCGGTGCCATAGAATTCCGAAATCCACGGCGCATGGAACATCGGCGAGGCGGGATAGAAGAGCTGCCCGCGCGAATCGATCTTCCGATCGCACAGGATGAGCGGAACCTCATATTTGCCGCTGGGCAGGTTCAGCGCGCGCTCAGCCTCGTCGCGAACGATATAGGCGCCGAATAGTCCGGCGTAAACATTGAGCCGGGTAATTCCCAGCGCGTGATCGTGATACCACAGCATCGCGGCATCCTGACCGTTGGGGTAGTAGGACGTCCGCGATTTCCCCGGCACATACCAATCCTCCGGATCGCCGTCGCTGTCGGGCCGCACCTTCGCGCCGTGAAGATGGACCACCGCGCGGACGTTGGGTTTGCTCGCCTCCGCGCCATGAATGTGATGGTCGACCGCGAACAGATGCGCCTTGGGCAGCGCATTCACCCATTCCACCAGTAGTGGAGAACCTTTCCGCGCCTCGAACATGGGGCCGGGCGAGGTGCCGTTATAAGCCCAGAGCCGCGCGGGCGGCAGATCGCGATGCAACTTCGCGAATATTTCGCTCATCTCGATGCGGTAGTACGCGATGCGCCGGCCCTGATCGAACGGATCGGGCCGCTCGTCGACGGGCCGAGCGAGCGGCGGTATCGGGAGCGGATCGACGAAGTTCGCGATGGAAGATGCCGTAATCGACGGGCGCGGCACGACCTCGCGCGACTCGTCTTCCACGCCGGGGACGAGGGCATTGGGCGCGCCCAGCGGCAAACACCACGCGGTCGCGAGCAGTCCGCTCTGCTTAAGAAATTCCCGTCGGGTGATCACGAGCGGAAAAGTCGCACGCGCGCAAATTCAAAATGAAGAGTTATTCGAGTTCCCCCGTCAAATATGCGCAAGTTTTCGCAACGCCAAGCATTAACCTCACCTCACAACCGGAGCTTGACCATGCCAATCAATCCCTCGCAACCACGTTCTCGCCTCGTCCCAGTTCTCGGTTCCGCGCTGGCATTGCTCGTTGTCGCCGCCCTCGGATGGTCGGCCTACGCGCAAACCGAGGACAGCGCCGGGGCCAAGGTGGTTTTCACCAAAATGTCGATCAATCACGGTTCGCTCAGTTTCCAACTGCTTAACTATTTGAAGAAAAAACCTCCTACCACCTTCCAGACGCGCGATTTTACCATCACCAACACCGGCAATGACCCCCTAAATCCACTCAGCGTCACCGTCGTACCGCCGGCCGGCACCGGCGCCGCGGATTTCATCTTATCGGGTCCCACCAGTCCGATCTTGCTCAGCGCCAAGTCGTCGGTCTCGTTCGCGGTGACCTATCGACCGCTGACCGATGGCAAGGTGGAAGCCGAGATCGATGTCGTCAGCAACGCTACTCGGGGCAAACAGGCTGAGAACATTAAATTGACCGGCAACGCCAAGGGCCCGGTCCCGCCGACCGCAACGGCGACGCCAACCACCACCCCGACCGCTACCGTGGCGCCGACCATCACCCTGACCCCGACACCGACCGCCTCGCCGAGCGCATCCGCGACGCCATTTCCACAAGGCGCCGGAACCACCGACCGCAACTCCGCCAATGCGCCCGCGGTAATTATCTCGGGTGATCTCGTCACCGCGTATGTGCCGCTGGGCAGCGACTCCTTCAGCCCGCAAGGCATCGCGCAGGTCGCGATCGAAAACGGCGCGAATCCGCTCCCGGGTCCTGCGGTCTTCAGCAGCGGCCGTGCGAATTCCTGCGCCCTCGCCAACACCGGCGAAATCGTGTGCTCGCAGCAGGACGGGACGATCGATCTGGTCCCGGCGGCAACCGCGACGACCACCGCCACCAACGTCGCCACCGGCGCGACCGTCGGCAATGACTACTTCGCGGGATCGTGCGTCGGATGCGGCGCGATGGTGGATAACGGGCTCGGCTCGACCAGCGCCGGTCTCGGCATCATCGCGACCGGCAATGGCTTCTTCACCCTCGACCTGTCGAATATCGCCAATGCGCCGACAGGCCCGATCGTGACCAATCCGGCGGAACCGGTCGGCACCGACTTCGGTTATGACGCGGCCAATCATCGCATCCTCAACGCAAACTATGTGGTCACCAATACTTCGACTAACGCCACGACCGCGCCGTTGTTCCAGATCATCGATATCGCCAATCCGGCGAGCCCCCTCGCGTATGATCTGAACGATGCGACCGGGTTCTTCGAGTCGAACGCGCAGACCTGCGCCACCGATTCGTTTGACGCGATGTTGCCGGAGACCTCCGCTATCGATGAAAGCACCAATATCGCGTACGTCTCGTTCCATACCCCGGCGTCATGTTTTGCCACCCCGCCTAATGCGATCGCGCTGTTCGACATGAGCCAGGCGAACTTCACCGCGGGCACTGCGGGCGCCTCGGGAACCTGGGACACTAACGGCAAACAGGTTCAGCTTCTGACTGACCTGACACTGAACGGAATCGATCTGATCAGCGTCGAGTCGGCCAGCCATGTGGCTATCATCGGTGGCGGCGCGCAAACCTTCGGCGCGCTGCAGCTTCCTGCCACCTCGGGATCGGGCACCCCCGCCATCACCGACTGGGTGAGCGCCAACATGCCCAACGATCCGGCCGGCAATCCGTGGAATGGATGGTCGGTGCCCAATGGTGTTGCGACTTATCTGAGCCCTAATACCGAGAAGCCGATCGGCCTCCTGCTCAATACCCTCGAGAGTGATGGATCCCGCATCGGCGCCGGGCCGTACCTGGCGCTGGTCGATATCAACGCGCTGTTGGCGCTGCCGCGCGAGACCGCCGGCGGCCATCAGGTGGCAGCCGCGAATGACGGCCAGGCGCTCGTCAACGCCGGCATCGTGCAGTTCGTTCCGATGCAGTAGCCGGTAAGATGAGGCATTGGGAGCGCCTCCTTCGTGAGAGGGAGGCGCTTTCTTTTGGCTTCGTTAAAAGGTAGCCGGGACGGCTCGGATTTGCCCTTGATATGATGCCGTAATCTCTCGAATTATCCAACGAATTCAAGCAGTTACGCTTTTTCTTCTCCTGCCCTGCCGGCCGCCCTTAAGTGGGTTTGGTTCCTGCACTATCGCGGAACGGAAATCGTGCCATGCGAGGTCCTTCGCGCAGCAATCAGGACGATCGCTCGACGACGTCGAGCGGTGGGTTTGTTTTTGCATTTCACTCCCCCCGCGTTTTTCGCGGGGGAGTCGGGCTGCTGCGGGCGCCACGACCGCCTCGGTACTGATATTGGTCGCGCAGCATCTTTATGGCATTCCCCGGCGGCGCATCGGTCGGCTACTCTGCTCCCATAGATGAGGCTCCGCGGTCCCCGGCCACTACACATCCACATGATAGCAGATTTCCACCGCGCGTTGCTGGCCTTGATGCTCGCCGGCATCGCGATCTTTCCGTCCCGCGCGATGGCCCAACTTTCCGTCCCCGGCAAGCTGATGACCTATCGAACCGTCGATGCGGATTCGGGCGAGGAGCTCCTGCGTTCGCGCCATTGGCAAACCGTCGATGGAACCGCGGCGATGGAAATCGCCGCCACGACTTATCCGGCCGGCACCCAGGTCATCAGTGAATGTGCGTTCGGCAAGGGCCTCGACCGCCCCGCCACTGCCTTTCGTTCGGTAATGCGCTCGGCGACCGGCGAGTTGGAGCGCTCCGATTTCGACACCTTCGACCCGCGCTACTACCCGTTCGTGGCGCAATCTATAACCGGCGACATGCAGCCGGGCACCTGCCTGAACCGGCGGATGATCGATTTCGCGGCGGTGCTGCGCGCCGACTCTGCGACCACCTGGCTCTGGTCCGATTCCGGCCTGGTGGGGGTGATTTTGCAGGGCGATGGCGACGAGACGATCACGGTTCCAGCGGGCAAGTTCGACGCCTCGCGAATCCGCATCGATGTCGATTTGAGCAAACTGTTCCCGCGCGTCCCCGAGCTGTTTCTGAAACTGGTCAAACCGCATTTCACCATCTGGGTGTCGCGCGCCGACCCCCACTACGTGCTCCGGATGGATGGCTTCGGTTCCAACGCCGGTCCCGACCATAAGAACACCCGGGTGGAGCTTGCGAGTATCGAGAATCTCAAGCCCGGGAGTTTGCCCGCCATCCCCAGCCTCGCACCCGCCGATGCGCCGGATAGCACCCCGCCGCTCACGACGGTCAATTCCGCGAGCTTCGCGCAGGGTGGCCGGACCGGAAAGGTGACGCTCGCGACTGGCGCGACGTCTGGAGGCGAGCTGCTGCTGACGCACGTCGCGTTCAGCAATGGCCTCGCGACCGAAAGCCGCACCCTAATCGACCATCGCGCGACGCCGGTGACGGTTTACCTCGATGATCGCAGCTTCGCGGCGAATGCGGCGATGGTACGCAAGCATCTGCTGTTCTTCCGTCGGGCTGCGTTTCCCGATGACCCGAAGAAGGATCTTCCGGCCGAGTTGTATGGCGGCGACACCACCTTGGGACTGGTGCTGCCGCGGCTGCTGCCCCACGGCAGCGACGAGACCATCTTCCATGTGATGGATTTCACCGGCCAGGTGAACCAGCTCAAGATCATGAAGGAGGGGTCAACCACCATCGCGTTAACCACCGATGACCGCCCGGCCATTCATGCTCAGCTTATCCCGATCGTGGATGTTCCCTTGCTGTTGCGTCCGCTGGCGTACTTTTTCATCCCCTCATTCGACGCCTACTTCGATACCGACGCGCCGCATCGTCTGCTGAAATTCGAGGGGCCGCTGGGTCCGCCGGGAGTGCCCAACGCCACCATGATCGCCGACGAAAATTTGCCCGCCGCGAATCCCACGGGCGCCGAGAACACGCGCTAACCATTCAGACTCATTTTTGACGCCCTTTTTGCCCCTCACCTTGACTCCACCCCTACCGTCATTTATCCCTGTATGCAGGACGGGGGCCCGAACAGGGCTTGGGATTTCATATTCGGGGTCTGGCGTTCCGCATCCGCGGACACCAGCCTTTTTTTTGCCGCCCGGAGGCGGCCTCCGACCGACATCAATGCCAGCATTAAAGAAATACCTATTCACCCCCGGTCCCGCGCCCGTGCCTCCCGAGGTTCTGCTCGAAATGGCGCGCCCGATAATTCACCATCGCACCCCTGAATTTTCCAAGGCGCTGGATGAAGCGCGCGAGCGCCTCAAGCCGCTCTTCGGCACCAGGGAAGACGTCATCCTGCTCGCCTCGACCGGCACCGGCGCGATGGAAGCCGCGGTCATCAACCTGCTCGCCCCCGGCGAGCACGCCATCTTCGTCAATGGCGGCAAGTTCGGCGAGCGCTGGGGCAAGCTGCTCGCGACCTTCGGCATGGTGCCGCACGAGGTCAAAGTCGAATGGGGCCGCGCCGTGCGCCCCGAACAGATCGAGGACGCGCTCAAGCAGCATCCCGAGGCGCGCGCGATTTTCGTGCAGGCCAGCGAGACCTCGACCTGCGCGGTGCATCCGGTCCCCGCGATCGGCGAGATCGCGAAGCGCCGCAACGCGCTGCTGATCGTCGACGGCATCACCTCGGTCGGCGTCTTCGAGCAGAAGATGGACGCCTGGGGCATCGACGCGCTGGTGACTGGCAGTCAAAAGGCGCTGATGCTGCCGCCGGGGCTCGGCATGATCGCGCTCTCGCAGCGCGGATGGGACCAAGCCAAAAGCATCAAGACGCCGCGCTTCTACTTCGATCTGAATCGCGAGCTGAAGGCGCAGCGCGATGAACATACCACGGCGTGGACGGCCGCGGTCTCGATGGTGTTCGGCCTCAACAAGTCGCTCGAGCTGATTCATGCCGAGGGCCTCGAACATGTCTATGCGCGCCATGCCCTGATGGCGCAGGCTACGCGCGAGGCGGGCGCCGCGCTCGGGCTCAATCTGATCGCGCCCGAGAATCCCGCGCCGAGCGTCACCGGACTCCTCGCGCCCGCCGGCATCGACACCGGGAAGGTGGTCAAGCACATGCGCGATCAACTGGGCGTCTCGATCCAGGGCGGACAGGACCAGATGAAGGGCAAGCTGGTGCGCATCGGCCACATGGGCGATCAGAGTCCCTTCGACATGCTGATCGTGGTGAGCGCGCTGGAAATGGCGCTGAAGTTCGTGGGGATGGAAGTGCGGATGGGCGCGGGCGTCGCCGCCGTGCAGTCGCGCATCGCCCAAAGCGTCTGATCATTTTTCAAGAGACTGGAGAACATGCCCGAGCCTAAATTTCGCGTGCTGTTGAGCGATTCGCTTTCCGAAAAAGGAATTGAGGTACTCAAGCGCCATCCGGAATTGCAGATCGACATCAAGACCGGGCTGAAGCCCGAGGAACTGGCGCTCATTATCGCGCCCTACGACGCGTTGATGATTCGCAGCTCGACCACGGTCACCCGCGAGATCATCGAACACGCCGACTCGCTCAAGGTGATCGGGCGCGCGGGCGTCGGCGTCGACAATGTCGACCTCGAAGCGGCCACCCGGCGCGGCATCGTGGTAATGAACAGCCCGCATGGCAACAGCGTCACCACCGCGGAGCATGCGATCTCGATGATGATGTCGATGGCGCGCAAGATTCCCGCCGCCAACGCGGCGCTGAAAGGCGGCAAGTGGGAGCGCGGCAAATTTACCGGCGCCGAAATTTTCGGCAAGGTGCTCGGCGTCGTCGGCCTCGGCAACATCGGCCGGATCGTCGCCGATCGCGCGCAGGGCCTGAAGATGAAGGTGATCGGCTTCGATCCGATCATGACGCGCGAGGCCGCCGATCGCATCGGCATCGAGCTGGTCGGCCTCGAGGAGATTTTTCGCCGCGCCGATTTCATCACCGTCCACACCCCGCTGACCGATGACACGCGCGGGCTGGTCGGCGCCGCCGCCTTCGAGAAAATGAAGAAGGGTGTGCGCATCATCAACTGCGCGCGCGGCGGCATCGTCGACGAGACGGCGCTCGCCGACGCCATCAAATCGGGAAAAGTCGCCGGCGCCGCCCTCGATGTTTTCGTCGAGGAGCCGCCCCCGCTCGACCACCCGCTGCTGAAGCTCGACGCGGTCGTCGTCACCCCGCATCTGGGCGCCGCGACCGAAGAGGCGCAGGTGCAGGTGGCGGTCGATATCGCGCAGCAGGTCGCGGATTTTCTCCTCGAAGGCACGGTCAGTCAGGCAGTCAACATCCCGGCGGTATCGCCGAAAGAACTGGAAGTGCTCGGCCCCCATCTGACGCTGGGCGAGAAGCTGGGACGCCTCGTCGCGCAGCTCATCAGCGAGACGCCGACCGAGGTATCCATCGGACTCGGCGGCGAGGCCGCGAATCTGAAAGCGGAGCCAATCACCGCCGCGGTGGTGAAGGGTCTGCTCGGCGGCTTCCTCGATGAGGCGCTGAATTACGTCAACGCGCCCTTCATCGCGCGCGAGCGCGGCGTCGCGATCAAGGAAACCCGTTCGCGCGAGACCACCGACTTCGTCAACACGCTGAGCGTCACGGTGAAGACCGGCAAGGGCGAGCATCAGGTGGCGGGCGCGGTGCTGGGTAATCGCGCGATGCGCCTCATCCGCATCGACGGCTTCAGCGTCGAGTCGGTCCCCGACGGCTATTTTCTGATGCTGCGCAATCGCGACGTGCCGGGTGTGGTCGGCACCGTCGGCACGCTGCTCGGCCAGGCGCAGGTGAATATCGCGGGGCTGGATCTCGGGCGCGATCGCGCCGGCGGATCGGCGCTGAGTCTGTTCGCGGTCGACGGTCCGGTGCCGGCCGCGGTGCTTGAAAAGCTGAAAACGATGCCCGCGATTATTTCCGCGAGCCTCTTGAAACTCTGACATGGCTTGAACCGAACTCGACCGCCTTCGCGGGCGGGGTGCGCGCGTGTGTGGTCAATATGAAACGATCGAGCGATCGAAAATGAATACCGTCGCGGTGGTAGGAACTCAGTGGGGCGATGAAGGCAAGGGCAAGATTGTCGATTTGCTCGCCGCCGACGCCGAAATCGTGGTGCGTTTTCAGGGCGGCAACAACGCGGCGCATACGCTGGTCATCGAGGGCGAGAAGTTTATCCTGCGCCTGGTGCCTTCGGGCGCGCTCAACCGCTCGACTACCTGTGTGCTCGGCGGCGGGATGGTGGTCAATCCGTTCGCGCTAATCGAGGAAATCCAGAATCTGAAAAAGCGCGGCGTCGACCTCGAGGGGCGCCTGAAAGTCAGCTTCGACGCGCACCTCGTGATGCCGTACCACATCGCGATCGATCGCGCGCGCGAGTCCCATCTCGGCAAGCGCGCCATCGGCACCACCGGCTTCGGCATCGGCCCGACTTACGAAGACAAGATGTCGCGCCAGGGACTGCGCTTCGACGATCTCATCGATTGGGCCTCGTTCAAGGACAAGCTCGAACGAAACATCAAGGAGAAAAATCTGTACTTGAAGGCGGTGCTGAAGACCAGGCCGATCGACGGCAAGGTGCTCCTCGCCGAGTTGCAGAAACTGCGCCGCCGCCTGCTGCCCTACCTCAGCGACACTTCGGCCTACGTCGCGCGCGCCACCGTGGATGGGAAAAAGATTCTCTTCGAAGGCGCGCACGGCACCATGCTCGATATCGATTACGGCACCTATCCGTTCGTGACCTCATCGAACTGCATCGCGAGCGCCGTGTATGCGGGTGGCGGCGTCCCCCCGGGAAAACTCGATGCCGTGCTCGGCATCAGCAAGGCCTACACCACGCGCGTCGGCGCGGGACCGTTCCCGACCGAGATTCATGGCGCGCTGGGCGACTCATTGCGTGAAGAAGGCGCGGAGTTCGGGAGCGCCACCGGCAGGCCGCGGCGCATCGGATGGTTCGATGCGGCCCTCGCGCGCTACGCGATTCGAGTGAACGGGCTGTGGGGCCTCGCGCTGACCAAGCTCGATGTTCTCACCGGCATCGACCCGCTGAAGATTTGCGTCGGCTACAAAATCGGCAAGGACTCCTTCGACACGATGCCGCCGGGGCGCAACGCGCTCGCGAAAGCGAAGCCGGTCTACGAAGAGATCGCGGGCTGGCATGAAAAGCCCGACGCCGCGCGCACCATCGATGAGCTTCCAGCAAATGCGCGCCGCTATGTCGAACGCCTCGCGGAGTTGTGCGGCGTGCAGATTGCGATGATCGGCGTGGGGGCCTCGCGCGACGCCACCATCGTGCTGAAGAATCCGTTCCAAGAGGTCTAGTCCCCTCGCTATCGCGGCCTCGTGTAACTACAATAAGAGTTACAGGCGATGCCGTTCGAATGGGACCTCGCCAAGAATCGCAGCAATTACCTTAAACATGGCTTGCGGTTCGAAGATGCAGAACTGCTTTTCGCAGGCCCTTGCGTCAGCTTCGTAGATGATCGTTTCGATCACGGTGAAGAGCGTCCGGTTACGCTGAGACCGCTGGCGGGCCGCTTGGTGGTCATCGCTCATACGCCGCGCGACGATGGAACGCGGATCATTTCGATGAGGAAGGCAAATGAACGTGAAAAAGCAATCTATCAAGAGCGACTTGACACGCATTGATCGGATGCGCGACCGCGACATTAACTACTCCGATATTCCGCCTCTGGACCGTGCGTTCCTGAAGAAAGCCACCGTCTCGTGGCCACCTGAAAAAAAGCAATTGACCATTCGGATCGACGCCGATGTTCTCCGTTGGCTACGCTCGCAAGGCAAGGGATACCAAACCCGCATCAACCGCATTCTGCGTGTCGCAATGGAGAGCCAGGCGCCCAGGAGGAAAGCATCATGATCAAGTCGCTGTTTCATGTGAATGTGAATTGCTCGAACTTCGAGCGGTCACTCAAATTCTACAAAATGCTCGGCTTCAAGGTGGCGCTCGACATTCCCGCAGTCGGCAGCAACTCCTCTGATACCGGGCGCGGGTTGGGACTTCCTAATTCGGTCGCGCGCGCGGCAATCATGACTCTAAGTGATGATCCTCATGCGACGCGGCTGGATCTGATCGAATGGACGACGCCCCGTGATGAGGCGAAGCCATTCGCGCAGTTGAATCATCTTGGCATCGCGCGCATCGCGCTCTTCACCAAGGGCCTGCGCGAGGAATATCAGCGCCTCAAGGGCGAGGGCGTCAGCTTCATTTCAGAGCCGGTGACGATTCGTACTGGCGCGGGCACGGCGCTCTTTGCATGCTTCTACGATCCCGACGGCACCATCCTCGAACTCATCGAACCAGGCGCGAGTTAAGAATATCGTGCCGCTTGCAGCATCCTCGCCCGATTGACGACATGCTGTGCATGACCGTCAATCGACCTCTCCCAGCGTGCGACTGCTGACCGGAGTCAGCAGTCGCGGGAGAGGAGATTATTTCGCGAGGCAGTCGGCCGCGAGGCTCGATAGCGCGACGCCGCGGCGGCCTTGCCGTACATCGTTGCGATCGAAGCCGTTGGTGCAGTAACCGAGCGAGATGCCGGTGCCCGGATCGGCCCATCCGATTTGGCCGCCCGCGCCGCCGTGTCCGAATGCATTCGCGGTGTTGGTTTTGCCGAAGCCGCGATAGTTCGCCTTGCCGTCGCCGCCCGCGACCACCACGCCGAGGCCGCGATTGACCGTGACCCCGAACATCGGATCCTTGTAGTCGCCCGAGCGCGGGCGGATTGCATCGGCCAGCGTCTCGGGATTCCAAATCTGTTTTCCATCGATGCTGCGATTGTGCAGCAGGCCCTGGTAGAACAGCGCGAGGTCGGCCGCCGTCGTCACGCCACCGCCGCCCGGCACGCCCGCTTCGAGCACCTTGGGATTGTTGAACCCGTTGATGGCGTCCTCGGTGACTTCCGTCTCGGGCAGTGGCGGAAGCCCCATCTTCTTGCGCTCGTCGTTGGTGAGCGCCTGGCTGACGTGAATGACCTGCGCGACACGGCTTTGCAGATTGAGCGGGCATCCGACGCGCAAATCGGGAATGCCCAGCGGCGCGGCGATACGCTCGGCCACGAACTGGCGGAACTCCTTGCCGCTGCGGCGCTCGAGGATTTCCGCGAGCACCCAGAATGCCGAGGTCGCGTGGTACATGAACTGGCTGCCGATCGGCCACTCCAGACGCCAGGTCTTGAAGCGCTCGAGCCGCTTGCTGCGATCGCCCCAGTCGCCCTGCGGATACGGCGCGTTGGGAAATCCGCCAATGTGTAGCATCACCTGCTCGACCGTCATCACCTCTTTGCCGTTGGTGCCGAACTCCGGAATGATGTCCGCGACCTTTTCGCTGACCTTCAGCTTGCCCTCGCCGATGAGCATCCAGATCGCCGACGAAATGATGGCCTTGGTGCACGAGAAAATCACGTAGAAGGTCTCGTTGCTGGCAGGCTTGGTGGTGCCGCCCTGAACCGCGCTGCCGACGGTGCGCATCGCGGCGATTTTTCCATTGCGCGCGATGGCGACCTGGGTCGAGGGCAACAAGCCCTCTTTCACTTCGCGCTCGGCGCGATCGAGGAGCGCCTGCACCTTGGCGGGATCGAGTCCGACGTCTTTGGGGCTGTCGGCAAAAAATTGCGGTTGCGGCATCGCGGTATTCTCCCTCAGCGGATTTTCGCAACGAATAGCACAGACCGTGCGGATCGTCACCTGACGATGGAGATGATATGGAGACTCGTCCACGGAGGCATCGATGGCGAATCAAGCGGAGACTCTTCTGAATGCGGTGCGCGATTTCGCGCCGAAAATCAGCGCGCGCTCGGCCAAGATCGAGGCGGGGCGCAGATTGCCGGCGGACCTGCTCGCCGATCTTATTTCGCTCGGCCTGTTTCGCATGCTCACGCCGAAGAGCCATGGCGGAATGGAAATCGATTTCCCGACCAGCATGGAAATCATCGAAGCGATCGGCGAGGCCGATGGCGCTAGCGGATGGACGGTGATGATCGGCTCGGAGACGCCGCAACTGCTTGCGCTGCTGCCGCGCCATCGGTTCGACCAACTCTATAATGATGGTCCCGATCTCATTGTTGGCGGTGGCTTCGCGCCGCGCGGTACCGCGGAGCTGCGCGGCGGCGAGTATCTGGTCAACGGGCGCTGGGCGTTCGCCAGCGGATGCCAGCACTGCAACTGGCTCATCGGCAACTGCGTCGTGACGGAGGGTGGAAAACCGCGCGCCGGCATGATGCCGGGAGCACCGGAAATTCGCGCGATGCTGTTCCCGCCAAGTGCAGCGAAAATCCTCGACACCTGGTCTGTGAGTGGAATGCGAGGAACCGGCAGCCATGATATCGCGGTCGAGAACGTGCGGGTGCCGGCGGAGGACAGCCTCGACATCTTCATGGGGCAATCGTCGATTGCGGGACCGCTCTACGCGGCGCATCTCGCGTACTTTGCCTTGCACATCGCGGCGGTCGGGATTGGAATCGCGAAACGGGCGCTGCGGGAAATCGTCGCGCTGGCCAAAACCAGCAAGCAGCGCCTGTACGCCCCGGCATCGATGGTGGACACGCCGCTCTTTCAGTACCGGATCGGAAACGCGGACCTGACGCTGCGCGCGGCGCGCGCTCTCCTGATGGACGAAGCGAACAAAATCTGGAGCAATGCGGTGGCGGGAAATCCGCTTCTCCCCGACGATCAGATTCGCGCGACGGGAACGGTTGCGTGGGTCTCGCACACTGCGGCGACCATCGTCGATACCTGCTACACGGCGGGCGGCGGCAGCGCGCCCTACGATGCCTCGCCACTGCAGCGATGCCTGCGCGACATCCACACCCTGACGCAACATGCGGCCGCAGCCGAAGGATGGATCACCCGCGCCGGCGCGGTGCTCCTCGGACAGCCAGGCACGTTTTCGGTATGATGGGCTCAGAGAAATGGCTAAAATAGCTTGAATAGCTAAAGCCCCTATCAAAGTGTAGTGATGAAGACCGCAACCGCGACCGATGTCAAAAACAGGTTCGGCGAATACTTGGAACGCGCGCGCACCGAAACCATCGAGGTCAGAAAGACCGGCCGCCCCGTCGCGGTCCTCCTCGGGTGGGACGAATATGCTCGTCTGATCGCATTGGATGACGCATGGTGGGCGGAGCAGGCGCGCAAGGCGGAAAGGAAAGGGTACGTCGGACCGACGAAGACGATGAAGCTGGTCAGAAGGCGAATGCGTGAGAAAGCTGGACCTCACACATGACGCGCTCGGATTTCTGAAGACCCTGCCGCCCAAACAATTTCGACAAGTAGTTAGCAAAGCCTTCGAACTGATGGCGAATCCGGAACCCCAAGATTCAAAAACGCTGATTGGATATGACTATCGGACAGCTGACATTGGCGAATATCGGATCGTATATCGATTCGATCGAGACTTCGTCTATGTCGCACTCATCGGGAAACGCAACGACAGCGATATCTACAAACGGCTGAAGCGAAAACTCTGAGACCTACACGGTGGTGGGTTCGCCTTGGGCGGAAATCCAGCCGGCGCGGCCCGGTAGCGTGGAACGAATCACGGGGCAGACCGGCAGTTGGGTAGCCTCGAGGCGCGACGCGATTTCCTCGAGGCGCACGAATTCCGCGCCGCGCTCCTTTAGCGCAAGCAGCAGCGACGTGAACATCTCAAGCTGCCCCATCCCTTCGGTCTCGGCGTGGACGGTGTGCACGTTGAGCGCGTCGTTCTTGAATTGCTCGAGGTAGAAGCGATGCGCGGCGGCCGCGTCGGGAATTTCCGGCAACCCCAGCACCTCGTCGAGAGTCGGCAGCGTGGTCGGAATCTCGATGGTCCTGAGGATGCGGCCCTCGACGATGCATCGATACGGAGCGCGCCCGCGCGTGTCGCTGCGATAGGCGAGATTCGCCTCGTCCAGCGCGAGGAGCGCCGAGTCGTTGGTGCGCCATCCGGGGGCGGCAAAACTGCGCGCGGGATGGCCGAGGATGGCGCGATACGCCTCGAACGCCTCGGCAAGTTCGCGCCGGATGCCGTCGTCACCAATGCGGTCGAGATGGTCCTGCCAGCGCACATGATCGTAGCCATGGACGCCGACTTCGAAGCCGGAGCGCTCCAGGTCGCGCAGCAGCTCGGGAAATGCGAGCGCGATCGGACGCGACGGGAGCAGCGTGCCCGACAGCACGGTGCGCATGCCGTACATCGAGACCGCTTTGGTGCGAAACATTTTGGCGAGAAATCCACGATTGCGCAGCACACGGATGATCGCGCGGCCGGAATTGTCGGGGCCCATGGTGACGTAGAAAGACGCAGCGATGCCCTCGCGCTTCAGCATCGCGGCGAGGCGCGGCACCCCGAGGCCGAGCCCCTGATGCGTATCAACGTCGATTTTGAGGGCTACTTTCAAGCGCGGCGCTGGGTCAGCGATTTTGCTCCTGGCGAAACCACTCCATCGAGAGCGCGGTGCCTTCGCGCAGCGAGACCTTCGGCGTCACGCCGAGCAGCGTCTTCATCCTGGTAGTATCGGGAACGCGGCGCGGAATGTCCTCGTAGCTGTTGCCGTAGATTTCTTCCTGGGAGACGAATTTGATTTTCGATTTGGTCTCACCGTAGAGCTCGATCATCAGCTTGGCGAATTCGAGCACCGTGGTTTCGACTTCGATGCCGATATTGATCGCCTGTCCATCCGCTTCGGGCTTCATGCCGGCCGCGACGATCGCCGCGACCGCGTCGGTGACGTAAGTGAAGCATCGCGTCTGCGCGCCGTCGCCGATGACGGTGAGATCGACGCCGCGCAACAGCTGGCCCATGAAGATGGTGAACAATCTTCCGACGTCGACCTTGTCGAGGCGCGGGCCATAAACGTTGAAAAATCGCACCACGGTCACCGGCAGCCCGAGCTTGTGGTACGCGAAACAGAAATGCTCGCCGACCGCTTTGGAGGTCGAGTAGCACCAGCGATCGATAGTGGTGGAACCGAGCACGCGGTCGTCGTCCTCGCGCCATGGAACCTTGGGATTGCGCCCGTAGACCTCGGAGGTCGAGCTGAAGACCACTTTCTTGTTGTATTTGTAAGCGGCCTTGAGGATGTTCTGGGTGCCATTAACGTTGACATTCAACGTTTCGTAGGGATCGCCTACATAATGTTCGACACCGACCACCGCGGCGAGGTGATAGATGAGGTCGACCTTGGCGGCCAGGCTGTCGATCAGCTCAACATTGAAAATCGAGTCGTGGACGTAATGGAAGCGCCCATTGCCGAGCAGATGACGAACCTTGCCGATCGCTCCAGTGTCGAGCACAAACACTTCGTCGCCGCGCGCGATGAACGCGTCGGAGACATGGGAGCCCAGAAATCCCGCGCCGCCGGTGATGAGAACCTTCATTTACCCTCCACTGAACGCGAACATTATATGAGAATGAAACGGCTATAGCAGCGCGCGCGGGCGCGGGGTTTCGGCAAGAACGGAGCGCGCCCGGGTTTCCTCGGCTCCCTCAAATTGCACGCGCGTCACGACGAGACTGCCCTGCCCCGCGGCGATTTCCAGCCCCTCCGGTTTCTCGCCCAGGATCTCCCCGGGCGCGCCAATCGCTCCATCCTCACGCGCGATGCGGGCTTCCCAGATGAAAATCTTTTTCCCCGCCGCGTAGCAAAATGCGCCAGGATAAGGATGCGTCACCGCGCGCACCAGGTTGAAGATACGCCGCGCAGGCCAGCGCCAATCGATGCGGCCGTCGGCTGGACCGCGGCGCCCGAAATAACTGCCGCGGCTCAAGTCCTGTTTGGTGCGCGGCGCGCTGCCGGTGACGATGAGCGGATGAAACTCGCGAATGATTTCGGCGCCGAGCGGCACCAGCTTGCGATACAGCGTCAGCGCGGTGTCGCGGTCGTCGATGGAGCAGGAGCGCTGCGCCACGATGTCGCCGGCGTCGGCGCGCGCCACCATATGATGAAGCGTGAGGCCGGCCTCGCGCTCGCCATTGACGATCATCCAATTCACCGGAGCGCGGCCGCGATATTTCGGCAGCAGCGAGCCATGCAGATTGAAGGCGCCGAGCGGCGCCGTGTTCAGAATCGCGTCAGGAAGTAGATATCGATAGTAAACCGAATAAATGACGTCGGGATGGAGCGCCGCGACTTGCGCAATGACGGCCGCATCGACGCGCTCCGGCGTGAACACCGGGATGGAGTAGCGCGCGGCGAGGTCGGCGCACGAGCGCCACCAGATTTCCTCGTGCCGGTCATCCTGATGCGTGAAGAGCGCGGCGACGGGTGCGCCGAGCGCCAGCAGAGCCTCCATGAAGGCGTAGCCGGTGTCGTGATACGCGAACAGCGCGCATCGGGTGCGCTTCACCACGGCATCGATGGAACCTGGATCAGCCACTAACTGCGAGTGGGCCGCGCGTCATCGTCATCGCCGTAGACCTTCCGCACGAGGTAAGTCGGACGGCGGCGCACTTCAAGATAGATGCGGCCGATGTACTCGCCGATCAGCGCCAGCGCGAAGAAGATCAGCCCTACAAAGCCGAACAACACGGTGAAGAGGAGCCACAACGCGCCTTCCTGCTGCGGGCCGAAGATTGCCCGGTGCAGCGCGAGGAAGGTCACCAGCAGCCCGTCGAGGAGCAGCACCGCGATGCCCATCATGCTGAGAATCTGGATCGGGAGCATCGAGAACCCAGTGATGAGGTTCAGACTGAGCGTGGCCAGCCGCAGCATGTTGTACTTGGATGCGCCGGATGCTCGTTCCGCATGACCGACCGGAATCTCAGCCACGCGCTTGGCAAAGGAATTGGCCAGCGCGGGCACGAAGGCCGCCTTCTCGTCGCATTCGACCACGGTGTCTACAATGTGACGCCGGTACGCGCGCAGCATGCATCCGTAGTCGTGCATCGGAACGCCGACGATCGCCGAGGTCAGCTTGTTGTGAAACTGCGACGCGATGCGGCGAAAGGCCTGGTCCTGGCGTTCCTCGCGCCACCCGCCCACGACATCGTTGCCGGCATCGATAGCCTCGATCAGGCGCGGAATCTCTTCGGGAGGGTTTTGCAGGTCGGCATCGAGGGTCACGACGATATCGCCTCGCGACTGCTTGAATCCTGCGAGAATCGCCGAATGCTGGCCGAAGTTACGCGACAGCTCGACGACGCGAACCTGCCCCGGCGCCTCGAGGGCGAAACCCCGAAGCATCTTGAGCGAGTCATCCGTGGAGCCGTCGTCGATGAACACCACCTCCCAGCGGCGGCCCATCGGCTTCATCACGGCGGCGACCCGAGCCCACAAATCGGGCAGATTAGCCGCCTCGTTATAGACCGGGATCACGACCGAAATCATCTCGCGCGAGAGCAGGTCGGGCCGGGTCATTTCCGGATCGGCTGCGGGCAGGCCGTCGAATGGAAGAATGTTAGTTTTATTGCTCATCAGCCTGCGTGGTGCAGGTCCCTGCGAATTAACGCTCCCCAGCATTCTTACAGACCCATTGAGGCTGCAAAAGCCCGCCGCGTCGGGGTTTTCTTTGGCTCACTTGCTTCGTCGAAAATAGTGGACAACGATCAAATATCAGTACTCGGTTCAGCGTCAAAGATTTATGGGGCTAAGGCGCACCGCTTGCTTCGTCCTTTCGCTCTGCATCCTGCCGATCACCGGATGCGCCAATCAGAGCTACGAAACGCGGCCCTTCTATCAGCAACAAATCGGGACCGAATGGCACGGGAGGAAGACCCTCTTCGACCGTGTCATCGAAACCGATCCCGGCGGCCTCCATGTTGAGATGGCCAGCGATTACGAAGAACAAGCGCCCGCCACCATCGCCATTCTGCCGTTCACCGATCGAGGCTCCGCTCAATATACGGTCGATAAAATCCCGCTCAGCTTCCGCAACAAGGAGGAGCGCGATCAATGGGCGTGGACTGATGCGCAACGGCTGCGCAAAGCTTTCGTCGCTTACTTCTCGGAGCGCGAATTTACGGTGGTAAATCCCATCGCGGTCGACGCGGTCCTCAAGTCCCGCGGGATTAACAATGAGGAAGAGCTCGAGCAGGTGAGCGTGCTCAAGCTCGGCGAATGGCTTCACTGCGACGCGGTTATGTACGGCACGGTGGAGAGTTACGACGCTTACTACCTGGCGCTGATTTCCGGTTATATCGTCGGCGTCGATGCGCGGATGGTTTCCACCCACGATGGCGAAACTTTGATGAGGGGCCAGGGCAGCCGTTGGTCGATGAACGTGATGCCGGCACTGGACATGGAAGACATTCTCATCAATTCGGCCGAATCACTGCTCCAGCTCCGCGACGTCGAGCTGGCCCGCGCCGAAGAGGAAGTCGCGCGCGAGCTGGTGATTCGAATCCCGCCCTCGCAGACCCTGCAAGCCAATATCGCCACCGATGCGGTTCGGCGCGCGCGAGAAGCAGAGGAGGCCGATGAAGAAGCGCTAACGTCGCATCCGCCGATCCCCGCCGCCACCGATCCATACGTTGCGCCGCCTCCTTCAGCCAGCGAAATCGACTTCCTCGATGCGGTCGCGGTTGGCGATACCGCGCCTACCGAGCAGCGCGCGGTTGACGACGGCCGGCAGCACCTTAAGACTGCATCGTCATGGCAAATGCCCGCCGGCCAGCCTTCCGTCTATCTCTCATCGCAGCAGCAGCACTGATCTTGTATTTGCCGGGTCTCGGGCGGCCGGCCTTGTGGGAGCCCGACGAGGGACGCTACGGCGAAATCGCGCGGGAAATGTACCTGAGCGCTGACTACGTCACTCCGCGCGATAACTACGTCCGCTATTTCGAAAAACCGCCGCTGGTCTATTGGACCGAGGCCGCGGCGATCTCCATTTTCGGGGTCGATGAATTCGCGGTGCGACTGCCGGCGGCGGTTTTCAGCGCGGCGCAGGTGGTAGTAACCGCGGCCATCGCGGAGGTGATGTTCGGTGCGGCGGTGGGTCTCCTGGCCGCGGTCGCACTCGGGTTGAGCCCACTGTTTTTTGGCTTCGCGCGGTTCGCGACGCTCGATCCGGCGCTGGCATTTTTCATGACGGCAGCGCTCGGCGCGTTTTACCTGGCGGCACGCTCGAATGATTTCCGCAGCCGCGAGGGGCGCCGGTGGTTCCTCGTGTCGGCGGCAATGCTCGCGCTCGGCACGCTGGCCAAAGGTCCCGTCGCGCCGGTCCTATGCGGCGCCATCGCGCTGAGCTGGCTTTTGCTTGAGCGCCGCGGGCATGAGATCGCCTCCATGCCGTGGTTGCTCGCGATCGTGACCTACTGCGCCATCGCGGTGCCATGGTTTCTCGTCGCGGCGCATCGCAATCCGGGATTCCTGCGCTTCTTCTTCGTCCACGAGCACCTCCAACGCTATATCGAAAATACCGAGCACGGATGGGGGCCGTGGTTTTTTATCCCCGTCGTGTTCGCAGGTAGCTGGCCGTGGTTTTTTTTCGTCCCGCTAGGCTTGAGCGAATCGCTCGATGGCGTAGCGACGAAGTCGGCGTCGCATCGGTCTGAGCTGAGATTCCTTATCATTTGGTTCCTGGTGATTTTCATTTTCTTTTCGATTCCACGCGCGAAGCTCGGATCGTATGTCCTGCCCGCCGTTCCAGCGCTCTCGATCATCACGGGAGCGGGCATGTCGCGGCTGTGGGGATTGGGCGCCGAGACCACGCGACGGTTCGTGGCCGGATTTTCAGCAATCACTCTGCTGGGAGCGATCGCGGTCGCGATCGCAGCGGTCGTACTGCGAGGAAAAATTCCGCATGCGATCGCAATCGACCTGTACCTTGTCGCGGTACTCCTCGCGGCGATGGCACTGGTGTCCTTTATCGCCAATCGCGATGGCTCCCGGCCCGGTGCATTCGTAATGACGCTCGCGCTCGGCATGATCCTCATCATGGGAATCGCGACGCGCGCGCGTATGGATGGCGCCGCGGAAACTTCGTACCGCGTGCTGGCCAAGCAAGTCGCCGAGCATCTGCGGCCCGGATGCACCGTCGGCTCCTACCGGCACAATGTGCAATCCATCCCGTTCTACACCGGATTTCGCGAAGCGCTGGTTTCTTATCGCGGCGAGCTCGCGTCATTCGGCGACAGTCCCGACGCGGCCGCGAGTTTTATCAACAGCGATGACGACCTGCGCAAACTATGGTCCTCGAGCGAATGCTTCGTGCTGGTGGCGAATCGAAAAGATTTGCGCGCGCTCGAAACCCTCACGCCCGCGCCGGTTCTCGTCGGCTGCGAAGGGAAGAAGGTCGCGTTGGTAAACAGTCCCGGTGCTCGCCCCAACGCGGCTTGTACTGCCGAATCTTACTGACTACTTCTGCATGGCTGGGGCGGGACTTGGTTTGACGGTATGCAAACTATAACCTGCTAATTGGTGGTGGGTATGATGATGAAGCTGAGGTACCTCCTTCCCGTTTTGCTGATCGCTTTTGCCTTCGCCGGATGCGCCGCGCAGGTCAACCAGAGTGCCGCCCAAAATGCGCTCGCGGCTGGTCGCCTTGACGAGGCTGCGGCCGACGTCCAGACCGCCCTGTCGCACGATCCCGACAACCTGCAGCTCAAGTCGCTGGCCGCCGACATCTTCACTCGCCGCGGCGTCCAGTATTACCAGCAGGGTGCGATGATCGCCGCACAGGCCGACTTCCAGCGCGCGGTCGGCTATCAGCCCAACTATGCGATGGCGTGGGACTACCTCGGTCTGCTTGCGTCGGCGCAGAACGATTGGCAACACGCGATCGAATACGGCACCCGGGCGGCCAGCCTCGAAGGCAAGCCCGATCCCTCCTATGTCGCGTTCGCCCGCAAGCAATTGGCCAGGATCAAGTCTGGCGGTGTTCGTCCGTACGCTGCGCCGAGCCCGCGACCATAGTTGGGGGAATGAGGTAGGATGTCGGAACATTGGAACCTGGAAACCGTGGCTGATAGCAAAATCGAAGCGCCACCGGAGAAGCCCGCCGGAAATCCTTCGCAGGATGCGGCGCCGGCAATTCCGTCGGTCCTGTCGAGCGATCATTCGCTCGGCGCGATCATGACGCTGGCGCGTGAGGCGCGTGGTTTTTCCCGCGACCAGGCCGCCAAAGCCTCCAACATTCCCGGCTACTACCTGACCATGATCGAAACCGACGATTACTCCTCGATCGCCGATCAGCTTTACCTGCTGCCGTTTCTGCGCCGCTATGCGGTCTTCGTCGCGCTCGAACCCGAGGAGGTCGCCAGCCGCTTCATCCGCGACGTGCAACGCGCCGACATGAACCCCGGCCGCGCGCCGGAACCGATCGCGATGTTCGAGCCGCGCAAGCCGTTCCCCTGGCGCATCGTCATGACCATTGCGTGGGCGATCGTCGTCGTCGCGGGCGGATGGTTCGGCTATCGCTACTACGAGGCGCGCAAAGCCGCGATGGCGAACGCGAAAGCATCACTATCAGTGGCGCCTGCCGCTCCCGAGGCTGAGCAAGTTGCTCCGCAAGCCGCGGAAACGGCGCCCGCAAATGTTGCGGCTCCGATTCCCTCCACTGCGATTGTCCCCGCGGCAGCTCCTTCGATCGCCGCGGTCCCCGCGCCGTTACCCTCGGCGGCAGTGGTAGCTCCCGCGGCACCGCAGGCGGCGGCCTCACCGGCAAAATCGAAACCAACCCGGCATGCCTCGGCGCGGCCCCGAACGCCGCTCAAATCCGCATCTGCCGCGCGTCGATTATCGATGGCGAATTGAGTTTCGCGGTTTCGTCGCTCACCTCGCGTTATCTCGTCGTCAGTGCGCGCTTCGTAGCTGGGTCCAACCCTCCCCCGATGGGGCGTGGCTTGGGAGCTTCGCGAGTAAACTGCCTCGCCCGGCGCAGAGCGCCAACCTCGCTAAAAATGAAATTGGGAGCGTAGGTGCCGCGCACCTCAATGCAGAATTGAATTCGCGATTTCCTCGGCGACCAATTCTTTCGCGCTGCGCACGTCGTCGCGAGGATGAACCACTATCAGCGCCATCAACTGATCGGGGGAGCCACCGACAGTGGCGCGCGCGACGATTACGCGATCGTAGAGGTCCTCGTCGCTGGCGTTGCCGTTGGCGCCGAAACGCGGTCCTTCGGGCTGCTGCGCCGCGTTCTTAAACGCCTGGTAGTTGCGCAGTCCCTGCATCGGGTCGTTGGGATCCATGATGCCGCGCCGCGCCGCCTCCGAATATGGATCGAGCGGCTTGTCGCCGGTATCGCCGATCGGCGGCGGATCGGTGCCGGCGGCGCGCATCAGCTTCGCAATCACAAACGGATCGCCGGGACCGAGATCGCCCAGCACCACTCCGGGCTTTAGCAACTTTTCATTGACGGTGACGGTAACCGTTACCGGCGGCCCATGGCCGCTGTCGGGGCTGCGATGCGCGTCGAGGAAATCCTGTTCCAGCGTCTCCTGCACTACCGTGTCGGTGCAGACCGCGAACACCGGCGCCGTCTGCGGCACCGAAATTTTCCCGTCGGTCTGGACCTCGGCCGCGCTCGCGATACTTACTCGAATCGCGATCAGCGCGCCGAGGAGCATCGCGGCTCCGATGCGAGTCGCGCGCGTGCGCCATGGTTTTTCGCTGGCCCCAGCCATCACGCATTCGTATTAGCGATATGCCCGCGCTGCTTCAATCGGCCAGATCGCAACAACTTCATCGCCGCGCATCACGTAGTACTCGCTATGCAGGTTGATGGTGGTGTCGTTGTGGCTCGGCACGATTTCGATTTTCATCCCGGCATCGATTTCGGTTCCCGAAGCGTCGAGCTGCCCATGCTCTTCGGAGAGCTTCGATGCCTTGATCGGCAACTCCTTGCCCGCGGGCGCGCCGAACTCGTTGGTGAGCGATTTCATTCCCGCATCGATGATCGCGCGATCGCCGCGACGCGAAATCACGGTGGTCAGAAGCGTCAGCGCCGGACGTCCGAGGTCGGGCCGCACGATGCGATAGGCGCCGTCCATAAAAATATACGAACCCGCCTGCACCTCGGTGACATCGGGCCACGACCCGGTAATGTCGTAGGTGCCGGTCCCTCCCGCGCTGACGATCTCCGGCGCGAAGCCGGCGCGCCGCAACGCCTCGACGTGACGGCTCAGCTCACTCAGCGCCTCGCGCGCGATGCGTTCGCGTTTTTCCTTGTCAGGCACCAGCACGGCGTGACCTTCATAGCCCATGATGCCGCGATAACGCAGCGGCCCTGCTCCGAGGCGCTGCGCGAGTGCGACCGTCTCCTCGGGAGTCGCGGTGCCGCATCGATGCATCCCGGTGTCAACTTCGATGATCACGTCAATGCCGCGCCCGGCGCGTTTGGCGCCCTGCTCGAGTTCGCGGACATTCAAATCGCTTTCCACCGCGACGATGATTTCCGGCTTGGGCGGCAATGCGAACAGGCGCTCTATTTTTTTTGCGCCGACGATTTGATTGGCCAGAAGAATCGGACCCAGCCCGGCGCGCGAGAGCACTTCGACCTCGCCGAGCTTCGATGCGGTAATTCCGATGGCGCCCGCTTGGAGCTGGCGGCGCGCGATTTCCGGCGTTTTAGGCGTCTTGAAATGCGGCCGCAGCTTTTGCGGGCGACCCGCGAAGAACCTAGCCATCGCGCGCAGGTTTTCCTCCATCACCTCGAGGTCGAGGAGCAGCGCGGGGGTGTCGATTTCGTTCTTGCGCATCTCAATTTACGGAAGCTTCGTGTTCAACACTTCCTGCGCGCGGGCGGTGCGCCACTTCGTGAGGCGCTCGGAAAGTTGCTCGTCACTGAGCGCGAGAATCGCGGCCGCGAACAAACCCGCGTTGGCAGCGCCGCCTTTCCCAATCGCCATGGTGGCGACCGGCACGCCCTTCGGCATCTGCACGATGGACAGCAGCGAATCGAGGCCGTTGAGCGCGCTCGTCATCGGCACCCCGATGACTGGCAGCGTAGTCTTCGCGGCGACGACGCCGGCCAGATGCGCGGCCCCACCGGCGCCCGCGATGATCACGCGCAAGCCGCGTTCGCGCGCACTCGCGGAGTAGTCCAAAACCACGTCAGGGGTGCGATGCGCGGACATCACGCGAACCTCATGTGGCACTTGAAGTTCACTCATGACCTCGCATGCGGCCGCCATGAACTCGTAATCGCTCTTGCTCCCCATGATCACACCGACCATGGGCTTGCTGCTGGAATCAGCCATCGCAAAAAATCTCCTCGGGTGCAGATGCTACGTCAGCGCCGCGGCAGTATCCAACCTCGCGGCGGTTGGGCAAAATTAGGTGGATGTCGGAGTCGCAATGAAATCGCGCCCGGACCGCAAGCAAGTCGCACGGGAATACCAAGCACGGAAATCGCCGCGAGGGATATTTGCGCTTCGATGCGCTTCGAGCGGCGAAGTCTGGATCGGTTCCTCGATGGATCTCAGGGCCGCAAAAAATGCCCTGTGGTTCTTTTTGGGCAGCGCACAACACCAGGATGCAACTCTGCAGGCGCAGTGGAACGCGCACGGCGAGCAGGCGTTTCAATTCGAAGTCGTCGAGGAGATTGACGCGGATGTTTCGGCGCTTTCCGTCGCAGATGTTCTGAAGGAGCGCAGGATTCACTGGACGGCGCAACTCGATGCGCGCACTTTATAGCCGCGATGGCTACCCCGATTCCTCGCAACACCGCGACCTTCACTCTCGCTGAAATCGCGCGCGCGTCCGCCGGCGAGCTATTCGGCGACGCAGCAATAGAAGTGCGTGGCGTCAGCATCGACAGCCGCAACCTCGCCGGAGGCGAGCTGTTCGTTGCGCTGCGCGGGACTACCGATGGGCACGATTTCCTGGCGCGGGCGGCCGAGCGCGGTGCGCGTGCGGCGATCGTCGAGCGCGGCCGTCGCATCGATGACCTCGCGTGCATCGAGGTTGATGACACCCTCGCGGCGCTGGGACGCCTCGCACATCATCATGTGAGTCGCATCCGCGGGGCGCGGCCGGTTCCATTGATCACGATCGGTGGTGCGGCCGGCAAAACCACCACCAAGGAAATCACCGCGGCGCTTGCGCGGGCGGTTTTCGGCGCGACGCTCTCGACCCCCGGCAATCTCAACAATCTCATCGGGGTGCCGATGACGCTGCTGATGCTCACCGAGGCGCATCGCGCGATGGTCATCGAATGCGGCACCAACACCCGCGGCGAGATCCCGAAGCTGGCCGCGATCGTCGAACCCGACGTCGCGATGGTCCTCAACGTGGACCTCGAGCACACCGAGGGACTCGGCACCATCGAAGATATCGCGGATGAGGAAGCCGCGATTTTCACCTGGACGAAGCACGCGGCGGTGATTCCTGTCGACGACGTACGCCTCACGCCGCGGGTGCCTTCGAATCTCCGCCCGGTGGCCTTTGGCGTCGAGGAAAATGCCACGGTGCGGTTGCTCGATCGCGCAATCACTCTGGGTGGACGCAGCGCGATTGCCATTCGCCTCGATGGCTCGACGCTCGTCGCCGGAGTCGAACCCGTCGTCCGCGCGGAGATCGCGTTAATCGGCCGCTCCGGCGCGATGAACTGTACGGCCGCAGTCGCGGCGGTCGCCGCAGCCTCGCCGGCGCCATTGAGTCAGGAGCAGTTGCGCGCGATGGAACAGGCGCTGGCGGAAATCCGGCCGGCGCCGGGACGTCTCGCGGTGCGCGAAATCGGCGGCATCGTCATCATCGATGATTCCTACAACGCCCAACCGCCATCGGTGCGAATCGGGCTGGAGGCGGCGCGCGAGCTCGCTTTGCAGCGCGGCGCACGGCTGGTGATCGCGCTCGGGGACATGCTGGAGCTCGGGCCGCTGGCGAAGCCCGCGCATGCGGTCGCGGTGAAAGATGCCCTCGCATCAAACCCCGCGGTCTTTCTCGCGATCGGCGAAGAGACCTGCGCCGCCGCGGCAGCAGCGGGTCCGCGCTGGCGCGATCGCATCCTGCGCCTCTGCGCCAGCAGCGAAGAGGCCGCGGCGCAGGTAAGCGAACTGGTGCGCAGGGGCGACGTGGTGCTGGTCAAGGGGTCGCGCGGCATCGGCACCGAGCGCGTCGTCGAGGCCCTGGTCAAGGGCTTCGGCGCCTGACCGATTCGTCACTCGGCCTTTCCGAGCGCCTCGAGGCTGGCGCGATCGCCAATCACCACCAGCAAATCGCCGCCGCGCACCTGGGTAGCCGGCTGAGGAATTATGGTTATCGGATCCTCGTTGCGTTTGAGTGCGACAATCCGCAACTTTCCGATTGCTTCCTCGATTTGCAGAACGCTCCTGCCCGCCATGGTGCCGTTTTCGGGGATGCGAATTTCCTCCAGATCGACTTCCTCGCCGCGGCCTGAAGTAAACAATTCGATAAAATCCACTACTGACGGGCGGATGATGGTCGATGCGACGCGATAGCCGCCGTACTGGTAAGCCGAGATGACCTGGTTGGCGCCCGCAAGCTTGAGCCGGCGCAGACCGACCTCACCCTCGCCACGCGCGTGGATCGAGATCGCGCGATTTTTCTCCCGCGCCGCGAGCGTGATGTACACGTTGTCCGCATCGGAGGCGGTGGCGGCGACCAATGCGCGGGCGGAGCGAATTCCCGCGTCTTCGAGAATGTCGTCATGCATCGCGTCCCCACTCAGATACGGAATATCGAGGCGGGCAAGATCCTCAATGGATTTGGGATCGTTGTCGATCACCACCATCGGCACCTGATGGCGCGCCAGTTCCTCGACGACGGCGCGCCCGAAGCGGCCGAAGCCGCAAATGATCACGTGATTTTTGAGATTGTGGATTTTTCGCAGCATGCCCTTCGCCCCCAGGTAATCGCGCAGTTGGCCCTCGATGATAACCTCGGTCATCGTCGCGAATAGATAAAATGCGGTGCCCACCCCTACGATGATCAGCACGATGGTGAACATGCGGCCCGCTTCGTCGAGCGGCTTCACCTCGCCGTAACCGACGGTGGAAACCGTGATCACCGTCATGTAGAGGGCGTCGAGGAACGACATCCCCTCGATGAGGAGGTAGCCGAGGGTGCCCAGTGCGGTGAGAAGCGTGATCCCCGCGATCGCGACGGCCATCCGTCGCGCGGGCGAACGCGACCGATGAGAGACCCGCACCGGCTGCGGCGTGGTCACGGTCGCAGCGTCTGGATTATATGAATTATTGATTCTGTTCGCGCTGCGCCGGCGTGGTGCCCGCCGCGGGTTTGACGATGATACCCGCGAAGCCGGTGGCCGAGCGTCCATCGGCGGTCGTTATGGTCACCGTCGTCACATAATTACCAGGTTGACTGTAGGTGTTGTAGGCCATGACCGGCGGCAAAGTCGAGGTGTGGCCATCGCCGAAATTCCACTTGTAGGAAACGATCTGCGCGCCCGAGGGATCGACCGCGTTCAGCAGAAATCCCACCAGCAGTGGCGCGGAACCGTAGCCGGGTGCCGCCTGCAACGAAACCAGCAGCGGATCCGGGATCATCATGGGACGCGGCGTGGCGGTCGCATCCGGCGCGGCCATATCCTGCGCTCGCGCAATGCGGCCCGGCGCGCCGATCGCCAGCGCCGCAATCGCACAGATGGCCAACCGGGAAATCCTCACTGCATTACGACGCCGCCGTCAGGATGCAGAATCGACCCGGTGTAGTAGCGGCCCTCTTCGCTGGCGAGGAACAGCGCGGTATTCGCGACGTCGACCGGCTCGCCGATTTCTCCCAGCGGCACCCGCGTGATGAGGCGCTTCATGAAGCCAGTCGCCTTCTGAATGTCGGCCGTCATCGGAGTGTTGATGAAACCGGGTCCGATCGCATTAACCGTGATCTTGCTCGACGCGAGCTCGACCGCGAGCACCTTGCTGAGCATCCACACGCCCGCCTTGCTGACCGCGTATTCGCCCGCGCCTGGAGTCGGCAATTTAGCCGCGCCGGAGGCGATGTTGATGATGCGGCCGCCGTTGCCGGCCTTGACCATTTCGCGCGCGACTGCGCGATCGCATAGAAAGACGCCGTCGAGATTGATGCTAAGCACTTTCTTCCAATCGGCGAACGCCTTGGCGCTGAGCGGGGTGGGAGTCGCGGCGCCCTCCTCGCCATAGCGCGCATGCGAAATGCCGGCCGCGGCCACCAGGATATCGACACTGCCGAGATCCTTGACCGCGTGCGCGACCATCGCGTCAACCTGCGCCTCGTCGCTGGTGTCGACCTGGATGGCGACCGCCTTGCGGCCGAGCTTGCGCACCTCCGCGGCGACGGCGTCGGCCGCCGCGAGGTTGCGGTCGGCAACGGCAACGTTGGCGCCTTCCTCGGCAAAGCGGATAGCAGTTGCGCGACCGATGCCGCTCGCGCCGCCGGTGATTAATGCATTTTTGTTTTCCAGTCTCGGTGCCATGTAACCAAATCCTGCTGAATCGTTTAAAAATCCTTCTTTAAGTTTCGTCGAAGCGGCCGCTACCACATCAGGAGGCCGCCGTCGGGATGCAGAATCGAGCCGGTGTAGTAGCGGCCTTCCTCACTCGCGAGAAACAGCGCGGTGTTGGCAACGTCGATGGCCTCGCCGACATGACCGAGCGGAACTTCGGCGAGCCGGTCGGCGAACTCCACATTCTTCTGGATGTCGGCGGTCATCGGCGTGTCGATCCATCCCGGACCGATCGCGTTGACGGTTATTTTATGCTCCGCGAGTTCGACCGCCATCACCTTGCTGAGCATCCAGACCCCGGCCTTGCTGGTGCAGTATTCGGCGGCGCCCGGCAACGGCAACTTCGCCGCCGCCGATGCGATGGTGATGATTCGGCCGCCCCTGCCCTGCGCGATCATCCTGGCCGCCGCGGCGCGGCAGGTGAGAAATACCCCGTCGAGGTTGACGCTCAAGACTTTGCGCCAGTCTGCCAGCGATTTGTCGATGGTCATCCGCTCCGGAGGCTGCCCCTCCTCGCCATAGCGCGCGTGCGAGATTCCTGCGGCGGCCAGCACGATGTCGAGACCGCCGAGCTCGGCGAGGGTGACCGCGACCATCGCGGCGACTTGCGCTTCGTCGCTGGTGTCGACCTGGATCGCGATCGCTTTGCGGTCGAGCTCGCGCACCCGGACCGCGACTTCCTCAGCGCCGGCGAGCACGCGATCCGCAATGGCGATATTCGCGCCTTCCTCGGCGAAGCGGAGTGCGCTCGCGCGTCCGATGCCGCTGGCGCCGCCGGTAATGAGCGCGATTTTATTTTCCAGCCTCAAAGCCATCGCAACAGGTTCTCCTATCGATCCGATCGGTTGTTACCACGAGGAGCGCCAAGCTCCAAGGCCGGTGCGCGGCGACCGGAATTCCTTATTGGTCAATCATCCTGCTAAAATTCATGCACCATGGCAGTTGAACCAGCGGCTACCGTCACGACGGAGCCGACCAATTCGTTTTTCGATCACCAAGACCTCAAACTTCACTATCTCGACTGGGGCGGCGACCCGAAGCAGCGCACTTTCGTGTTGCTGCACGGCGGCGGAGCGCATGCGCATTGGTGGGATTACGTCGCGCCCGAGCTCGTGGCCCATGGCCACGTGGTCGCGCTCGATTTCCGCGGCCATGGACGCAGCGCATGGTCGAGCGATGCCGACTACGGGCCGCCTTCATACATTCATGATGTCCGCGCGCTCATCGATTACCTCGGCACCAAGGTGGTGCTGGTGGGGCATTCGATGGGTGGGGCAGTCGCGCAGTGGTGCGCGGTGACGTTTCCGGAAAAACTGGCGGCATTGATCGTGGTCGATTCGCCGGCCGGGCCGCCTCCCTTGCTGCGGCGTCTGCAATGGCGATGGCGCCGGCGCGCGCAAGGTGGCAAGCGTCCGGAGCTGAAATCAGCCGACGATATCATCCGCAAATTCCGCCTCTCGCCGCCCGGGACCTATCTGACAAAGGAGCAGCTCGAAGTGCTCGCGATGAAGGGCGCGCTGCAGTTGCCCAACGGGCATTGGGCGTTTCGCTTCGATCCGGAAACCCGCGCCTGGCGCAAGCATAAGGGCAGCATGAAGCGGCCGAACCTCAAGCAGGTCAAACTGCCGACCCTGATTTTGCGCGGCGCGGAGAGCGAGCTGGTCGGCGGCGGCCACGCGCGGCGGATGAATCGGAACGTCAAGGGCTCGGTGTATAAGGAAATCCCGCGCGCGTTTCATCATGTGCCGCTGGACAATCCAGAGGCGACGGTGGCGGCGATCATCGAATTCGTGGAAGAAAGAAAGATCGGAAAAGAGTAAACCACAAACGCACCAAGACACTAAGTCAGGAAAGAACCGCGTGCCTTCTGCTCCTGACTTTGTGCCCTCGTGCCGTGATGGTTGGTCGGTCTCTTTTTTGCTGCTGCTACACCCGCAGCATAAAGTCGCTGAGGTCCAAGGCGAACGTCCCATCGGTAAGCTGCATTGACTTGGGCGAGCGCTTGAGCTGCAGGCGCGTGAGGTCCTGATCGCGCGGCAGCACGAAAATGATGTCGCCCGACGCCAGCGTGATGACGCGCACCCGCTCCTCGCCGCGGCGTTCCGCACCGCTGACCTCGTAGGGGCTGACGTGATAGGAAAACCCGCGCGCGCGAATGACGTTCATCGCAAATTCCTCGACGACGCCGACAAACAGTCGCGTGTTGTCATCTTTGAAAAGACGCTTGTCGATTACGAGGATGCGATCGCCCTCGGTGACTATCGCCATCGTGCCGCCCTCCGGTTTCCGCTAGTGCGATGCCCTGATCTTACGGCAAACGCCGCATGAGGCAACGTGATGCCGCGTTCATCGCGAGGCCCGGCGCTAGCCAAACCTTACCGTGCGCCCGATTTGCGAAGAGAGCGCTTCCGCCAGCCGCGGATATAGTTCGTGGCCATCCTTATCGTCGACCCAGGTGTCGCGCGCCGGATCGTAGTTGTAGTGGTAGCCGTGCGCGCCGGCAGCGAGCCACATCTGTTTGGTGGCGGATTGCCGGCTGAGGATGAACTTCGCGCCGCCGGGAAATTCCAGCGTCACGGAGCCGTCGGCGGTCGCGTAATCGACCTCATCGGGATCGAAATCCTCCAGCCACTTCGCGACTCGACCCAGGCACGCATCCGACTTCGCAACGAAATCCCTGTCATCCATGGCGCCGATTCTAACAGATCGACGCGATGTGCGACGCGGGCGCTATCCTGAGGGCACCGCTACATTTGGAGCCGGTTGATGCCGTCGAACGCCGCGTTCCGGTAGCATTCGGCCAGCGTCGGATAGTTGAACACCGTGTCCACGAAATAATCGACCTTGCCATTGAGCGAAAGCACCGCCTGGCCGATGTGCACGAGCTCGACCGCGCCCTCGCCGATGACGTGGACGCCGAGCAGCTCGCGGGTATTGCGCTCGAAGAGCAACTTTAACATCCCGGTGGTATCGCCGACGATTTGTCCGCGCGCGATTTCGCGATACTGCGCCTTGCCGACCTCGTACGGCACTCCCTTGTCGGTGAGTTCCTCCTCGTTTTTTCCCACGAAGGAAATTTCCGGAATGGTGTAGATGCCGTAGGGAAACAACTCGGGCGCGTGCCTCGCCTCGACCCCGAAGGCATGACAGGTGGCGATGCGGCCCTGCTCGCGCGAAGTCGACGCGAGGCTGGGAAATCCGATCACGTCTCCCGCCCCGTAAATGTTCGGCACCTGCGACTGGTAGACGTCGTTCACCTTGATTCGGCCGCGCGGGTCGGTGGCCACGCCGATCGCTTCGAGATTGAGCCGCGAGGTGGCGCCCGAGCGGCCGGTGCTGCGCAAAACCTTGTCGGCGATAATCTGCTTTCCGCTGATGAGGTTGATCTTCACCCGCGGGCGATTGCTGCCGTCATCGATCAGCTCGACCCGATCGACTTCCTCACCGAGGCGCATGGTGACCCGTCGCTCGCGCAGATGGTAGGTCAACGCCTCGATGATTTCGGCATCGACGAAGGGCAGCAGCCGTGGAGTTTTCTCGATGATCGTCACCCGGACCCCGAGGGCGGCAAAGATACTCGCGTACTCGCATCCGATGACGCCGGCGCCGATAACGGCCAGCGAGGCGGGGAGATCCTTGAGCTGCAAAATGTCATCGCTGGAGAAAACGCAGTTACCGTCCAGCGCCATCCGCGGATCCCGCGCCGCCTCGGTGCCGACCGCGATGAGGGCCTTGTCGGTGGTGATGATTCGCGCGCCGGAGTTTTCCTGGAACGCCAACTTCAAGGTATGCGGGTCGATGAAGGAGGCCTCCGCATGCTCCAGGTCGACCCCGTTGCGCAGCAACTGATGGCGGGTCACATCGACCTCATGGCGCACCACCGGCTCGACCCGAAACAGCAGGTCGGCCAAGGTTATCTTTTCCTTGACCTTGTAGGATTCGCCGTAAAGGGTGTGCTCGCGA
>Ga0210398_10000716_pt1 | contig 36679 bp, 41 predicted proteins | sample IncBWC4OmetaG_FD_161047 | JGI IMG/M metagenome (GOLD analysis project Ga0210398, IMG submission 161047) | Forest soil microbial communities from Barre Woods Harvard Forest LTER site, Petersham, Massachusetts, United States - Inc-BW-C-4-O | ecosystem: Environmental > Terrestrial > Soil >... | reverse complement strand
GAAAGAGGGCGACCAAGTTGTTATCCGACCCGGTCAGGCCTATAGCTATGTCAATACGGGCAAAGAAGATCTGATTCTACATGATGAAGCCCTACCGGCTTTTCGACCTGGCGATGACGTTGAGCTGACTCAGTCTCTCACGCAGGGGGAACGCCTGCCGAAACACTCAGATACGACGTCATATATCCATACTGAAACAGCTAACGGAACAATAAAAACTATTGCTTTGCCAAGTGAGTTCTACGACCGGATCTACCAAGCCGCCAACGGCAAAATGAAATCCTAAACTGGCTCTTACTCGCGCCGAAACAGGCGTTAGCGTATACTTTTAAACATGAATGAAAAGCAAACAACTCAGCAAAAAACAGTGCGACCTACCAAAAAACAACGAGAGCTGCTCGGTTTTATTGAAAAATTCATTGCTGAACGCGGCTACAGTCCGAGCTACCGGGAGATTATGAACGGTCTCAACTATAGCTCGGTTGCCACAGTATCATTGCATGTTAATAACCTCATCAAACGAGGACAGCTTCGCAAACGTGACCATTCTGCCCGGTCACTGGAACTAGCTACGGCGGAGCAGCCAGCCAAGATTACGTCTAATCAAGTGGCAGCCCATGAAGAAAAATGGCTGGTTGAAAAAGTTGAACACGTTTTTACGCAAGCCGAGAGTCTTGGGAGTGAAGAGATACGGACAAGCCTTGATCAGCTAGCGGTACTTATCGGGGCGCTAAAAGTACTAGGTCTCGATGGTGCTGCCCAAAGTTTTACGCCACGACTCAATGCCCTTAAAAACCGTAGTCCGCAGTAATAAATACTATATCTAGTGTTATCACGAGCTGCTACACTACTAGATAGTTAACAAACAGAAGCTGGAATCCTGTGTAATTCAGGAACTGTGCCGCAACGGTAAATCCTTCTAGGAAAGTCCGATACAGCTGTCAAAAAGTCTCTCGAGCAAGAGCTAAGCAACTATATTAGTTGCTCTTCCTAGCCCTCGCTCGTACAAAGAGCAGAGGGTTTTTAAATGGCCGACGCAGCCGAAACAGTTCAATCACCGCTAGTAATGCACGGAGAGCAGTACGCTCGTTCCTTAGAACTATTCCGCCAACTTGGTCGGGCCGGTCTCGATGAGACGGTTGCTTTGGAAACCTTGCCTGTATGGGAACAGGCCCGGATCAATTGCATCAGTGCTCTGTGTGAAATGCTGCGGACCGACGATGAATTTAATCAACAGTTAGATATCGACGGTCAACGCAAGTTTGACGTCATTGACGGACAAGCTTGTGACGTTGATGGTTGTCCAATGGTTGAAGTCATTAAGCGGGGCGCCCAAATATCCGCAGAACGTACCAAAAAGCAGCCAGAGTTTTCATTTCAAAAAGTACGGGATGAAGGTGATATTTATACGGCGCAGATAGGAGACAAACTAGAGGACGGTGAAACCTACATTGCGCTTACCATGGATCCGAAGAAAGCGCTTGAGCAACATCCGGAAATCGCTAAAGACGAGCTAGGCTACCGCAAAGGCTTACTGTATATTCAGACCTATTCTAAAGTAGGCGATGCGCTTGTTGCCGGCTATTGTTCGGTCGATATGAGCGATGAACATGCCTGGCGAAAGCTCTTAGCCAAGCAGGGCGTCTTTATTCCGGAAGGAGAGTCTCCGGACACCTGGATTAGGCATGGCTTTACGCTGGAGATGACTCCCGAGCAAGCTAGTGAGTACATCCTTGAGTTGCGAGACCAGTATTATGACCAGATCGGTGTGCAGGAAAAGCGTTACTCAGTCAGTGAGTATGTAGCTAAGAATTCGGCTATTGTCGACGGCTACTTCGCGGCCTACTACCCAAGTCTGTCCGAAGCTATATATAGCAATGAGAATAATGACGTCATGAAAGGGCTGGCTCGTGAAATATTATTGGGTGACCTGAGCAACATGAAAGCAGCCGCAAAGATGCAACTGATGCGTGTCGCCCGGTCAGAAAAGTTTGATGATGAGCTCGGCAAAGCCATGGAAGTAATCATCCGCTATGGCATCGTCGAAGAGTTGCGTAAGGGCTTAAAGGCAATGATTGTCGGTGAGCAATCGGAAGTCCAACAGGGGGCTCAAGCAGCATTTATGACCCAGGAATCAACGGACACTAATTTTGTACCCGACGCCGCCATGCTCAGTCAACGGATGGCTCAGAATGTTCAAAGTGGTGTTCAGGCTGGTCGGTCATATGGCGGCTGTGCCGGGCAGATAAATCTTGTCAAGGAGACGAGTGAACAAAACAATGGTCTGGAGCCGGGCAATCGTCAGCAGCCATATGGGGGGCGCAGTGAATCCGGATATTCAAAAGATGAAAAAATTAACTGCCGAAAGTGCCGTGTCCCCGTTAAAATTGCTGAAGTTGAGCAAGAAGATAACAACGGTAAGGTTACAACCTGGAAATGTCCTCACTGTAAATATGAAGTGGACATTTGTACAAAAGAAGTAAAAAATAAGGGAGAAGAACCGCAAGAAGAACGCGCCCAACCTCCAACTCCCATAGCGCAGACGCGACAAGCAATGGTCGGTCAAAAAGTTCTTGAGGCAGCATAATTTCTTAAAGCACACTATAATTAATAAGATGAGCATATGTAATAAGACAAATCAGGTATTGCTGTAATATGACAAAACGTCTTGGCATCTACGCCGGAACTTTTGACCCCGTTCATATTGGGCATATAACCTTTGCTTTGCAGGCCCTGGAAGCAGGCAACTTAGACCATATCTATTTTTTGCCGGAGCGCCGGCCGCGCGCAAAGGTTGGCGTTGAGCATTTTGGTCATCGGGTAGCCATGTTGAAGCGGGCTTTACGGCCGTACCCGCAGTTCAGCGTCCTGGAACTTGTTGACGTTAGTTTTAGCGTGCAGCGTACGCTCCCAACCTTGCAGCAAAAATTTGCGCAGGCTCAGCTAGTATTTTTGTTCGGCTCGGATGTTATACCGGGCCTAGCAGCTTGGCCGAATGCCGACAAACTGCTCGAAGGCGGCGAACTGATCATTGGACTGCGCAATGATGATAACCGTACGCTCGTCAAGCAAACCGTTGACCAGTGGCCTACTCAGCCGAAGCGAGTAACTATTTTTAGTAGCTATGCACCACAAGTTTCATCTGGTAAAGTCCGGAGCGCCTTACGTAAACATCAACCGATTTCCGGATTGCTACAGAGTGTGGAACGCTACAGTGACCATAACTGGCTTTATGTATCTTTGGAGCACGTTGACATCCCCTCAAACACCCTGCTAGAATAGGCTCACTTCATTGATCCATCTCTCGGATCGTGGGAGACAAAAACATAACTAAAACAGAACGCTGTCTTTGAGTTTGTTTATATGACTTAGGCAGTACGGTGAGGGGTAGAGTGTGTCCGTAAAAATCAAAATTATTAATACGCCAGCGACGCGAGTGAAAGTCCATGTGGAGCGGCCGGAGTGGCGTGAATATCTGTACTATTGAGATTTGCTTGAGGACTGAGTTTGACTGGTCGTGCCACTTGTCGTGGTGGTAGAGCTGGCTTTGCCGGCCTTCTGAGCAATCGCGCTATTGATGAGCGACTGGAAATTACTGACTGATTCACCGACGTTAAGCTTTTTTCCGTCAAGGTAGAACGTTGGCGTGGCATCGATACCTAATTTGTTACCGGCAGCCATATCGGCATTGATTGTATTGTTTACGGCATCCGAAGCGTAATCCTGGTTAAACTTCGACACGTTCAAGTCGAGTTGCTTGGCATATTGATCAAAAACGGTTTGCGGATTACTGGCACCAATCCAGGTGGCATCCGATCCATTGCTGTCATAGTAAAGCTGGTTTTGCTGATAGAGTAAGTCATGCATTTGCCAGAACTTGCCTTGCAGAGCGGCAGCTTCTGCTGCGCGGGCACCTGCAAAAGCGTTTTGGTGAATGGACACCAATGGGTAGTTCCGGAACTGGAATGTTATTTGGCTGTTATACTGCGCCTCAACTTGCTTAACGATAGAGTAATACTGCCCACAGTACGGACATTGATAGTCACCATATTCAACGAGTGTCACATGATCTTGGCCAAGCCCTTCAATGTGCTCCGTCGGCTTAGCGGTGCCGCTGCCGGAGTTGCCGGTTGATTTTTGACCAAACGCGAAGATAGCTACGAATACCAGAACAACAGCGATGATGACGGCCCAGAATTGCTTGGACATTGGACAACTCCTTTTAATAACTTACAACCACTTAGTATACAACATTACTTTTCAATTGGCTCTGGGCAGTATAAGCTTATGAAGTATGAACAATTTTATCTTTGGTATCATTTTCTTGATACTGGCATTGTTTGGCATGGTGCTGCGCAAGACCTATTTTTCGCTGCCGCTCAATGAACTAAAGCGGCGAGCCCAAAAACACGACCCACATGCCAGTGAACTGTACCGCGCAGCGGCGTATGGCAATAGTCTCAAAAGCCTACTATGGCTCTATATCGGGCTAACCAGTGCTATAAGTTTGATCCTGCTTGCCCGCGTTTTACCGGTCTGGATCGGCATATTGATTGTTGGCCCGTTGCTCTGGATTGTTTTCTGGCTTTTGCCGGCAAGTCGGACGAGCAGAATGGGCAGGTGGTTAACGCGCGTTGTCACGCCCTTTATCGCTTGGCTACTGAATTACTTGCATCCCTTGCTCAGCCGTAGCGCCGATTTTGTAGAGCATCGCTACATAGCCCCGAAGCATACCGGCCTCTATGAGCGGAGCGACCTGTTGAGCCTTATTCGGTATCAGCAAACCTTGCCGGATAGCCGTTTTAGTAGCGAGGAGCTGGAGATCGTTGAGCGGACGTTGAACTTTGACAGCTACACCGTGAAAGACATAACGACGCCGCGCGCTCAGGTTAAAACAATCCTTGCCAGTGATGTGATTGGTCCGGTCTTGATTGACGAGCTGCACAAAAATGCCCAAGATTATGTACTGGTTCGTGAAACCAAAAAAGGCCCGTTTGTCGGCATCCTAGCCTTCAATAAATTAAATCTCAAAAGTACTGGGCAGGTAGGCAATAGCATGGAAGCAACCGTCTACTATTTACACGAGAACGATACGCTCAGTGAAGCTTTGCATGCTTTTTTTGTAACCAATCATCCGCTGTTTGCTGTCGTCAATAGCTTTGAAGAATATGTCGGTACTGTTTCTATCGAGAATATTCTGGAAAAACTTTTGGGCCACATTCCGGGTGACGACTTTGACCAATATGCAGACAGTGCTGCTGTAGCTGCCCGTCACGGCGCGCATAAAAAGGCGGAAGAAGCCGATGAGCCTGCTGTGAAAACAGAGGAAGAAGTGGTAGAATAACACCAATATAGATTTCTGCCAGCGCAGCCCGAACTATTACCTAAATGGAGCGATTACAATGAGAGTTTTAAGTAGTGCCGTCAAAGACCATGTCGATCAAGTGGTGCATATTGAAGGCTGGCTACATAAAAAGCGCTTACTCGGCGGTCTGACTTTTATAAATGTCCGGGACCGGCATGGCCTGGTGCAGGTTGTTATTCAAGACAAAGCCGAAGTCGAAAAATTGCGCGGTATGCAGATCGGTACGGTACTCGCTGTCGACGGCAAGGTTGTTAAAGAAGAGCGTGCACCGGGCGGGGCAGAGTTACATGATGCCCATTTGAGCGTTTCAGTACCGGTCACTGCTGAGCTGCCTATCGAGATTGATAAACCACTCAGTCACCGACCGGACAACCTTGATACCCTTTTTGAGTATCGTGCATTTGGCCTACGCAATCTGCAAGAAACAGCCATTTTTAAAGTTCAGGCAGCAATTACTCGGGCCCTCAGAGATTATTTTTATACGCAGGACTTTACTGAAATCCACACGCCGAAGCTGCTGGCCGCAGCTACGGAAGGCGGTGCCGAAGTTTTCAAGATAGACTATTTCGGCAAAGAGGCCACCCTTGCTCAGAGCCCGCAGTTCTACAAGCAAATCATGGTTGGTATTTTTGAGCGAGTTTTTGAAATTGCGCCAGTATACCGGGCCGAACCCAGTGCGACAACGAGACACATGACCGAGTACACCTCCATCGACGCTGAAATGGGCTTTATCGATATCGCCGCCCTGAAAGACTTACTGAGCGGCTTACTCAACTATGTCAGTAACTATATTTGGGAACACCACGAACCGGAGCTTACATTAATCCGTGCTACAAAACCGCAGTTGCCTGAAGTAGTACCGTCATTATCAATGGCTGAAATTCATGAACGTTACAGCAAGGCAACTGGTCAGAATACGGTGGGTGAAAAAGATTTACGGCCTGACGAGGAACGATGGATCTGCGAGTATGCACATAAAGAACTAGGCAGTGAAGCGGTTTTTGTAGCTGATTGGCCGGCCAGTGACATGAAGTTCTATCATAAAGCGCAAGCCGATAACCCAGAATTAGCCGATCGTGTCGATCTACTCTTCCGAGGTGTTGAGATTGCGACGGGCTCCATGCGTGAAAATGACTATACAGTTGTCATGCAACAACTCAAGGAAAAAGCTGGCGGTAATCCCGAAGATCCTGGTTTCAAACCACTGCTTAATGCCATGCAAGCCGGTATGCCTCCACACGGCGGTTTTGGTATGGGTCTGGAACGTCTCACTGAAAAATTCGTGGGACTTAATAATGTCAAAGAGGCTACTCTCTTCCCGCGTGACATCAATCGCTTGGCTCCCTAAACTTTATCAAGCCGTTAACTCTGTTGCCTACAAAGCGATAGTAAACTGCTTATAGTTATGCAACAATAAAACTCATGCCTCGCAAAAAAACGGATCTCCCGACGCCGCCAGACCAGGATGCCCGTCTGACCGCCCCGACAGTACCGGCAAACCTTGTGAAAGAGATTAAAATGAGTCCCCCGGCAGCAGATGAAAGCGCAGCGCAGCGTATTACGGTCCGAAAAACCGCAGCTGCTGTACCCAAACCGCCTGAAACCGCCTCCGCCAGCGTACCGCCTCCGCCCGATACCATTAACAACGCTGAAACGGATAAAGCGGTCGATGACATTATGGCCAAAGAGAGCGATATGGTTTTGGCAGTCGATGATATGATCCGGGACCGACGCTCCCAAACGCCAACGAGTTCAGGCTGGAAAGATAAACTACGGGCTCTGATACATAACAAATGGACCTGGGTAGGTGTGGCCATTATTCTTTGCTTTATCTTTGCACTGCCGTTTACCCGCTACAAGGTGCTTGGCCTGCTTATTAAGGAAAAGGTGGATATAACAGTTATCGACAGCCAGAATCATACGCCGGTCAGTAATGCTTTAGTGAGTCTCGACGGTACCCAGATTAAGACCGACGCTAACGGCGTGGCAATAGTGAAGGCTGGCGTCGGCGAACGATCCGCCGTAATTTCCAAGCGCTATTACCAAACAGCAACTGCTCATTACTTCGTTGGCTTTAAAAGTGGACCGCCGCTTACCATCAAACTGGTAGCAACGGGGCGTCTCGTACCTATAACGGTCCTCAACGCTATCGGCGGAAAGGCGGTTCCCGGGGCTACTATTCACGTCCTTGATACCACCGCCAAAACTAATAGCAAAGGCCAGGCCAACGTTGCCTTGCCGGCAGGTGCAGCGAACGATACCGCCACCATTAGTCTGACTGGCTACAATACGAAAAAGGTGAGTGTGCAGGTAACTGCCCTCAGTATAGCGGCCAACGATTTTACGCTAACGCCGGCCGGAACAATTGATTTCTTATCCAATCAAGGCGGCACTATCAATGTTCTCAAGTCCAATCTTGACGGCACGAATATCCAAACAGTACTAGCCGGTACTGGTCATGAGACTGCCGCTACAACTCGTCTGCTGGCTTCATCCGACTGGCATTACGTGGTACTTGAGGCGAACCGTGATGGCACCCGACCGGCGCTGTACCTTATTAATACCAGCAACAATCAAGTAACTGAATTTGACAGCAGCAACGCTACCTTTAACCTAATAGGCTGGTCCGGGCATGACTTTGTATACAGCTTGAGCAGTAATAGCGTCAGTCCGTGGCAAAACGGCTCGCAGCTGGTGAAAGCCTATAATGCCGACCAAGGGCAAATCAATCAGCTTGATCAAAATCAGGCGGCTGGAGACAATGGCAGCTACGGCTATCAAAACTTTGCAAACTTTTTCCTGTCTGACGGTACGGTTGTCTACAGTACCCAATGGATAGCACAAGGCGGCTATGATCTATCAAGCAGCAACGATACCATTCGCACCTATCAGCTTGGCGCTCAAACACTGAAAAACTACGAAGCACTTCCAGCCTCGACTACCGGGACGATTGTCGCAAATCGCGACCAACCACAGGTCATATATTTTGCAGCGCCGGACATAAATGGCAACCCCACATCCTACTACGAGTATGATAATCAGAATGTTCAAACGGCCAATATTAATCAGACAATCTTCAACCAGACAAACCCAGCGTACTTGCTATCACCGTCCGGTAGCCACAGTCTGTGGTCTGAGTTGAGTAATGGTCAGGATCTGTTTCTGGTCGGCAATAGCAATGCCGGCGCGCAACAACAAATCGCTGCACTTGACGGCTACACACCGTATGGATGGTACAGCGATAATTATGTGCTGGCTTCCCGTGATAACGACCAGCTTTATATCCTGCCCGCCAGCGGCTTATCGGGCAACCAGCAATCGCTTAAAATCACTAATTACTATGAGCCCGCCGGTAAAACTACCGGCTATGAATACAGTGGCCTTTAAGACTTTTTAGTATGTAGCCACAGCATAGTCATCATGCCGTCGCTGTGCAAATAACCCCTGAGGGCCCGGTTCATCAGCCGGTACGGTTTACCCAGCTTGATGCTCGTAGTACGTCTAACCAAATGCTGCGCCTGTAATTGCTCTACGACTAACTCACGCTCTTTATCGGTATCGGGATGTATCATGTGCGTCAGCTGCATATTATGCCGAATCGGTGCTATGCCGACATCCAGCGATGCGGCGCCAACCCACAATAAATTATCGCCGCGGACGCGGCTGCTCCGATGGTGCCAGTGAATGGTCCGTACGGTTATTTTTTTGTTTTCTTCGTACGTGGTAGCCCAGAAACGTATGTGGTGCCGGTTACCGGCTCCACTGATCGGGATCTCGAATGCCAGATCCTGCTTGCGTCCGAAGAGGTATAAATTACTAACTGGTGCATTTGGATAATCCCAGCCAAAGACAAAACTCAGAGCGTGCCGTATGAGATATTTGCCATGATGCGGATCGGCCATATACCAACCAGCCTTTTCCATTGCCTGTACTAATTGCCGCCGAGTCCCAATAATACCGATATTCATTGGATCAGAAGCAAAGCCGTCTGGCGTTACGCAGTAAAGCGGCAAATGGTCAGCTGGACGCAAAATTCGATAGCCTCGAATCAGCGCCGGGACAAACACGTAGGCACCCAAGACGTATGTTATAAAGATTGCCAATGCCAGCGGCAGGCGACGATCGAAATAGGGAAAAACATCGCGTACCGATAGGTAAGCAATAACTATACCGGGTAGTAAAATGGCAAAGCGCTTGGCTAGCCGGTTTGTGTAGTGAATCATTGGCTTCATCTATAATACAATGACTGCATATGATTGACGAATTGAGTAAGCGTAAATTCCAGACAACGGTCCGGACGTATTATCGTAAACACGGCCGCCATGACTTACCGTGGCGCCAAGCTGAGGCAGACGGCCGCTTTGATGCATACAAAATTATGGTCAGCGAAATCATGTTGCAGCAAACGCAAGTGAGCCGAGTGATCCCAAAGTACGAGGAGTTTATAAAAAAGTTTCCTGATGTTACACAACTGGCAGCAGCTGCGCAGGGCGAGGTCTTGAGAGCCTGGAGCGGCCTCGGCTATAACCGGCGCGCCAAGTTTCTGCACCGTGCCGCTCAGGAAATAGTGAGCCGCTACGAAAGTATTATTCCCGCCACCACCGAGGAACTGGTGCAGTTACCCGGCATTGGTATAAACACGGCCGGTGCAATTGCCGTGTACGCTTTTAATAAACCGATCGCCTACATTGAGACCAATATTCGTACGGTTTTTATTCATCACTTTTTTGAGCAGCAAACTAATATTAGCGACCGGGCTATCCTGGAATTAGTACAGCACACGCTTGATAAAAAACAACCGAGGGAATGGTACTGGGCGCTGATGGATTACGGCGTATATATCAAGCAACGTGTCCCAAATCCTAATATGCGCAGCCGGCACTATAGCAAGCAGTCCCGTTTTCAAGGTTCCCGGCGCCAGCTGCGTGGCCAGGTGCTGCGTCTACTCGGCGACCGTCCTTACACCGAAGCATTACTGAATAATACGATTACTGATGAACGCCTACCGCTGGTGCTCCGAGAGCTGATGGATGAGAATTTAATTCAACGTCAGGGTACGCGCTACTGCCTCTAAAGGCTCATGCTGCCATGGTATAATTGACAGAGCAATAACCCCTTTAGAGAACTTATATGCCCACGAATACGAAAGTCCAACAAACCCTTGAGCCGGTACACGTTCGTGCCGATCAATCTACGAACCCAGCCGCTGCTCAGCCGGTAGCGCCGTCGTCCGCCGGTCCGTCCAAACCAGCTCCGCCAGCAGCCCAGCCCACTGTATCAAAGGCGCAGCCAAGCGTTAAAAAACCGCCAAAACAAGCCGGCAGCAATGTAACGATGGCCATTATCTCAACCGTTATTATCGTGCTTGGTCTTGCCGCTTTGGCAGTACTAGCTTACGTAAAAACTAAAAAATAATGCGGTCCAGTACAGCAGATCTTTTGCAAAAACCCGGGGCGGTGGGTATCATCCCAACAGATACAGTCTACGGCATTGTGGCGCGGGCAAGTGATGAAGCGGCGGTTAATCGGCTGTATAATATTAAAAACAGATCGCATAAACCAGGTACCATTATTGCTGCTGACCGGGAGCAATTAGAAAAACTTGGCCTGAAACATCGTTATCTAAAAGCGGTAGAACAATTTTGGCCAGGTGCCGTCAGCGTGGTTATACCAGTTTCTGATCCTCGTCTGGATTATTTATATCAAGGTAAGCTCAGTCTGGCTGTTCGTATACCTGAACTGCCGGAGCTGCATAGCTTACTAAGCCAGACCGGCCCCTTACTAACCAGCAGTGCCAATCTGCCGGACGAGCCCACCGCGGTTACTATCGAACAGGCGAGGGCCTATTTTGGCGATCAAGTTGATTTCTATGAAGACGGCGGCGATTTATCAGCTCGCCAAGCCTCCACCCTTATTAGAGTAGTCGATGATGCTGTTGAAGTACTCCGTCAAGGAAGCGTCAAAATCTGACGATGCTACAATAGATATATGACCTTAGATGAGTATCAGGAACGGGCCCTAACCACCGTTATAACAAGCGGGGATTTATTTAAAGATTCTCTGCATTGGGTGCTTGGCATCAATGGCGAAGCCGGCGAGGTAGCTGAGAAAGTTAAGAAAATTATCCGTGATAAGGATGGCAAAATAAGCGAGCAGGATAAAAAAGAACTTGCCAAAGAAATCGGCGATGTCCTATGGTACCTAGCTGTTTTTGCCCACGACCTTGGCTTCTCATTTGATAAAGTTGCGGCACAGAACCTTGAAAAACTCCAGAGCCGTAAAAGCCGTGGTGTGCTCGGCGGTGCTGGCGATAATCGGTAAGAGATCGTATGGACGTCGAAACCCTCATTAGACAATACGTAGAACAAATAAGAACCATGCAGTTGGCAACTTCTGCCAACGACAAGCCATGGGCCTGTACGGTACATTATTATTCTGACAAAGACCTTAATTTCTACTGGATTAGCACTGTAGAGCGCGAGCATTCCAAAAATATTGCTCAGAATCCAAACGTTTCCGCAGCCATCTTAGTACATGAAGATACGCCTGAAGAGCACTATATCATCGGTATATCTCTAGAAGGAAAAGCTGAACTTATTGGTGAGGAATTGCCCGGTCAGCTAGGCCAGGATTACATTAAAAAACTTGGCCGACCGCCAACGCTTTTAACGGATATTGCCACGGGTAAGAACCCGCACAAGTTTTATCGTCTGAAACCAACGCGCCTAGTTCTGTTTGATACCAAAAACCTTACTGGTAATCCTCGTGGAGAGTGGGTGCTATAGTGAAGGGTATTTTTGATGGCAAAGTAGTGCTCATAACAGGCTCAGCACGCGGTATTGGCGAAGCAACTGCCCGGCTTGTCCACGCTCGTGGCGCCCGCGTTATATTGCATGGACGCACGGCATCGCCACATCTTCAAAAACTTGCCGAAGAATTGCAGGCCGACTATGTCGCCTGTGATGTCGGCGATAAAGCGGCAGTCCAGGAAACAGTCAAAACAGCACTAGCCAAAACAGGTAAGATAGACGTTCTTATTACCTGCGCCGGTATTGCAACGCCGGAACCATTTTTAGAAGCAAGCGATGAACATTGGCTGGAGGTTTACCGAACTAATGTTCTGGGAGTCGTTAATTTTTGCCAAGCGGTCATTCCGCTCATGCAGCAGAATCATTATGGACGGATTGTCAATGTAGCTTCAATGCGTGGCCACAATGCCGCAACTAGTAACCGTATTATGTCGTATTCTGCTTCTAAAGCTGCCATTGTCAACCTGACTGCTGCCCTTGCTAAGGAATTTGCGCCCGTCATTGCCGTCAATGCGGTTTCTCCTGGCTTCACCCAAACTGACATCACTGAAAATTGGAACGATGCTGTCTGGAAGCAAGTCGAGACCTCACTGCTTGGCAGAATTGGCAAGCCAGAAGAACTCGCTGAGGCCATAACATTCTTAGCCAGTGATCAGGCTAGTTTTATTACCGGTCAAACCCTGGTAGTCGATGGCGGCTATACCATCTCTGGTAAATAAAAAGCTCGTAGTTATGCTTTAAATTCAGCTCGAAGCCAGTCGTCTAGACTGCCGCCTCCGCCTCCGGCTATACCAATAACCATATCGCCGTCGTCTAAATGTTTTTGGATAAGGTGTTTGAGTTTGTTATCACGCTCCATAGGTTCGGCAATACTTGGGTCATCAAGATGTGCAATCATTTCAGCTGGGGGGATGACCCGATTATTAGGATCTTCACGTGCCAGATAGCTTGGTATCCAGTACACCTTGGTTGCACCGCTAAAGCAGTCTTTGTAGTCGTCGATCATGTAGTGTTGGCGACGGTCAGTCAGCGGTTCGTACACAATAATAAGCTTTTGGCCGGTTTGAGCGGCCATTTCCGTAGCGACACTCATGGCGCCACGGATCTTCTCGGGCGTGTGTGCGTAGTCGCTATAGAGATTAGGTATAAGTTGCTCCATCCGGCGTTGCAAGCCGGGAAAACGGTTCGCTAGAGCAATCAGGTCCTTTAGTGGCTGCTTGGTTGCCTGGTGTACGGCATTAATAGCCAGCCAAGCATCTAGGCGGTTGTATTGACCAAGCAGGGTCAGCTTAGCTATTTCCGGCGTATCACTGCCTAAGACCGTTAGACGATCATCAGCTTCTAACCCGAGATAATCATTATCTTCCTGCCAAATATAGGTCTTTTGACTTTGCGTTATAAACTCACGAAAAGCTGCCTGGTAATCTTCACGGGTCGGAAAAATCTCATGGTGGTCCCAGCTGACGCCAGTGATCAGGCTGATTGCCGGCTCATATGCCAAGAAATTACGATCAAATTCATCAGCTTCATAGATGAAATATTTGCCGGCGCCGTTGAAGGTTCCCAGCTCAGCAAAAGTTGTTTTAGCGGGCAGCAGGTAGCTGACCGGCTCCTTAAGTTGGGTGAACAGCCACACAACCAGTGCCGTGGTAGTAGTTTTGCCGTGGGTACCGGCTATGGCAATAAGCTTAAGATGACGCTCAGTCAGTATTTCATTGAGCAGCTCGTCACGCTTGCTGACTTTGATCTGTTGCTCTCTACAAAAAGCCAGTTCTGGAGCGTTAGGATTCTCCAGCGGCAGCGCAGAGGTATACACGAACCAGTCGATTGGTGTAGCGGCATGCACGGCTGCAATCGACTCTCTCGTTTGGCCGATATGGATATTTTTAATGCCGTGAGCACGCAGGTAGTCTATGTACTGCGATGCTTGTTTATCGGATCCGGAAACGGTATAACCCGCCTGCTGGGCAACCATCGCCAGCGGTCCAATGCCGGCGCCGCCGATTCCCGAAAAATAAATATGCATAGCTATAGAGTACAGCTTGCCCCTGAAGGCGTCCAGCTAGGCTATAATCATAGGTACTATGAACAAGCGACGCCTTCATCATCTCTGGACAAAGGTCCGATGGATTAAGCCAGGCTACTTTCTCGTCTTAGTTGTTATTAGTGGCGTGATTTGTATTTTTGCCCTCCGTGCTAATAACGAACACATGATTAAACTACGCAGCGCGGTGTATGCAGCCGATAAAAATGATGGCAACGTGCAAGGAGCGCTTGCACAACTCCAGGCCTACGTTACCACGCATATGAACACTAATCTTGATACCGGCAACGGCACAGTATATCCGCCTATTCAATTAAGGTATACCTATCAGCGTATCCTGCAGGCCCAGAGTGAAGCTGCGGCAACTGACAATACCCAGTTGTATACCGAAGCACAGACCTATTGCCAGCAACAAGATCCTGTGGATTTCTCCGGCCGTAACCGCGTTCCCTGCATTGAGCAGTACGTGGAAACGCACGATACCCAGCTGCCGACCATCCCCGCTGCTTTGTATGAGTTCTCCTTTGATTCACCAACCTGGTCGCCCGACTTAGCTGGCTGGAGCTTACTGCTTGCCGGAGTAAGCGGTATTCTGTTTGCAGTCACGCTCCTAGCCCGTCGGTGGTTTCAGCACTACGTGGTTACTTAAAAGATACAGAAACAGCAGATAACGAAAACGTCCCCCGCTAAAGAGGACGTTTACGTGCTATATGTGAGCATCGCTAGGATCTATTGACCGCTTGTTGAAGTACCGGTACTCGTGCTACCACTGTTAGCGTTTTGGGCGGCACTGCCGCTAGTAGTGCTTGAACTACTACTCTGATCAACACACTTCTGTGGACCCGGGTTATCCTTCTCGTAGGTTGCTACTGCTGTGGCAACCTGGCCGTCAGACTGTAGGTTCTCCCAGAAGGTGACTTGCGAACGGTTAATGACCATCTGATCATACGGTCGGTGTAATTCACAGCCGAGCTTGACCAGGGTTACATTGCTGTTGCTTGAAGTGGAGCTGCTGGAACTTGAAGAAGAAGTCTGCAAGTAAAAGATGTTCGTCAAAATCAGGTAGTTATTGTTGAGGGCGGAGATATTACCAAAATATACCTGTCCGGTATTTAAGAATACAGCTTGTAGCTTATTGCTTTTAACGTAACTAACTTCGCTTTTATCGTTGAAGTTATTGTTGTTAGCAGACAGCAGGTTATTGTTGTTAGCAATTAAGACAATGACCGCAACAATGAGGATAACGACAGCAAAAAAACCGGCGAAGATGCCAATACGTGTCCACTTATCGTCTGCCGGCGGCTTACTGTTACTGCTACTAGCACTATTAAAGCGCTTTACATTGACGTCAGAATTGGCAGGGGGCAGGTGATGCTCGTCTCCCTGGCTTTGTGTAGACGCATTGCTGCGATTGGTAAAATCCATAATTCCCCGATCCACCTCTTTTATTACTTTTATGGTTACCGAGATAGTGTAATACAGGCAGGTCAGTCATTGCAAGGTAAAATGCCTATGCTTATGAAATAATACCCCCCTAGAGTGCGCCATTCTCACCTATCACCGTGCTAATTCCTATAACCCGGGGTTGACAAACAAAATATTAACAGAGTATGTTAGGGGTACATTACTAACGGTAAGAGAGGGAGACCATTACATGGCATACAAGCACACGAACTCAAAGGGTGTCACATATCACTTAAACTCTAAGGACGTTGTCCTTCGCGGTGGCAAGAAGCAGACTATCTACTACTTCAGCAAAGATCAGCGCCCAGAGGCAACTGACTTGCCAAGCGGTTTTGAAGTCAACGAGAATCCTCGTAACGGTTTCTTGACTGTTAAGCGCAAGTAAGTAGACAGAGTAGCTTCCTGATTAACTCAGGGGCAGTTACTGTAACGTTACAATGCCCGGCTCCTCATCATAGAGTGGCCGGGCGTTTTATCTTAATTATTACAATAGATGTCATAAACCCGGTCTGATATAGTAGAGCGCAATGCCAGATTTGATTCTTAAAGTTAAGAACCTCAAAAAAGCCTACAACGACAAGCCTGCTGTAGACGGTATTTCCTTTGAGGTTAAAAAAGGAGAGATCTTCGGTATTCTCGGACCAAACGGCGCTGGCAAAACCACAACCTTGGAAATGATCGAAACGCTTCGGCCTATTGATAGCGGTACTATCCTAGTTGACGGTATTGATGTTGGCGAACATCCGAATCAGGTTAAGCAGATAATTGGCGTGCAGCCCCAAACTGCAGCCTTTCAGGATAAACAAAAGCTGAGTGAAATTATTGAAATGTTCGCGGCTGCTTACGGCGAGCGGGTGCACGCCAAAGAATTTCTTGAGGACGTCGAGCTGGGTGAAAAAGCTAATGATTTCGCCGAAAGTCTGTCCGGCGGCCAACGGCAACGCCTCAGTATTGCTGCTGCCTTAGTGCACAGCCCGAAGCTATTTTTTCTGGATGAACCAACCACCGGACTCGACCCGCAGGCCCGGCGTAATCTTTGGGATCTTATCCGTTCAGTGCGGGACCGCGGCGTAACGGTTATTCTGACTACGCACTACCTGGAAGAAGCCGAACTGCTGTGTGACCGGGTCGCAATTATGGACAGCGGTAAGATTATTGCTCTTGATACTCCCCACAACCTCGTCAAGCAGCTGCTCAAACGCGGTTTTACTAAAGAACAACAAGTCGAGCAGGCAAATTTAGAGGACGTCTTCATTGACTTGACCGGGAAAGGCTTACGAGACTAATGTCAGACGTACCTTCACAATCCTTGAAGCAGCAGCTTCGTACGGTTGTCGTTTTTACGAAACTAAGTACCAAGCGCTTTTTTAGAGACCGTTTGGCTCAATTCTTTAGCATCCTGTTCCCGTTGATCTTTCTGTTCGTGTTCGGCAGTCTTAATAACGGCAACAAAAACGTTACCTTTAGCGTAGCGGTATTGGACCAATCCAAAACCAGCTTTGCTACTAAGTTTGATCACGAATTACACTCGAGCAGTACTTTTAAGGTCGATCCCACCTTAACCACGCTTAGTGCTGCGGAAAATAAGATGGCTAAAAACCAGCTCGACGGCATTATTATTCTGCCGAGTAATTTCGGCACTATAAAGCCCGGCCAGCACTATCCTTCCGGTCAGGCACAGATACTCTACGACGAGAGTAATGTGGGTACCGGTCAAACCCTAACGTCCGTACTGCAAAGTGTTTTCAATCAAATCAATACGAAGTTTGTGGCAGTGCAAGAGCCGTTCTCGGCCAGTGGCCAGGCGCTGAACAAAGCCAGCCTCTCGTCCTTTGACTACACGTTCTCCGGCTTACTCGGCTTCTCAATTATCGGCCTGGGCATTTTTGGTCCCGTTAACGTGTTCCCTGAACTAAAGAAGCAGGGTATCTTGCGTCGTTTGCACACCACGCCGCTGAAAACCTGGCAGTACTTCCTGGCAACTATGTTCAGCCAAGCGCTTACCGGTGCCATAGCAATCGCCATTCAATTCGCTGTGGCAATTAAAATCTTCCATCTCAAAGTTGACGGTAATTATCCGGAGATTGCTCTCTTTACTATCTTCAGTATATTTATGATTCTTGGACTTGGACTGGCAATTGGCGGTTGGGCTAAAAACGAACGTCAGGCGGCTCCGCTCAGTAATATCATTGTTTTCCCCATGCTCTTTCTATCCGGTACATTCTTTCCCCGTTACTTAATGCCGCACTGGCTACAGTCCGTAACCAATTACCTGCCGCTCACGCCGGTTATTGATGGACTGCGCCTGTTAACAACTGAGGGGAAGAGCCTCTTAGATATTGGGCCACAGCTCGGCCTGATTGCCATCTGGTTTGTCGTGATATACGCCATCGCTTTCCGCGTCTTCAAGTGGGAATAGATTGCAACATCCAACGGTATATGATAAAAATGCCATATGACTGGCGAAGCAGGAGAGTATATACAGTTATCGCTGGAGAGCGAGCTGAGTGACTTTCAGCGTGACGGAAGGGTGCTTGATGAAGACGGTGAACGTGACTGGCAAAAAGGTATTGCCACGCTCGCTATGTTAACGACGCCGCCAACTGAGGCTGGTATTGCAGGAGAACCTACAGTTGATATAGTATCCTCCGCCGCTCCACCGCCTGCCGAAGAAGTCCCCACAGCCGTACTGCCTGCTCGTCCCAGAGCTCACCGGCTACCGGTTGCACGGCGACGCCGTGGCGATGACTTTCATAGTGGACTGCACGGACCCGTTTCCTACGGGGAGCACTAACGTCTCCACTCCGTGAGTATCTGTACAATAGTAAGACAATGATGTACCAAGACTTACCGAAACCGTTTTTTGTATTGGCGCCAATGGATGACGTGACTGATTCGGTATTTCGCCGAATCGTGGCCGACTGCGCTGCGCCCGAGCTATACTTCACTGAGTTCGTAAATGCTGACGGTCTGCAAAGTCCCGGACGCCCCAAGCTATTCAAGAAGCTACGCTTTACTCCTGAGGAGCAACCGCTCATTGCCCAGATTTGGGGCAGGGAGCCTGACAATTTTCTGAAAACAGCTGAGCAGCTTGCTGACGGTAGTCTGGCCCGAGAGTTAGGTCTGCCTGAAGGCGTCAACTTTGCCGGTGTTGATCTGAACATGGGGTGCCCGCAGAAGAATGAAGTTAAGAATGGCACCTGTGCTGCGCTGATGAACGATCGCCCGCTTGCTGAGCAGATTATCCTAGCTACGAAAACCGGTTTAGCCGGAAAGTTACCTCTTAGCGTTAAAACTCGCCTCGGCTTTAGCCAAATTGATATGACATGGATTGAGTTCTTGCTTACTAAAAATCTGCACATGCTCACTATCCATGGGCGCACGAAAGCTCAAATGAGTAAAGTGCCTGCCGATTGGGAGGCGATTGGTCGTGTCCGTGAGCTGCGTGATCAACTAGCTCCCGATACACTTATAGTTGGCAATGGAGATGTCATGAGCCGGCAGCATGGTCTGGAATTGGCCCAAACGTATAAACTGGACGGTATCATGATCGGTCGAGGCATCTTCCAAGATCCGTTCGCTTTTTCTGACACAAGTACCTGGCCGGAGTTTACTGCCAAGCAGAAGCGCATGCTCTATAAAAAACATGTCGAACTTTTTGCCAAAACCTGGCAAAATAAAGAACGCCCCATCCAAACCCTCAACAAGTTTTGCAAGATTTATATCAATGGTTTTGATGGCGCTAAGGAACTGCGTGAACAACTGATGTCGGCTGGATCCAGCGATGAACTTATTCGATTGCTTGAAACGGATTGATTACTAGAAGGCGCGCTACAGCAAAAAAGGACGACCTCACAAATCGTCCTTTTCCACTACCGTACTAACAGAGGTCCAACTAGCTTTTAGCTGGAGCTATCTGTCCAGAAGGCAAAGTGCTTGCCTTCTTGGCTGACCTTAGTGATGTCCACTTGCGTCCCATCAGACTTTTTTAGGGTAATCTTGTAACTGTCGTCCATACTGCTTAGCTTGGTCTTTAGATCTTTAATTGTCATAGTATCTCCTCCTTTTACGTTAACAAGCTTAAGTGTGAAGAAGTTTATGCTTAATGTCAGTTAGATATGTCACCTGAACTGATATGGCTTGAGGGAACAGTGACTACCAGAAGATTATAGAACTAAATAACTAGTTGATGGTAAAGACCACTGTTGCTATCTAAGCAAATGTCTTTGGATTAGTTGTCTTCCGCGTACTTCTAGCAAAACATAAACCCCTGCCTGCACTATAGTTGAGTATACGGGCAGTATTAGTAACCTATAGTCTAATTTACCTACAGATATTGCTGCGAGAAATGTACTAATGGAAGCTATAAGCCAAGGAAACTTAGATTCCGATTTTGGATTATGGTATGACTTTATGTAGGTTGGTACAAGTGCAATCATCGACACTACGACAGTAGCAATAATAGAAGCAAGCGGTGTACCTAATAACCACCACAGCAGCAGTCCAATAGTAGCTCCGACCAATGCCGCAATATCTACTTTAGAATATCCGCCCACGCCTCTATTAATAGACAATATAAATACGGAAAAAGTAGCAATAACACCAGCTCCAAATATCCACAGTGAATTAGATGCTCCGCTAGCTGCTTGATTGATGAAACTGATAACGTTCAAAACGAAAATGATAAACCAAGTTACACGATGTGGCTGAACTTTTCTTTTATAAGTTTGTATGGCGTAAGGTAAATCTGCCGCTATGAACACCAGGCTGCTGAGGATGCCCAGAAATGTAAAAAACATAACTTCATCTTACCAGACAGGGCGGTGCAATGTACTAGACGATGGTGGGGGTGCCTGGACTTGAACCAGGGACCAATCGGTTATGAGCCGACTGCTCTAACCACTGAGCTACACCCCCAATTGATGTGCCAGCGATTTGCTTAACAGATGAGAGTATAGCAGATTTTGCAAGAAGTTATATAATGATAGAAGAGTTTTATGAAAACAAAAAGTTATTACAAGCATACGGTTTTAGCTATCGTAAATAGATTGAACGATGTCCGCTTTGTCGGGCAGCTATTGTTCTTGGTGATTGTATTGCTCATAAGCTGGAGTGGTGTCAAAGTCATACAAACCAACTACAGTCTTCAGAAACAGATATCCGTACTCAAGCAACAAAATGAGCTCCAAAAACTGCAGAATGAAAACCTAGCCCTGCAGAATCAGTACTATAACAGTAATCAATACCTTGATTTATCGGCCCGTCAGAACTTTAGTTTGGCAGCTCCCGGCGAAAAGGAGATCATCGTGCCGTCACAAGTGGCGCTTGCCTATACCGTTAACCTGCCTGCAACCAGCAATACACCGGCTCCCCTGAAATCCAAACAGCCTACCTATCAGAGTAATTTTGAGTCGTGGGTCAACTTCTTCCTGCATCGCTCGGACAGCACTAGCTAGTTAGATCAAGTATATGCTTTGACATATCTACCTCTGTTTGCTACACTAATAACTCCATTCGACGCGGGGTGGAGCAGCGGCAGCTCGCGTGGCTCATAACCACGAGGTCGCAGGTTCGAGTCCTGCCCCCGCAACCATAAGCATGATCACCTCTGTTATTACGACAGAGGTTTTTTGTTTACTCATCTCGCTGGCTAGTGTATAGGTTCTACTCCTGTTTAGTCTTTGGTATGATGAGGCAATGACTCAAACTTCATCTGATGATGAGGCACAGCCGCACATGGTATGGAAAGACTCTGTTTGGTTCTCGGATGTTGACGATACCCTCATCGACACTGCCAACACCTCAATAACAGCATCTCAAGGTATCCGGAAGGTATTTGAGCCTGTCTTCGGTGCCGAAAAAGCCGGAGAAGTACAAGCTAACTTTAATAATCTTTTTGCTCTTATGATGGCTGGCTACAGAGTGCATCGTGACGAAGACTGGGAGAAAATTGAAGGCGGCCAAAAAGTATTTAACGAGCTCGTAGAATTTTTCAAATCTTCACAACAAGTACAGGCAGAGTATGGTCACTACAAAAAATGGAGCAGAGAGATTTTCATTAAACGAGCTGCTGACATAGCTGGTTTAAAAGTTACCCCTGAGCTTGTTCATGCAGCGGCTGACGCCTATTGGATGGACCTTGCAGAACAAACAGAGGTTTTCCCTGATGCTATAAAACTGTCTGATGACATAGCCGGACATGGACGCCCGCTCTATCTTGTAACGAGCAGTGATGCCCGCTTAAAAATGCAGCCTGATGGTCAATTTATCTATGACCCAGCTTACTCAGAATCACTGAAACGGGAGAGAATAGAAATCCTTAAGGACAAAGGTCTGAAGTTTAACGCAATATCTATCGGTGACCCAGAAGATAAACCACATCCTGACTTTTTCAATAAAGTGCTCAGCATTGCTGAGTCACAACTTGGCCCCATTGATAGAAGCAAAGCCATTATGCTTGGTGACTCGTTTGGAGGTGATTTACAAACACCGAAAGAAGCGCTGGGCTTTGGCTTAGTTGTACTGCGTGGCAGCAGCAAGACAAAAACCGAAGCCGTCGATGACCATCAAGTTAATCTGAGTGACCTGCAAGCCATAGAGCAGTTTTTAGACTAGGTTCCAATGATGTTTAGGGTTTGTAAACGGGGACAGGCGGCATAGCTGGCATAACGGGTGCAGAGTCAAGCTCATTGGCAAGCTGCTCTGCATTCGGTGCATATATGGTAATCATTAGGTTATAGGTACTGGGTATACAGATTGTTTGGCAATTACGGTGCCAATCAAACTGAGTCGAATCAACAGTCAACGTCTCATTTTGTACTGTAGTTTTGACGGTACCTAAATCTGGATGACCATAGTAATTCAGACTTACGGAATAGGTATTTGAGGTTTGGAAATTAATATTCTGCTCAGGCCCATCAACGTTCAATGCAGAGAAGGGTCTTAGTTGGCGAAAAGAGGTATGAACATTGGCATTGTAGCGGTCGCGAATATTCGGGTAGACATCGCCAGTCAACGCACCGCCAACGGCCAGGCCGATAAATACTACGCCGACTAGCGTACCAGTCACCCAAGTTCTGATTGGCCATTTTCGGCGGAAGATGGCGATGCCTATGAGGATAATAAGCAGTGCTATAAGACCTGCTACGATCATAGCGATATAAAGCAGTAGGTGTTCACGAAGTCCAATCGGGAAAATATTATCCTGTTGCCAGGTAGCATGATTCACTAAAATGTAAGTTACGGTGGTAATTAACCCAAACAAAATGCTCAGGCCGGAAAGGACAAAAAATAGGCCGATAAGCTTCAGTATGAATCGAAACAAATTATTAATAGGGCCAGACAGTGTTGTATGAGCACGATGGGCAGCTCCTTTAACATCTGCCCGTTCTGCGATCTCTTTCAAACTATCAACATTTACTGGTTTACCGGCCATTTGCAGACGGTCACTTGAAGTTTTAGCCTCAGGAACTAATAGCCAAAGGACAATGTAGAGTAATATTCCCCAGCCAAAAGTTATGAGAACCCCAATAACGAATAGTATCCGTATGAATAATACGTCTATGCCAAAATACTCAGCTAAACCAGAAGCTACGCCAGCTATCATGGCGTTATTGGTATTGCGGAATAGTCGCTTGCTGCTGGATTGCTGTGAAGCGGTCGGAGGAGTTTCATCCCCATCTTCTTTAAAATCCTTCGGGTTGCCTAACTGTGCTTTCAGAAAGTCTACATCACCGGGCAGAATTACCTTATTTGCATGTATGCCACGTTCAGTCAGAAGCTCGGCCATGCGTAGCTCAATTTCATCAACTACATCCTGTTCATCTTCGTCCACCTGCTTTTTAATGGCTTCCAGGTAACTTTTTAGTTCATGATAGGCATCAATAGATATGGTAAACGCTTGGCGGCCCAGATGGATTTTAGTCACTTCATTCATTTTGCTTCCCCTTTCTCGAGTCTTTTAATAGAAGTATGCAGTCGGTGGTAAGTAGTTTTTAGGTCTCCTAATAACTTTTTGCCATCATCAGTGAGCCAGTAATATTTGCGTGGCGGCCCCTGCTCACTTTCTTGCCATTCATAGGCAAGAAGCTTGTCTTTTGCTAACCGGTTTAACAGGGGATATAAGGTACCCTCAACCACAATAAGTTCAGCTTCACGCAGTGCATGAATGATCTCAGAGGTATAGACCTTACCGTCTTTTAGCAGTAACAGTACGCAGTAAACCAGCATACCTTTACGCATTTGGGTTTCTGATTGAGTAAAGTTAGTGATTTCAGTATCGTCATTCATACACTACTATGCTATACAAGGTAATATGTTATGTCAAGTATTAATATGTAGGTTCTCAGTTTGCCAGGACTTGCACAATATGGTTAAATACTGTAAAATTGTAATAATTATGTCTGAGTTAGCTACGGTAGACCAGTTGCAAGAAGCTGCAGATGCAGTAAGAGGCTATGTAGATGGCCATGAAGCAACAACTTATACTAGTCATGCTGGAAGTTTTCTAGTTTGCTATACAAGATTAGAAGTTCCTAGAGTAATAGGCGAACGAACCGCTAATTTTCTACGACTCTTTAAAGGGATAAGTAGTGATGCTCTCGCTGGTGCTTTATATAATGAACTTGGTCTTGAGCCAGTGATTAACAGCGAGGTGTACCCTGAATTACCGGTCAGAAGTGTAATAATCAGAGAAGATCTACCGTTATCAACCTATAGCTTTAACGGTACTTTTGATGCAAATGAATACCCTGTACCAGCTGGAGTAGCAGTTGCGCTCGTAGAAGACGTTGCCACAGCTGTGCAAACTGCCTAACCAAGCAGTAATTAATATAGTATATGTCGCAAATACCACTGCCTGAGGCCAAACTAACTCCAGAATATTGGGGTGGTCATGACATCTTTAACGAAGCTTTGTTTCAAGAAGCACCACACGTGCCGGGTACGTACCTTAAGTATGAAAAATTTAAGTATGCTAGAGACTGCCTGCACGAGAATGTTGGCCAAGTGGCTCTGGGTAATGGTACTGAAATTCGATACAGAGCCGGTGCCGAATTTGATCCCGAACTTGAAGAGGGAAGTCTGGTAGTTATTGACAGTGAACATCTTGCCCGTTGGATATACGATGACCCTGAATACAGTTGGGACGAGGGTGTTATTAGAGAAGAAGGTCCAGTAATTGCCAGACCATATAGCGACTACTGGCGTAATAATCAAAATGGTACCGCCGAGCCTATCCCTCTAGGCAGCGAATCAGTCTCTTTTGTTGAGGACCTTGCTATGTATACAAGATCGGTACAGTGGGGAATTATTGTTCACCAAGCTGGAGCACGACTTATACAGCCCTTCTTCTTCGGTACCACAAAACTCTTGCCGAACGGTCAGGTTTACTCTCCGCGCGCACAAAAGAAGGACTTGGCCTTGCACGGACAGGCTTTAAGAATGCCGGTTCCTATAGGAGCAGTAGAAGTTCGTCCTCGATTAACGCTGGAACGGTGTGCAATTGATGCTTTGGATCGAGTACGGTCTATTGATGTTGTATATCCTGCTGCTGGAGGAAAGCAGCCTGCGCAAAGTGCGAAACGAGGCCTCGGAAGACTACTCATTGCACCGCAGCAGCACTAGTTAAGCTTGAGATGCTATCATGATGGGGTCATGAAGCATACAGCGATCATCTTTGATATTGACGGTACGGCAATTGATTCTCCCGAACAAAAAGTAGCTACTGAACGGTTAGTCAAAGCCATTCAGTCTATTGAACAATCGTATTACTTATGTGCGGCAACCGGCAGGGTCTGGCCCTATGCCGAGCAGGTCATAAAAAGCATGCAGCTCGTTGATCCCTGCATTATTTCCGGTGGGACCCAAATATGTAATCCGTTAACTGGAGAAATACTGTGGCAATGTAATCTCGAGACTGCAGATGTACAGGCGGCTATTGCCATCCTGAAGCAGTATCCGGAATATATGACCCTGTATAACGAATATTCCGAAGAAGATTATCTGCATGGCGGAACGCCGCCGCTCAAACTACATATTCCTGAAACGGAGATTGTCAATGTCCTCGAGCAAAAGTTTGTACCGGCAGCAATAGCTCCAGAGATTGCTGCGAAACTTTCTACTCTCAAAGACGCTACCTGCACCGTGGTTGTATCGCAACGCCAGGGATTTAACGACCTGCATATTACCAACAAGAGCGCCACCAAGGAGCACGCCGTTCATGAAGTAATCAGAATACTCGGTATCCAGCAGACAGATACTATAGGCGTGGGCGATAACTATAACGATATTCATATTTTCAATGCCGTCGCTCGTAAAGTGGCCATGGGAAATTCCATTGCTGAACTGAAAGCGCTTGCCGACGAAGTGATTGGTGATGTGCAAAGTGACGGCTTCGCGACGTATTTAGAAAGTCTTCTGGCATAAACTTTATGGACACGCGACTAAAAATTATGACCGATGCGGCTCAAGCAGCAGGCAGTGCAATACTCAAGTTTGACCCTGCAGCAGTACAATCTCAAGTTAAGTCTTCTGCAGGTGATTTTGTGACTGCCGCGGATCTTGCGAGCCAGCAGGCTATTGTGAGCATTATTAAACAAACGTATCCGGATGAGCGCATTATCTCGGAAGAGATGAGCGAGGGACAGACGCTGCTCAGCCCCGAAAATCTCCCCCATCTGACTGGCTGGGTAATCGATCCGATTGATGGTACAAATAATTTTAAAAGGGGCCTGGCATATTCCGCAGTCTCCGTGGCTTACATAGAAAACGGTGCAGCGGTTCTTGGCGTGGTCTATGATCCGTATCGTCAGGAACTCTACCAGGCACAGAAAGGCGTGGGCGTAACTCGTAATGGCGTACCAATACACGTGTCAGCTAAAACATCGTTTGATGCCGGCACGAGAGTCTGCACCTCGAATTCATACGAGGGAGGTACCCAGGCTAATCTAGCACGGTATGCGCAGCTTGGTGACGTATGGGTTGATGTGCTGGGGAGCTCCGTACTTATCATGACCGACGTTGCTTCAGGCAGACTAGATCTTTACCACCACAATGGGCTGAAACCTTGGGATAATGCCGCAGCTTTTCTGATTGCCGAAACGGCCGGCGCCAAAATTACTGATCTGAGTGGTCAACCGACAACCTGGTTAACCAATGAGCTCGTGATGGGCAATCCGGCCCTTGTTGATGCATTTATTGCCAAGACAGTCGCCAAGAGCGCTTAATTTTTTATATGTCATAGTATGAGATTAGGTAAACGTCAACTGCCGGCGTATAATGATTAACAGAATGTGCACCTGTAGTAGGTTGAATGGAGAATTCGTATGTCCAAGGATAAAGGACGCAAAGAAATCAAAAAACCTAAGCAACCAAAGACGAAAGTTTGAGAACGGGTATGTTTAAGAAAAGAAGCGGTTTCTTTGACTCAGAAGAAGGCAAGGCAGTACGAGAGAAGCTCCAGTACATGATGCATGACAAGTCGTTTAACACGTTATCAAGCTATACTTCCGACAACTCATTATATCCTGACAGCCAGATGCCCTTTGTTGATAAGCACATGAATTATTTGAATGCGCACCCGGAACTTGACTCTAAGATGTACATTGCCAATGTACGTCTAAAAACCCGCATTCGGTAACTAATCTCCTCGCGACACGCTGCGTTTTCGGTATTATTAAGTTCAGCAGGCTTGCTTTACAATAGAAGGCTATGGCGGCCCTATCAATAACTTCAGGCAATGGTACCCAAACAAGCACCCAAAGCCCGCAAGGTCTGGTAAGTTCGGGCAATAGCAACACCGAAGCAGGAAGTAATGTCCAACCGGGCACGGCCACAACACTATTAACGAACACGAGCGGCATAACGCTGCATCCTACAGCACTGACGACTGTAAACGTCGGCGCTACCAGCCCACAGCCAGCGGCGACAACCAGCTCCACCCCGGCAACCGTGCATACCCAGCCAAAGCATCATATCAACGGTGGTCTGCTTGGCATATCTATCGGTCTCTTGGTAATTGCCGTGGTTGTATTTCTGGTAATCACCCGTTCTGCTAAAAATACAACGAATTATCGTTAATGTGCTTGCAGGTCTCTTAGATCAGGCAGTAAGATATTGCTGAGATCAAAAAACGAAAACGGTAACGATACATTGACAAATCATCAATTTAATGTATAATTATAAACAGTTTCGTGATCACAAAACAAAAAACAAACAAACACTAAAGTAAGGAACGGGTTCAGATATGAAAATGAGCGATGGTCTGGCATTTGAATTAGCCGGAACACCCAACAAGAGCCTATCGCGTATCGATAGGTGGCTAAAGCGACTGTAATAGTTGCCGTAGCAATCAGAAAAGCCTGAGTTTAATTACCCAGGCTTTTTTGATACCTAAAAATATTTATCGAATGGCTGACACGAGACTGATAATGCCAAACCCAAGTAAGACAATGCCCGTAATACGTTGCAGGACTTTTGGTGAAATGAGCGTCAATGCCCGAGAACCAACTAACACGGCGAGGGCTGAAACTGTCCATAAACCAAGCGTGGCACCAACCGCCACATTGACGGGGTCGTGATACTTGGCAGCATAATCGGCAGTCACAATTTGGGTAATATCGCCCCATTCGCCTATGAATACCACACTGAAAGCTGTAGCAAAGATCAGCCAGGGTTTCGGTGCATGTCGGGCATTTAAATGGGCACGTTTTTTTTCATCCTCAAATTCATGCTTTTTAAAGAAAACCAAAGCGGCTCCAAGCAGAAAGAGAGCGGCAATGACTACTTCCAAGAATCTATGCGGCAGCAGGGTTAAAAAACGCCCAAACGTTACGGCGATGACAACATGTACTAAGAAAGCTGAGGCTGCACCGAGCCAAACGAGCCAAGAAGGGAAACGACTGCTTAAAATGAGCGTTGCGAACAGTGATTTATCAGGTAACTCGGCCACAAAGATGATACTAAAGATCAGCACGATGAGACTGAGATGCATAGTGATTAGCATAACAGAAAACCATACCAGGTTCTGGCTTTTGCTATAAAACATGCTATGATAGGACCGTTATGGTTAAGCAAATGATTGCCGAAATTATTATTGAACTTCCGACGCGGAGGTCTGCTTAGCTTTTTGTAAAAATCTACATCAGCACGAACGATAAGCCTCCGTAAACACGGAGGTTTTTTAATTGTAAAGACTATTATGGCAACTCCTGAACTACAACAACTGCAACCCAACACTGACCTTGATCTCATGGCAGATATTTTTCATGCCCAAGCCGTGCTGGCGCGGCCGGATAGCCCGGTGCGCCCAACAGAGATTTTCTATGACGATGTCTTATCTGAAAGATATGAAGCCGATATATGGTTTGCCAGTGAGCTGCATCAGGTAATCGGTGCCTATAAAATGCGCGGCGCTGATTACCTTATACAGAGCCTAGCGCCAGAGCAGCAAGACAAAGAACTTGTTGCCTCAAGTGCTGGTAACTGGGCGCAGGCTATTGCTTTGCGCAGCCGAAGCCACATCTTTATGCCAAGCAATACACCGACTCAAAAGGTACAAGCAGCTATTGATCATGGTGGTGACACAACCGAGATTACTCTTGTCGGTAAAACCTATGATGCATGTGAGGCTGCAGCGCTTGAATATTGTCGGACAACCGGTGGTGTGTTTGCGCCGCCTTTTAATCATCGAAAAGTTATCGCTGGTCATGGAACCTGGGGACGGGAAATTGTCGAAGCACTGCCTGATCTTGATACGGTATTTTGCCCGGTAGGGGGCGGTGGATTAAGCGCCGGGGTTGGTACGGCATTGCTCTACCACAATCCGGCTATTGAATTTATTGGCGTAGAACCGGCAAAAGCTGCTTCAATGACATCTGCCCGGTATAACGGGGCACCGACTCGACTGGCTGACATTGATACCTTTGTTGATGGGGCGGCAGTTGGCCAGGTCGGCGCCATACCGTTTGCCATAGTCAATCCCTTATTCAGCAGAGTACTCACCGTAGCAAAGCGAGACGTACGTAGAACAACTACCGAATTATGGAATCGAGACATGCGCGTGGAACTTGCCGGTGCTCTGGCGCTTGCCGGTTTGGAGCAAGTAGCCCCGTCACTTGTCGGTAAAAAAGTACTCTATCTTTTGACCGGCGGTAATCTCAGTGCGGAGCGTTTTGAAAGCGAAGTACGGCTGACAGCTTAAACCAAAATTCTTAGTTATAAGTCTTATCTGTTAATATTATTTGAGTTTGAGACTTATAGCGTATGGATATTAATCTTCTCAGCCAGAATCTGCTTCTAGGAGTATGCTCAGTAACTTCCATTGTTGCTGCTTACTTGGTAATGCAGCTTTTTACTATTCCTAAGCGGAGAAAGGACAGGAAATTAACGAAGAAGCAGCGAGCTCTTTTAGAGCAGATGCTGCGGCAAAGCGTTTACGCCATTGCCGGCAGTTTAATCGCAGGTTTCTTACTCAAAGCCCTGTTCAGCTATCTGACCGATAGCCAACTCCCCGGCTCATTTTTCTTTATGATGTTGCCCGGTACGCTGAGCATTGCGATCACTGTACTCATCATCTGGCTCAAGCCACAGTTTAGAATGCTCGCGGGCATCTGTACGTTCCTTGGACTACTGCTCACTTTATTGATTGTTAATAATTATTATCAGTTTTACCCAACACTCGGCGAATTATTCAACCAAAACGATAACGTTCAAGACCTCGATGCGGTGCTTAACAAACCAGTGCTTAATTACTCCGGCAATGCTGCAAAGACCACCGACAAGCATTCCTTGGAAAGCGAGCTTATTGCCAGTCCCCAGCACTCTACCTCCGGCAAAGTGTACAGCTTGAACATACCCGGAACTGTCTCCAGTTTTAAAGCCAGAACAGCCTATGTCTACGTTCCCGCTATATACAACGAGGTCACCGACATCCACCTGCCGGTCATTGTACTCACCGCTGGTTTTCCTGGACTTACCGAAAACTGGCTTGGCAGCGGGTTAGAGCATAGCATGGATGCCTTTGCAGCAGAGCATCGAGGCATTACGCCGCTGGTTTTTATGGTAGATAATACGGGCTCCTTAACCAATGACACGGAATGTGTGAACAGCCCGCGCGGTAATGTCGAAACGTACTTAACGACTGATGTACCCAACTATATCAAGAGTCATTTCCGTGTCGTCAATAGCCCGGATAACTGGGCAATGGGCGGACTCAGCTTAGGCGGTATGTGCAGCGTCATGTTAACGCTCAGGCATCCCGACGTCTATCACTACTTCATGGATTACGGTGGAGAGATTGGACCGGAAATTGGCTCCAAACAACAAACGATCGATACTTTGTTTGGTGGCTCGGAAAGTGCCTGGGCAGCGCACCAACCGAGCTTGCTGCTTACCAGCCAAAACTACAAAAATAAAGGAATCGGCGGATTCTTCGGCGACGGTAATCAGGATACTCCGGCGGTGATGCAAGCGACCCGTCAGCTGACCCAGGAATCACAGAAGGCCGGCATTGCTACAGTATCTGAAGTTATACAAGGTTCACACACCTTTAATATTTGGCAGCAACTATTCGAAGATTCTCTGCCGTGGGTATCAAACCGGATACAAGCTACTCAATGCACCGATAGTTGTCAGTAGTTGCTACGGTACTTAGTCAATTATTCTTGATCTATCTTACGCTGGACAAAATCGGCGAAATGTCCACGATACTTCTGCTGAAGCGCAGGATTTTCCCAATCCACAGTACTATCTATAAAGTGACGACAGCTAGCTGATCCGCAGTTACATGCAAAACGTTGGCTCGGATTGATGTACAGAGTCGCATAATCAGCTGTCAATTCTTCACCGGCGGGGATATCGTCAAGAGCAAATATGCCGATTTGGCCACGCAAGAATGAATTAGGCTCGCAGCTATGATTGAAACCCATCAGAGTTGCCAGGCGTTCCTGTTCACTGAAGCCTGCTAAGAATACTTCATCAGTTACCTGTACTTCACTGCCTTTTAGCTGGTCTTGATGAGCCAGCACCAGGTCTTTTGTTACCAACGTACCGCCACGTACTGCCAGTAACTCGCCACGCCCTATTGGTTCAAGCGTAGCCAAACCAAGGCCGTGTATTTTGGCCTCTACCCGATGAATTTTAGTAGTAAGATAAGAAGTTGTTGGACAATCCGGATCAATGGGCTGCAGTGCAACGTCTTCGTAGGCTTCCGGATGAGCTAAGAAATCCACAAAGCGTCCCTTGAAGCTGGCTTGGAGCTCGCTGCTACTCGAATCCACAGAAGGTTTAATGGTATGCCGACAGTGATCACTGCCACACCTACAGATAAACTCTTGGGTATCGCTCGAAAAAGTGGTCGCATAATCAACGGTGATCTCTTCGCCTTCAGCTATGGTCTGCAATGCCCGGAGCGCTATCTGACCGTCTATATAGGCATTAGGAGAGCAGGAGTGGTTGTAACCGATTAAGGTGGCGTCAACTTCTTCGGAAGTGATACCGCCAAGAAATAGATCAGGTGCAACCTGAACATGTGAACCGTTCACTACACCACGGTGAGACTCAATCACTTGCTCAGTTACCAGGCGGCCGCCCTTGAGTGCTAACAATTGGTCTGAATGTATATCCTCGAGAGCAAACAGGCCAACTCCATCAAGACCGCCATCACGCCGTTCTACTAACTCAGAACGATAACAGGCCGGTGGGGGGGGGTGAACGTAGAGGACTGCACCATAATATAGTTATATTACCATATAATGGACATATTTACAAGACTTCGCTGTATAATAGCTACCCTTAAGGCTCTGATTTTTACGTTAAGCGATTTCCTTCATTATGGAATGTAAGTCCATAATAAGCTCTTGACCTTCTTTCTCAGTGAGGGCTCTATCAATCGGACGGGCAAGTTCACCATCTGCGTCACGCTCACCATGTTCATTATATAAACCTGGTTCGACTATTGATACTGGACCGCCATCGGGTACAACTAAGTCCACATTAACAAATAGTACACGTTCATGGTCGTTGCCTTGTACAGATATAGCTAGACTTTTTTCATCGCCTGTTACTAGACTACGAAGATCATCTCTGGGCTCATCTAGGCCGAGATGAGTAGTTGCGAAACCATCGACACCCCGTATGTATCCTGGCATATGTACTGTCTCGATATATTGTGCAGCAGCTGTACGAAGCGCGCTATTTGTTTCGGAAGAAATAACATCAGGGGTTACCATAGTATTATATTAGCATAAGCTTGTTAGTAAGTCAATCAAATGGTAAGTATGGGGTAACGAATCGGGACCAAATTAAACGAGAACTAATTATAATGAGGAAATACATAGTAACGTTAATGAGTATCGTGGTTTTGTCTAGCTGGATTACCAGCTAACGGAGAGACTCCTGTGCACTCAACAATTCCGGCCAATGTGCTAACAATCCCAGCGGCGAGTGCATCAGTACGTAAGTGAGTAGCCATTTCGCTTACTGCGTTATCAAGGTCGACACCTAGAACATGCAACAGTTCTGCTGCACCTACACAAGCGCCACTTATAACAGCACCAAACAAAGCTCCACGCCCAAATGCTCTCAATCTGTTTGGCCTTGTTATTCCGCTTACTTCGCTAGGATCCGACTCAGGCATAGCTCTATTATCTCACGGACGAGTGTCATAGTAAACTACGATATTGACTATTGGTCAAAGATAGATTTTACAAAAAACAGATGGTAGGCGCGCTAGGAACGAATTGGAACCAAATCAAACGAGAACTGATAGCCATGTGGCAAATAGTGAAACAGGTAAGAGAAGAAACCGCTGTGAGGATTTAAGAGGGTGTTATTGAACCTTCAGATATGCTGACGACAAGATTATTATTTGAAAGGCTACAATATACAGCGATTGAAAGACAAGGTAGTAGCTACGGGCTTTCTTAACAAAGAAAAATAATAATCCAACAACTATTGTGAAGGCTATGCAAACGTACGCTATTATTCGAGCCGACAAACTAACTTTACTAGAAGCTAAAACTAGATAAGTTAAGGGTACATAACATGCAGCCATTATCACAGCTACTTTTTGATGAACATGATGTTGCCAGCCTAGTACATCTGGGATGATTGCTACAACAATTTGAGCTATAGCAGTGAAGCTCAATAGAGCTACGAATATAGTTCCCAATCCCAAATGTGGCGTGAACCACTGAATTAGCCACCAGTAAGAAAGTACACCACCACCTACTAAGACTACTGCAAAAAACTTTGAAGCATTTTTGGCACTGGCAGCGTGCTTGCTAATCGACATAGAGTATGTACCATGCCAATTTCGTACGAGGTATATCCCCGCTAACCAGCTTATCGGTACAAGTATTAAACCAAGATACGGAAACACATGCCTAACTATAACAAAACCTCCTCGTAAACAGAGAAGGTTTAAGCATAAGCGTAATGGTAGCGGCGAGTGGGCTTGAACCACTGACCTCAGGCTTATGAGTCCTGCGCTCTAACCAGCTGAGCTACGCCGCCATGACCAAAGACAGGGGTTAATATAGCACGATTCATCCCTGTTTACCAGGATCAATAGGTACGGAAAGCCAGATAACCGGCTGATACAAAACCAATAGCTATGACGACTATGCGAATGGCATGAGATGAAAAACGCAACGAGAACCTTGAACCGCTATACCCACCAATCGTACAACCAAGGGCCATAGATAGCCCGAGCGGCCAGTTAAATAAGTGGGCTGTGAACAAACAAAGAATTGCTGCAGCGGCAATACCGGCTCCTGCTAGATTCTTCAACCCGTTCATTTTATGAACATCACGTAAGCTAGTGAAGCCAAGGAAGGCCAGCATAATAAAGCCAAAGCCGGGTCCGAAATAACCAGCATAGATGGCTACCGGCAATAGGGCCAGACCAATGAGCACCAGGGTTTGGTTATTCTTACTCTTTTTAGAAATATGCTGGTGCAAATGAAAGTGCAGCAAAGGCTGAATAGAAAATAGAATGACCGCAAATAATATGAGTGCCGGAGCAAGTTGCGTAAAGCGTGCACTCGACGTATGTCGGAGTATGGTAGCACCGATTGCTGCACCAACCATGCACGGCACCAGGAGCAATAAGTATTTACGTGATAATTTATGCAAATATTTTCTATAGCCATAGGCTGAGGCCAGCTGCCCGGGTAACACCACAAGATTAGTGGTGGCGGTCGCTATAAGAGCCGGCATACCGACGGCGAGCATAATGGGAAAACCAATTAACATGCCGCCGCCAGCCACTGAATTCATGGCTCCGACAACAATACCGACCGAGAATAGTATAAGTTCATGCATAGCTATTTGTTTTTGCCCATTGTTACAATGATAAGATATGGACGCTATATTGCCAAAGCCGGGAACCTATGTAGTTGGCGTCAGTGGTGGCGTTGACTCCCGTGTGCTCCTTGATATGCTCCAGCAACACGGACAGGGGGGTGGCTACAAGTTCATTGTTGCGCACCTCGATCACGGCATGCGCCCTGATTCCGCCGAGGATAGAAAATTTGTGCAAGCAACCGCACAAGCCTATAACTTACCCTTTGTATATGACACGGTACGCTTAGGCAATACTGCCAGTGAGGCGCAGGCCCGTGCGGCTCGCTATAAATTTTTGCATCATGTGCGGCAAGCCAGTAACGCTCAGGCAGTTATTACCGCCCACCACCAAGATGATGTCCTGGAAACCGCCATTATTAATATGATACGCGGCAGCGGTCGAAAAGGATTGACGGCACTGAGTAGTCAAGGCGTACTCATTCGGCCACTGCTAGCAATCCCCAAATCCGAACTCATTGCCTATGCCAAGCAACGTGACCTGAACTGGCGGGAAGATAGTACCAACCAAGATGACAGCTATTTGCGTAACTACGTACGTCATAATATATTGCCACGCTTTGATGCTAGTGCCCGCGTCCAATTTTTGACTATCATTACTGATTTGCAAAAGCTTAATAACGAACTCGATGGACTTCTGGCTGAACAATTACAGTTGCAAGATGAACCCGGCACTATCACGCGTCTGTGGTTTAATAGTCTGCCACATGCTGTAGCCAAGGAAATATTGGCTGCTTGGTTACGTGACGCCCAGATCAATAACTTTGATGCGAAAACACTTGAACGGCTCGTCGTGCAGGCCAAATCAGCCCGAGCAGGACAGCAATTTTCACTGCCGGGAGGTCATAGCATGAAGGTAGGTAAGAACGCTCTGGCACTCAAGCTGGCGGAGCGCTAGGCAAAAGGCTGGATCAAGGCTATAATTGTTTCACATATGGATAGAAAGCCTCACAAGCAGGGCCGTAAACCGTCACCAAACAATCGTCGGAGTGTAAAGAACGCCGGTTTTGTGGCACTTATCTTGCTATTCCTGCTTATTATCTTTGCCGCCTATAATCAACCGAGTACCCTAAAAGAAATCAGCGCCACCCAGGCTATTGCCGACAATAACGCTGGTAAATACACCAGTATCTTAGTTGTTAATAACGAACTGGAGATTACCCCCAAGGGACAAAACCACGCTACCTTAAAAGCCTATGTTGACCCGAATACCGGCTTGAAGGCCCAAGGACTCAATACCGCTAAGTCAACCGTAACGTATAAAGCCAGCACGAGCAGCAGTTCGGCCTTACTAGACTTTGCAAGTTCAGTCGTACCGGTATTACTGATCGGTGCTTTGCTCTACTTTATGCTCAGAAGTGCGCAAGGCCAGGGAAACCAGGCCCTTAGTTTTGGTAAGAGCCGCGCCCGGCTCTACGGTAACGAAAAAGATAAAATGACTTTCAGCGAAATCGCTGGCTCTAATGAAGCCAAGCAAGACCTGGAAGAAGTTGTAGAATTTCTGAAGTTCCCTAAAAAGTTTGCCAGCCTCGGTGCTCGCATTCCTAAGGGCGTGTTGCTCGTCGGACCTCCCGGAACCGGTAAAACTATGTTAGCCCGGGCAGTAGCCGGTGAAGCCAATGTGCCGTTCTTTAGT
>Ga0210398_10000715_pt1 | contig 36739 bp, 45 predicted proteins | sample IncBWC4OmetaG_FD_161047 | JGI IMG/M metagenome (GOLD analysis project Ga0210398, IMG submission 161047) | Forest soil microbial communities from Barre Woods Harvard Forest LTER site, Petersham, Massachusetts, United States - Inc-BW-C-4-O | ecosystem: Environmental > Terrestrial > Soil >... | reverse complement strand
GCCTGGGCCCCGGCGTAGCTAAGTTCAAATGACCCCGTAACCGCAGGGAAACACGTGATCACGACTTGCACGGTGGGAAAATATCCGCTACCCAGGAGAGCTTGACTGTCGCCTACTGTGCTCGTCGCAGTGGCCAATAAATCGGAAATGGTGTAAACGTCGCCGATCGCATCGACCCCCTGAATCTTCATCGTCAGGTTGGTAATGAGCGTCGATGCGGCGTAGGCATAGTGCTGAGTCTGGTTTCGGTTCTGTACGGCGAACGTCTGGGGCGATCCCGTACAGGCCGTTCCGGCTGGCGCGAGCGTTTGTTGCGTGGGGATGATCGACACTGGCGCTTGCGCGCGGGCCATCGTGGCGAGCAGCGCGAAGAGGATGCAGGCCGTCAGCTTCGCCAGGCGCTTTTTCAGCGATGGGATGAACTGCCGCGGCGTCTTGCGATTGGCGATGGCTTTGCGTAGGCCACGGATTTGCGCTGCCTTCGGGATGTGTAGTTTACGTGCCATCTTACTTTCCCTTCGAAGTGGCTAGTGATTAGTGGCTAGTGACTAGAAAATTCAAAATCGGGAGGGCTAGCCACTCGCCACTAGTCACTTTCTTTACCAGCTTACAGGATGGTCCTGCCGCTCGAACTGATCGTCCCAGGTGCGCGGGTAGAAATAGCCGCTGAAGAGCGCTCCCACTTCCTCACCGGAAACCGGGAGCGCGTTGTTGCGAATCACCCACTGCACGACGTCATTTTCAAACACGCGGATGCCGGAAATCGTTACCGGTTGGGCGATCAAGCCGAGCGATGCCAGGATGTTTTCGTAGTTGCGCTCGGCAGCCGGTGAATCGGACGTGGGATTGCGCCGAATCTGCCATACCGCGTCTCCGGAAAAGTCCGACCACGCGCCGCCGACCACCACATTGGCGATGCGCTTGATTACGCCATTGCGCCCGGGCGGAACGGTGACAGAGAGCACCGTGTGGAATACCGTGGCGCTTTGCGCGGGCATCACGATGCCCGCGGTGAAGTGGAACGATTCCGAGTCCGGAGGCTCGATCAGCCAGGGCGCGGCGATCAGGCGCGTGGCGCGCTGGATTTGCTGCAGCTTATCGCTCAGGTCGCCGAGCGCGAGGCTCAGGGGATCGTCCGGCGCATCGGGAGCGGCAGGCGGACGCAGGAGAATCTGCGGCGCGAGCGACACTGACGCGCGGCGATTGTACGGCCAGGTGGACTTGCTGATGCTGGACGCGGCCGCGTCGGTTACCGGCGGTTCGCCCGCTGCCTCCGAAGGATCGGCAAAAAGTTTGTCGTAGGCCATGACTTCCTTACCGCAAAAGCGCCCCTTACCGGGGCCTTTTGCTCTACTCCCTCCACCATGCCGAGTACCCGAAGAGGCACAGGTCCACCACGTTCGTTAGCGTGCCGCTCAGATTTTGAATCTTGCAGACTACCGGGGAGCCTGCGGCGATGAAATGTGGGATGCGCACGAGCCCCGGCTCCTGCGCGATGGACGCGAAGTTGGCTTGGTTCTGGCCGTACTTCGAATATTTGTACGCGCCCTGCTCTTCCGTGATCTGAAAGCGGAAGCTACCCTGATTCCCGATGCTCGCGACGGACGCGCGCGCCATCACGGCCACGAGCCAGAAATCCTCCGCCACAGTGACGCTGGTCAAATCCGTTTTCGCGGCGGCGAGCGAAAGCTCCGGGAACTGGTACCAGTACAAATGCGCGCCGGTAAGCGAGAGCCGCACCCACTGCGGCAGCGTCCAGGCCGGCGAAGCCATCTTGCGGCGGTTCTGCCAGGCGCCGAGCGTAGGATTCATCGGCACGCCCGGCACTCGACCTTGTGTCCAAGGATTAATCATTTTTACCGCAAAAGCGCCCCTTGACGGGGCCTTTCGCTCTCTCCATTCCGTCGCGCATTACACTTATGCGGAACTTATATCCCTATGCGCTTAAGCATCGCCGTTCCGCAAAACTTAATTCTGCGACGGCAGTGCGCCGAGCTGCGCGGCCATGGCTGCCGGGTACAGCTTGTAGCCCCAGAAATCCACCTGGATGTTGTTGGCCGCGCCGCTCGAATCCACGGTTTTCACTTTGTACGAACGCTTTTTCGGCATCAGTTGCGGGATCAGCCCCGCGGGGAACGGCAGTTGCGCCGTGCCGAGAAAGTTGTCGATATTCACGGGATTGGACTGCCAGGCCAGTCCGCCGGCGCCGCCCTCCGTGATTTCGATGGTCGCGGAGTTGCTGGTACGGCTACCGATCAGCATCAGAAGCTGGAAATCGGCGTCCGAATCGATTTGGAAATTGCTGGTCTGCGTGTCGTTTCCCGCATGCGTGTTGTTCACGATGTAGTGAAACAACTTGGCGATATACAGATTCCCGCCCAGCTCCATGATTTGCGGATCGCTTTGCAGCGCGTTCAGTTGGTCCTGCGTCAATGCGCCTGGCTGCGTCGACATTTTATGATCGCGCACTCCATGTGCGCTCCTCTACCCGGCTCCCGTTGAGCCGAATCCGCTGTCCTGCGTAATGCGTGCGGGCCGACACGCCTTCGCGTCAACGGCCCGCAATGTCCTGAGCGAAAGGCCCCGGTACAAGGGGCGCTTTCGCGGTAAGGCTGTCAGAGTTGGGAATCGTAGCTGCTCGAGGAGCGTTTCTCAGTAGGGTGTGCGAGTCCCGCCGTGAGAAACCTTCACCGAACAGCTACGAATTCCAACTAGAGCACCGCACGCGCTTTCTGCCCCTCGAGATACACCCACGCGTTGATACCGGTGCCGATGGGCACGGTGGTGTTCGCGTTGGTGGTGAAGCCCGTGGACTGCGCCCAGGCCGCCAGCGTCGGATCGACTTCCACTTTGAACGCCTGTTGCTGCGCGATCAAAATGCCATCGATGTTCGGGAACTGGTCGATACCCGGAGTGCCGTCGCATCCGGGATCGGTGAGGCGGAATCCCTGATGCTCGCTCGGCATGCCGTTGCCCACCGGACCGATGATGGTGTTGGCCGCCGTGGCGCCGAATTGCTGCGCCCAGATGCCGCCACCCGCCGGAAGCTTCATGAAATGCGCGATCACGAAGAACGACTTCGTGGAGATGAAGAAGTTCACGATCGTTTGGCTTCCAAACTTGATGGCGTCCGTCTGGTTACAGAGGTTATCCAGCACGCAGGTAAGTCCGCGAACGAGCATCCGTTCGGGAGCCTGGAGTTGGTTCGGCTGCACCATGCTGGTCATCTGCAGGGTTTTGGCCACGGTCGCGCCGCCGGTGATGGTGAAGTTGTTGTTCTGCACGATCGAGAACAGTGTTTGCTTCACGACCGCCGTCGAAACGGCCACGCCGTAGTAATCCCATTCCGGTTGAACCACGAAATCGCCGAGCCCGGCCGCCAGCATGTTCCGCAGGCGGAACCGGGGACGTCCGATTTCGTGAGCCGAAATTTCCTGCAAATGCGCAAAGCGTTTTGTGTTCAGATTTCTTGCCATTTGCTTTGTACTTCCTTTCTCCCGGCCCTTAGCCGGGAACGTTGGCCGCGAGGCGTTCCGTTTTCGGAACGCCTCGCGGGTTCTAGCTCACGAATTTCGAATAGCTGCGACGGGGACCGAGCATTCCCATCGCGGCTGCGGCTGCCGGCGAAACCGCGCCCTTACTTCCGGATGTTTTGGAAGCGGACGCGGCGATCGCGGGCTGCGACTGATAGGCCGGCGTCGGGATCGTGAAATTCAACGGTCCGTACTGGCCCATGGACGCGGTGAGCAGCGTTTTCCCGGTGACAATGGTGATGGCACGGGAAACGGCCTGCACCGAACCGCCGATCAGCACGCCTTCCGAAAGGTTTTGACTCATTCCTCTCAAAAGGTACGCGCCGCCAAACGCCACGACGAGAGCCATGCCCACGCCCGCCCAGCCGGTATTCAGCGAAGGGCTGACCATGCTGGGAATTGCGGACGCGCCCACGGCACCGGCGAGCGCGCCGGCCACCTTCACCGCGAGTTGGTTGATGCTGCCCGCGGCAAAGGGATTGCGCCTTCTGTGATGCGCCATAGAAATTCCTCCTTCCCCGCCGTTGTGTTCGTTGCGGACGCGACGCCGGCGAGCGTCATACGTCGGATTGACCAAACGCACGATCATGTGCGTGCGCCTGACAAAAGTGTTTGGACCTCTTCGCGCTCATTGCGCTGCGCGGTCGTTTCGGCGCGCACGGCATTCGGATCGACGTATTCCGAAATGCTGGCGCGGCCGCCCTTCAAAAACATTTCGCCCGTGTAGGGATCGACGAGCAGCGCCATCTTCGTGCCGTCAAAACTGGAAAACGAGGAAATCGGCATCGCGGTGCTGCCCAGGGCTGCCCACGTGGCGTTTCCCGAAGTGGGGATCACGATGATTTGCGCCACGGGATGAAAGATCAGGAAGTTGCGGAACTTCGCGCTGGCCACTTCCTCGAGCAGTTGCTTGAACTTCGGCGCTTCGTGCTCTTTTTTCCCCGGCGTAAGGTGCGATTGTCCGTGTTGGTCCACGTCGTAAGGATTCGTCGCCGGATGCTCCGGATCGGGCACATCCGGCAACGCGGCCAGCCCCCTGCGAAGCGGCAAACGCGACGGAATCAATAAATCGCTTTCGGGAATCGAGATGGCCAGCGTGGGACCGTTCTCAGGCCAGTACAGCCGCCGACCGACTTTCGCGGCCTTGTGCAGCGGCATGCGACAATCGCGGTCCGGCTCAAAGTAGATCGTTTCGATCCTGCCGAAAATGTTGTAGCCCTTGCGTGGGCCCGCGCGCATGCGTTCGCGGCTGATGCGCAGGCACAAATCCAAATCCTTCGCCGCGCCCGTGACGATGTTGGCCTTGCTGATTCCGTGTTCAGTTCCCGCTAGCATCCGCTTCCCTTTCCTTGCTACGATTCCGTCAAGCAGCGGCCGATCCTAGGCGCTCGAGTCCCGCCACGCTGACTGAATCCGGTGATCCGCCTTCGCGCATCGCGCTAAAGCCTTGTGGCGGACGGATCACCGATCAGTTGACGATTCCTTCCGGTTCGATGGTGTATTCCCCTCCCACCAGAAACAGGCGGCCTTGCGGGCCGCGACGGTCATACATGAGCCGGGGGCGGCGGCCCGTGACGTCGCCAAACTGGTGGTAGTAGTTGCTCTCGATCCCGTCGACGTGCGCCTTTTTTGCGCGATACTCGATTTCCATGCACTCGCCCAGGTCGATCAGTTCCTTCGAATTGTCCACGCCCAGGTACGTCAGTTGGCCGCGCGTCACTTTCTGATCCCCGCCCACGAAATAAATCTGCGAGTGGCCGACGTTCCCTGCAACCTGCACATCCTTGCCGACGAAATCGAACTTGCCCCACTTCCATCCGCCGGTACGCTTCACTTGTAATTTACGCAGCACGCCGAGCTGGCCCAGATTCGCGGGGCGCGGCTCCGGTTCGATGTAGGTGTCCACGTGCTTGCCCGGCTCGCCGTGGAACTCCTCGTAAACTTGGGAAGCGCCAGCGAGTCCGGATGCATTACGCCGGCGCCCCCGTCTGTTTGGTGAAGGGTTTCCGCCCATCAGAACGAGCTCCGAGGGATTGGCGCCCATGAGCACCAGTTCCGCCGGATTTTTAGCTCGTCGTGGCATGAGAGTCAGTTTCACCGCAAAAGCGCCCCTTACCGGGGCCTTTTGCTCATTTAGGCCGAAGCCGCGATGCCTCCGTCTGGCTTGGATTCCAATAGGGCCACTTTCGCTTGCAAACTACGCACAGACTCTTCGAGAGCCTCGACGCGTTCGAGTAGGCGTGAGAGAGCCCCTTGCAAATCTCTGACGGATTCGTGAGTCTCGCCTTCGACGCGCTTCTGCAAATCGGCGTAGCTGGACGGGCCATCATCATCGGCGGCGTCATAGAGCGTTTCGGGCGGGCGCGCGACGATGCGGCAGTGATCGCGATGCCCGGCTTCGTAGATTTTTACGTCCACCAGCTTTTTGCCGAGCTGGATCGATTCCACGGTGCCGTGGACTTTGATCCCGTCCAGGTCGAACACGACTTTCGTTCCGACCGGAAAATCCTCGATAGTTTTTGTGTCCGTCATTTCGCGTTTCCTCTCTGTCTCAGCTTTCTGAAATTTCTTGATGCCAAACAGCCCGAACCTCATCGGCGTCCGCCCAATGTGTTGATCATCGCGGAACCGAAAACCAGTGCCACTACGCCGAGGCCGATATATCCCGCGTTGTTTTCAAACCACGCGGTCAGGTCAGTCGGCGGATTCGGATTCGGTGTGCCGCCCGGACCTGCTGCACCGCCCGGCGGAGTAATCGAAGAAATATTCGATCCTTGCAAATGATTGCCAACGACCTGTTGCATCACGCCGTCAAGAACGGATTGCGCGTCGGACTGGTATTGATGCCCGATGGAATCCAGGATTGTCGCTTGCAATCCATATGTCGTGAGCCCGCTCGCTTTAGGCTGCCCATTAATCAGAGACATCCCGTGAGCTTTTAAGCCTTGCTGCAAGCCTGAGATCGCATCACTCGTGCTGACAGTTAGATTCCCGATCCCCGGTGACCACGTAACGGTATAGACGAGCGTACTGCCGGATGGCACTTGAGCCGGTGGACCGGATGGCGCAGGCGGTGGTGTGACCGACGCTGACGCAGGCGTCGTGGGAGCGACTCCGCCGCCGCCGGGAATCGTTACCCCGTACTGCGCGTAGAGCGCGGTAAGCGTGATGTTTCCATTGATCAGGTTGGACAAATCCTGATCCGTCGCGCCCAGCGAATTCAGAAGTTCGATATCATTGATGGAGATTCCCTGGTCTAAGGCGGCATTCTCCATCGATGCGGAGAAATCGCCGAGGGCGTACGCGCCGGCGTGGTAGCCGTCCAAATCGTGAGCGGGTGCGGCGTAGCCCAAGAGCGCATGCGCGCCGGGCTGGTAGCCCATGCCGGCGCGAATCTCAGCGTACGCGGGATGGTTCGGGAAAAGCATTTATTTTCGTCCCCGTCGAATCACTAAGCGATTCGATTTCATTCTTGCGGCGACTTCGATCAGAAGCCTATCGAACGGAATCTTGCCTATCCAGTTCTTGACATGCCCTCGATTACGAATCGCCGATTTGGAAATCTGGCGCATCATCGGCGACCCTTCTTTCCGCCGAGAATCCACGAGGCGAACACGATGCCGCCGGGCTGATAGCCCATGCCGGCGCGAATCTCAGCGTACGCAGGATGGTTAGGAAAGATCATTTTTTGCTCCCAACCGCCGGTATCGCAATCTCTGAGCCTCGCAGGCTGCCAAAGAACCGAGCAGCAAGAGCGTCGTAAATACGGGATTCCTTTCAATGATGCTGGCGATCAATCCGCCCGCATTGCCGGCGATCAAAATCCATCCGTATATGAAACACCGGTTCATCGGCGACTTTTCTTTCCGCCCATGAACCACGCAACCGCGATTACGCCGCCTGCGGCCACGAGGCCGTTCGGGTAGCCGGGGAAAAGCGTTTCTTCCGTGAACCAATCGAGCCATGAGGTGCCAGCGACGGAAGGAGCGGCGAGAGATGATGTGACCGCCGATTGCGCCTGCGCGATTTGCGCGGCGCTGGGCGCGGGCGTGCCCTGAATCAAGTCTCCCTGCGCGGCCAGCGCGGAGCCTTGCGGCGTGAGCACGTTTCCGGCGGTCAAGAGCGATCCGGAGTTGTACAGCGTCTGCGCATCCTGCGTGAGATATCCGGCATAGGTGACGCCCGTAACCGGATCGATGATGTTCGAGACTTGCACTGGCAGCGGCGCAGCGGACGGCGCGGCGCTGGACACCTGAATTGGCACCCCAACCTCAATTGGCGGCGAAATCTGATTCGGCGGCAGCGTGGGCGTTTGTAGTGGCTCCTGTGGCGTGGACGTCGGCGGCGCCTTGACAATCGAAATGGGCGGCATGATCCGGTATTCGATCGGAGAAATGCGCGCCATGGGATCCTGCGTGAGCGCAGCACCGAGCGCGGGATGATTGACGGCGATCATCCGTTAGATTTCCCCTTCGATACGAATGCCCCTTCGTCGATTTCTGAATTCATTTCAATGAGTTTCAGAACGTTGTCACGATGTGCTTTGAACCGGAACAAACGAACCCAGAGTTTGTGGTAGGCGAACAATCCAGCCGCCACTCCTAAACAGAATGTGACAGTGGCAGCGATGCAAATTTCGATCATCGCCGCCTCTTTCTTCCGCCGCCCATCGAAATCTGACTTGCCACAACTAAGAGCAGCGGAACGCCGAGGGCGATCACCAGATTCGGGACTCCCGCAATCAGCGTCGAGCCGGACATCCAGGACGTGAGCGAGCTCATGGCACCGGAAATTCCCGTCGCGGGCGGCGCTTTGTACAGGTTTCCGCCATTCAAGAGCGCCTGGCCTTGCGCCGTGAGTTTTCCCGCCGCGTTCACGAGCTGTCCGGCGGCCTGCAGCGCCTGCGCGGCCGTGGTGAGGTTGTTCGTGTTGATCGTGGACGTCGCGCCGGTATTCGGATCGGTGATGTTTATGTTCTGTCCCGTGGCCGTCGTGTCCACCGCAGACGTCGCCGCGCCGGTGGTAGCAGCGGTAAGCTGCTCGGCAATTTGATACGGAACCGTTTGGCCCGTCTGAATGTTCGTGTAGGTGCCATCGCCGTTGCTGGTGAACTCCGTGCCCACGGTGGTGGGGTAGGACGAATACAGCGAGGGAGAAAGTTGATTCGGAAACGGCAAGGACGTCGTGTCGACCGGTGGCGTCAAGTCGATGATGGGCGACGGCTGATCGATGGCCGTGGGATCGATCAGGCTGCCAGTCGGATCGGTAGATGATGTATCGAACACCACAGGATCATCGCCGAGCATTCCGAGGAGTGCGTGCGCGCCCGGCTGGTAGCCGCGGAGCCCGCAGCATCGGTCGCCCGTGGGCGAGACTGTCAGGCCCGGCAATGGAGACGTGAGTGCGGCGTATGCCATCAGCGTCTCCGCCCACCGAAAACTTTTGCTAGGACGAACACACCCGCGCCGATGGCGAAGATTGAATTGGGCATGCCGGGCCAGAGCGTCGACTGCCCCATCCACGTGAGCATCTGATCGAAGATACTCGTCTGCGTGGGCACCGTGGCCGTACTCACGGCGAATTGTCCGCCCGGGCCGAAAGAAATATTCGTCAGCGGCGCATCGCCTAGAAGCGACGACTTACCGGCGTCGTAGCCGCGAAACATCGGCCGCAAGCCCGCATCTTCGCGCGTGGAAAGCGCGGCATACGCGCCCAGTCCCCGTAGGTTTGGGTGCAGTCCGTTCGCATTTCGCGTGTTGAGTCGCGCGTACGCCATTACGCGGATACCGCCTTGCGTCGATCTATAGATTCCCGATAAAACGCTTCTACGATTCCGGAGAAAATGTAGTCTTTAATTCGCTGCTCGCTGGGAAGTTGATCGTAGGGCAGAAAACACGGATGTTCCTTTTTCTCGGCGTCTTTCACTGGGCCGTACTTCCATCCCGCCGATTTCTTTTCTTCCATCCACGATTCGTGACTTGCAGATGGCAACACTTTTTCGCCAACGGTCAAATGCGAGAGATGGAATTCAACGCCCTTAATCGCAGACTCACGCTGCCAATCCGGAGATTCTTGCCATGGAAATTGAGACGAATCACCGATCGTTTGGCAGTACGCGCGATTCGCCGCATGGCATACCTTGGCGATTTGCAGTATATCGACCATGCCGCCGGGGATCATCCTGCCACCGCCCAGGCGCCGACTACTGCGAGCGCGATCCATCCCCATGCGGGGATTTCCGAAAGAGAAAAACCGCTGGTAGTTTGGGGCGAGGAAACGAGATCAGGAACAGTGGAGCCGCCCTGTGACGCCGTTTGCGTGGCGGCTTCCGCGGCCACGGCTGCCGCTTGCGCCGCCTGGGCCTGGAATTGCGCTGTCCAATACAGCACCATGGCATAGACCGTGAGGCTCAGCTCGCAATTGGAATTACAGAACGGCGAATCGTTGATGGCTTTGCCGCCGCTGGGAATTCCACCGGGCCCGGACGCGCTGCCCGATGCGCCGCCGGCGGCCATGAACTGCGAATAGATTTCCTGCAAGGAATTGGCTGCGTCGGCGGGCAGAATCGTGCCGTTTTGCACGCCCTTGATGATTACGGCCATGGCGTTGTTTACAGCGGGGATCGCGGAACAGCCAAAAGCCAGATCGCGTTTCACCGCCGCGGCGTGATGCTCGAAAATCGCATCGATCAAGCCGATGATCGCGCCGACGCCTGCCACGATCCATCCCACTACGGGCACAGCAGCCGCGGGAATTAGGGCCACAGATGGCGAAGCTAGAACTCCGACCGTGGCAGCCGTGGTACCCAACGCAAGTCCGCTGACAGTTTGAAACAGATTCAATGGCTGGGCAGTTTGTCCCGTGCAATCCGGGCCGAAGCCGCCAGTCACGTCGATATTGGCGTTGGCGACGGCGGACTCCGCGGCGGAAAGCCAGGCTTGATTTTGCGTTTGCGCGGGATTCAGGTGCGCGCCGGAATAGGCTTGGATCGCGGCGTTGATCGCGTCAGTGGGAGAAAGTGGAGTGGACGCATCGCCCAGAAAGCCGAGTCCGCGCAGCATGGGATGCAGCCCATTTCCATTTCGAGTTGAGAGCGCAGCGTAGGCCATTAGTCTCTCGTAAGCAACCACAGCCCGCCGAGGATCGCGCCCACGACGAGTAATTCGCCGATGCCGCTCGAAAGAAACGGCTGCGCGGCGGGCTGCGCGATCATCGCGCTGCCGCCCGGACCGATCGCTGGGCCCACGACGTTCTGTACCGTTTGTCCGCCCACCGATTTCAGCGCGCCCGAAGCGTCGAGGAGCACCGTGCTCAAATCCGAAGTGACTCCATTCAATCCGCGAACGCCAGCGGGGACGTATCCCGCCATTTGGCCATCGGAATCTTCCGGATATTCCGCGTGTGAGCCATCAATCGTGCTCCACCATTCGCGGCGAAAGAAAAAACGCGGTGCGACTCCGAACTGCGCGCCGGGATGCGCGGCATCGAGCGGATACCACGCGCCGTTCAGGTTCACTTCCACGTAGATATGGCTAAACAGGTCGGGATGATTCGCGTCGGCGGCCACGGTCACGAATCGCGTTTCGTAGCCGATCGTGCCGAGCAGCGCGGGAATCATGTTGGCGTTGATATCGTCGCAGTCTCCCGCCATCAGTTTCAGTAATTCCGTTGTCGGACGGACCGCTTCTTTGGTCACCGGATCGTTCACAAAATAGAAATTCGTCAGAATCCAGTTGTAGATCGCGCGCACCTGCCCCCATGAATCGTACGGAAGGACACCCGCATTGCGCACGATATCGATGGCGGTACGGTTGACGAACGAATCCTTCCACGCATCGTCCAAGAGGCCGCGCAGTTTCCAAATCGTTTGCTCCGTGCCTGCATCGCCGCCGAGTAGCGGCGTCACGAACAACGCGGCCGAATCTTCTGTGGGGAAAATTCCCATGCGGGAGATTCTGCACCCGGCGCGGCGCGGCGCGAAAGAGTAATGTCATTGTGTTCAATCATTTACTCCAATGACTACAGCAATCCCTTGTAAGGGTGACAATCGCGCACTCCTGTGCTTTACTAGCCATGATCCTGGCAAGAGAAATGAGGCTTTCCGAGTGGCCACGATGACGCAGCCCGCACCTGGAACCCGTTTTCGTAAGACGATTGAATCCGAAGTTTTGCCGCCGCGCGGCGCTCCCCGTGAGGCACGAGCCGCCGAATTCTACGATCGAGACTTGGATGTAGTCGTAAACTCCCTCACAAAAGAGCAGTGGACCGAGCACATCATGCGCGTCTACCGCGCCGGTGAAAAGTGGGATCGCGGCGCCGCGCCCGTCGACAACATGTTCACCGCCCCTTTTACAGAGGAAGATGTGCGCTCGCGCTTCGGGGGCGGAAAATACTTGCTGTGGCTGTATGGGCCGCCGAAAAAACAGACTCTTGTGGGCCGCTACACGCTGGAACTCGAGGGCCAACCCATCGTGAATAGCGTGCCGCGCAACGGGAACGGCGCGACCGGCTCGGACTCCGTGGCGATCGAGGCCATGCGCATGTACGCCAATCCGCAGTTCATGCAATTGCAGATGGACGTAATGCGCAGCTCTATGCTCACCGCGCTCGAAATGGTGAAGGGGCAAATGCCGTCGCAGCAAAATCCCCTGGAGACGCTGCGCGCGGCCAAGGAAATCCTCGGCGGCGGAAATGCCGAGCACGGGCTGCTCGATACGATTCGCGTGCTTAAGGAACTGGGCGTCGTAGGCTCGCCCGAAAAGAAAGGCGTGGAGGAAATCCTCGCCCTGATCACCACGCTGAAAACTTCCGGGCTGATCGCCAGCGGCGTGCCTAAGGCGGACCTCGCGTCGACGTTCGCGTCCAACCTGCCCATGCTGGTGGACCGCATGGTGCAGGGGCTGAGCGAATTCCGGAAAACGTCCGAAGCGCAGGAGCGCACCATTCGCCTGCAGCGCGGCGAGATGAAGCCCGGCGATCCCAACGTGATCGATGTAGCGCCTTCTCCTGCCCCCCAGGCCGCGGCGTCTGCCAACGGTGCCAATTCCACCGTCGCCGCGGCTCCTTCCTCGGAATCCGCCGCCGTGACGCCCGAAGTGGCGCAGGCGATCATCGCGCAGTCTCACTTGCACCGTTTGGTCATGGGCATCAAGAATCCGAAATCCACCGGGCAGGATATGTACGACTACCTGCGCAACGCCTGGCCGGAAATCCTGGACGAGATGGTGAAGTTTTCGAAGGAACAGCTCCTCGCCTTCTTCAAGAGCCGCGAAACGCAGATGCAATACTTCGGCGCCGCACTCTTGACGGAAGTGGCCGACGATCCGCGCCTACCGGCGATCATCGAGGATTTTCTAAAGATCGCCAAGGAAAACGCCGAACTGGAAAAAGCGGCCACGCCGAGCGCAGGTGTGGTATAAAATTTCCTGCCTGCGCGTGCTTTGGGCGCACGGATATGTGCCAAACGTAACAAGGGGATTGTCTCTATGACCGCCCCGCGCCTTAGGTGGTTCGACCATCGCGCGGGGCGTTTGATTTCATGTATAATCATTTTGCGCTGGTAGCTCAGTCAATGACTCAGAGCACTCGCCGATACTAAGCGAGAGTGCGCAGAAATAAGTCCCCTGCCCAGCGCTTCCTTTCCTTTTTTCTCCACATTCCCACATCTTTTCCTCAGACTCTTTAGACACACACAGCGATTTTTTCTTGACCGCGTATCGGGAATACCGTAGCTTCGTCCCCGCTTGCCGTGCACCGCGCACACGCGAGCTTTGTAGTGAGCGAAAGGCCCCGGCAAGGGGCGCTTTCGCGGTGAAAGAAATCGGGGCGCTCAACCTTGCCAGGCGGCGCCCCGGTTTCGTCCTGGCAACCATGGAAAAACTTACCCTAGGCGAATTATCTTCCCGTTCTCCACTTCCCATTTGCTATGACCTCTACTGCGGACTCGGCGGTTGGGCCGAAGGCTTTCTCTCCGAAGGTTTCCGCTGCATCGGCTACGACATCGAAAAGCACGACTACGGCACGGGCACGTATCCCGGCGAATTGATCCTCGCGGACGTACGCAGCATTCACGGCTCGCAACTCGCGGACGCGGCGTGCATCGTGGCTTCGCCGCCGTGCCAGGAGCCGAGCTATCGTGCGATGCCATGGAAGCGCGCCAAAGCATTGAACGCGATAGGACCGCCGCACAATTTCATCGAACTGTTCAACGCCTGTTTCCGCATCCAGCGCGAAGCGAGCGAAGCGGCAGGACGATACATTCCGCTCGTGATCGAGAACGTGCGCGGCGCGGAAAGGTGGGTCGGTTCCGCGTCGTGGCACTTTGGCAGCTATTATCTGTGGGGAGATATTCCGGCGTTGATGCCGCCCACATTCAAAGGCTCAAAGGTTCCGGGATTTCGGTTTGACGGCAGCGGCCGAAGTTTCCAGACGGCATCCGTAAAAGTGTCCGGGCAGAACTGGAGCCGATTTAAAGAGACAGACGAAGTTTCAAAACATTGGAAGATGGAAGGAATCAAGCAACGAAGTCCGGGCCAATCGGGATGGGTTGGAAAATACCAGCAAGGCCAAGGCTCAAGGAACTTCGGATCGAATAGTATCCAGCGCAAAGCCGCATCCGCCGAAATCGCCAAGATACCCTTCCCTCTCGCGCAATGGATCGCCCGCTGCTATAAACCCGCCGTTCCTGCCTCCCTGCCTCTTGCCTCCCTTCCTTCGTCAGGGCAAGCCCGGGGTTCCGCATGACACGCAGTTCCGCCGCCGCGCAGACCGCTCCCGAACTGCCCCACAACATCGAAGCGGAGCGCGCTATCCTCGGCGGCATCATGCTACAGAATTCGGCCCTCGAATCCGTGGCCGATAAGCTCGTCCCTGAATATTTTTACCACGTGAATCATAAGAAAATTTATGACGCCATCCTGGCGCTGCACGAGGACGAATTGCCGATGGATTCGATCCACGTGATCGAGTGGCTTTCTCAGGCCAAGACGCTGGAGCTCGCCGGCGGCCCCGCCTACATTGACGCGCTGATGGACGGCCGCCCCGCGATCGCCAACCTGGCGCACTACGCGGACATCGTGCAGACGAAAGCGCGCCTGCGGAAGCTGATCCGCGAAACGGAATTCGTGCAGCGGAGAGCGATGGAAGGCGCGGTAAGCGCCGAGGATTTGGAAGAACAGTTCAAGGCCACCATGGAAGCCGGCGCTCTCCTGCCCACAAACGGAAACGGAAACGGAAACGGGCATCTGGGCAGTTCCCTGCTCGATTTCCTGAACATGGAGTTTCCCCCGCAGGAGCATTTGATCGAGGGTTTAATTCCCCGCGGGGCTTCGGTGATGATCGTGGCCCTACCGCACCGCATGAAAAGCTTTTTCACCACCGGCCTGGCCCTGGCCGCTACGGTGGAGACTGAGCGCGCCATGGGCAAACTGGAAGTGAAACGCGCGGTGAAGACAATGCTTGTGCAGGTCGAGGATCCCGATGCCGCCGTCCAGAAACGCGTGCGGGATTTTATGACCACGTCGCAGTTTATGAATTGCGCCCAGGAAAATGTGTGGATCGTCAAGCGCTCCGATTTCACCGGCTTCACGCCGCAGTGGTGCAAAAAGCTGGTGAAGCAGGCCCTCGAATTCAAGGCGGACATGATCGTTCTGGACGTCCTGCGGCGCATCTTCGAGGGCCACGGAGATTTGAATAGCCCCACCGACACATCGAAATTCCTGGAAATGATCGACGCCATCCGGGACGTGACGGGCGCGGCCATCGTGCTGGTGCACCACGAAAACAAAAAAGACGCGGACCTGATGAACGCCGCCGCCGGCAGCTACAATTTCCCCGGCTGGGCCAACGTGATGATCCAGTTCAAGCGCAAAACGATGACGGGCAACATCTCCCATGTGGAAATCGAAGTGGACAACAAACTCGGTCCCAGCGTCGATCCCATGCGCATGATCCTGGATTTGGCGTCCACGAATCCGGTGCGGCTCGAGTCTCTGGAAGAGGGCGACGGCCTGGCCAACGCGATCGAAGAGATGGACACGGAATGGAACATCCGCACGCTGATGGAAGTGATGAACATCTCCCGCACCAGCGCCCAGCGGCGCATCAAGGCCTGGCTCGTGCAGCACCTGATCCGCAAAGTAAGCGGCGGAAAAAAAGGCCGCGGCGGCCTGGCGATGTACACGGCGTCCGGCATCAGCGAGGAATTGTGAGCGAACGAATGCCGTGTATTTTCGGCGCTCACAAATCATTGCGTCCAGCCCGCCTCAGCAAACGCGCGGATCGCTTTGTTTGGGTGGTGGATTCGGATTGTGATTTCTTCTGGCAAAGGCTCGTGCTCGACGCAAAATATCCGCTACTAGTGGAAATCGTTACGCCGAAAGGGCCGATTTCCAAAACTCCCCTGTACTCGTACAACATCGGCGGTACCGCTCGTAACCCGTTCTATTTATTCCAAGAAGTACAGATTCCGGCCAGCCGCGCCATCACGTTTGTGCTTCACAACACGCTTTCAAAAGGGCGCGAATGGAATCAGGTCCAGATCGCGCTGATCGGCGAGAAGGAGTTTGAAAAATGTTGACGGCAATCTTGAATCGTCTCTTCGGCGAGCCGGAACAAATCAACGGGCACGAACGCTGCGAAACCTATCTTTGGCGTTGGACCGTGGCGAAGTGGCGCGGGCGTGGAATCTACTTGCACCACTTCGTCGGCGACGATTGGTCGCGCGACCTACACGATCATCCGAAGCGGTTTATCTCCATCGGGCTCTGGGGCTGGTACATCGAAGAGACTCGCTTCGGCCAAGATAACGACATCCAGTGCTGGACGAAATATTCCGCGCCCTGGCTTCGGACGTTCCCTGCCACGCACATTCACCGCCTCATAGTCCCCTCGAAAAACTGCTGGACCCTCGTGATCGTGCTAAAGCCAGTCCGTGAATGGGGCTTCTGGCATGAGCGGAAATTCATCCCCTGGAAGCGTTACGTTGAGGGCGAGGACGGCATCGCCGACAAGATGAAAGCTTGCGACTGACCGCCGTATACCCACATAATTTTTTCTTGGCTCCGCGCACAGTCTGAACATCGTCTAAATGCCCACCCCCAAAGAAAAGGCGAAGAGCGCCGGAAACCCTCGCGCGCGCGTAGAGAGTGGGAAAGTGGGCATTTAGAGCCTAACTCCCACGGGCACAGTAGGTTCCAAATGCCCACCCCCTGTGGGCATTTGGGCTTTTTGGGCATTTGTGGGCATTTAGGTGGGCATTTGGCAAGTGTGTGATTCCACGCCCCTTCGGCGAGTTTTCCACAGTAAAGCCCACCGTTCTCTCCCGCACCCCCCAAGTGACGAAACACGGTAAGAAATACACGATAATTTTCGTCACTCCGTGGAGAGAGCAGTTGACCTACTTTCTCTTTCTTTCTTTCTGTCCCGCAAGGGGTTAGCCGACATTTCCACAACTGTAATTAAAAAGAACTTGACAATATTCGTTGTTGTGCGCATACTCTCTCTTGCCTGGCAAGAGGCGGAAAAAAACGGAAATGGCAAAAGCGAAGAAACAGCAAAAACCACGAACGACGGCCACGGGCGAATGGCTCTACTGCAACTTCTCAGCCCGGCCGCAGGAAATTGCGAACTGGAAGGCTTATGCAGCGTCGGAGCAGCGTTCGCTCTCGTCGTGGATCCGGGACGTGCTGATGAAAGAAGTGGCCAGGCGGAAGGGAATTTCCAATGGCGACCAAAATTCGGCGGTTCCTCTGGAAACTGTTTCTGAGGGTCGGGCACGATCTGGTCTGGAAAGCTGACGAGTGGTTCCAGGCCCAGGAAGTAGCTTTACGGGGTTCACTAGTCACTAGTCACCAGTCACCAGTCACGAAAGGGGTATATGAAAGCCACAATCGAGAGCACGAACAAGACGCTGATCTGGCAAGGGCTGAATTTCCGCGTTTGGGAAGGCGTGAGCGCCAAGGGGATCAAATTCGTGGCGCTGGTGAACCGGCTGGAGACGGCGGACGCGGAGCAGATGCGGATGTTAATCGCGGAGCTCGCGGGAGCGTCCAAGGAACCGGAGTCGACCACGGCGGGCGCGCTCGATCGCCTCGGCGTGAATCCGGGAGTCCCCGCCGACTACGCGCCAAAAAAGGAGCCGCCGACTTCGACCGCCGCATAGTGGCGCGCCGCACTCAGTTCGCCGGGATGGTACTGGCAAGGGCTCAAGGTGAATGACTGGCTTGCCCTGAACGGAGTGAAGGGTGACTGGTGAAAATCTGGAAATACCAATTCGAGTCTCCGTATGCGGTGTGGGAAATGCCCAAAGGCGCCGAGATTCTCTGCGTTCAATTGCAGTACGGTAAGCCGTGCATTTGGGCCAAAGTTGATCCCGATGCCGAACCTGTCACGCGCATATTTCAGATTCATCCGACTGGGCAAGACATGGGGTCTACTGATTTCAAGTACGTGGGCACCTATCAGGTGCTTGATGCGTCGGAACACTCTTTCGTGTGGCATGTGTTTGAGGTTTTGCGGGCATGACCTTCCAACGCGCCATCTGCGGAATGGAAAGAAGAGTGTAATAGTGGACACGAATCATGAGTCACTAGTCACCAGTCACGAATCTTCCGAGCCTCTATGGATTCGCGATTCGCAAATCGCGGGCGTGGCTTTCGCGCCGGAGCTGGACGCGCGCGTGCCGGCGAATTCCTGGATCGCGGAAATCTGCGAAGGGGAAAAATCCTTTTGCGAGCATTGCGGCGCGGGCTTTCCCATGTGGCCCACGAAGGCTTGGGCGGACCATCTGGTCACGGCGCACGGCGATGCACTCACGATCCAGGCGCGCACCGGCTCGTCGCTCCTGTGTGCGGACGAACTGAACGAATGCCAAGCGCAGTTCTTCGCCATGATGTTTCAATCCAGGGTGAGCCTGCGGCGCCGCGCCTGGCAGCTCGGCTACGCCAATGTGAAGCAGGATGAACGGCGAATTCACCTGCCGAGCTAGTGACTAGTGATTCGTGATTGGTGACTTGTGGCCCTAAATTACAAAGTTCAATTTCCAGGCGATACGCGGCTGCGGCGGTATGGCAGCCTGAATGCGGCGCGATTGCAAATTGAGCAATGGTTTGCCTTTCGCCGTCCTTCAAACTTAGATTTTAAATCAGATCGTCGGATTGCGGTTTATATCTGGCGCGTTGATGGCCTTAATCTCGTTGCCATATTTGACGGGCAGGAATGGACGAGCGGTCCAGCCGCCGGCCCGAATGACAGTCTTGAGCCGATATTGCGATGACGAAGCCAGCCCCAGAGCGGCACTACGAGAGCGCGCAAGAGGAATTTCAGCGCCGCGTGAAGGAACTCTACGAGCTGGCGGAAAAGATGGGCCTGCGCCTCGCCATCAGCGTGAAAAAGAAAAGTCCCACGCCATCGTCGCAAAGGCAACCGGGGGAGAATTGAGCCAGTGGACGCATTCGATTTGTTGCGACTGTTGGGATAAGCGCGATCCTGAACATAGGGCGTGTCGAGAACACGTCGGCCCGGAGGATGTGTGTTGTTTTTGTGGGGAACGGCATCATAGCGGCATTTACGTCCGCGAGAATCCTGCAACTCTCGCGTGCAAAGGACAGCACGAATGAATTTGCGCAGCGCAAAGAGCGGACGGGTTGGAGATTCCCGAAACCGCGACGCACGAAACGGGGTGACTAAACGAGGACACTCCTCACCAGTTAGCCGGGCGCGATCGGAGACTAGTACCGCCCTCGCGCCCGAGCCCCCGCGTCTGCGTTTTTTCTCTCTGCGTATTGAACTGGTCGAAAACTCCGGTTCAGTACTGACGGCGGCGAATGTCACCGTCCCCGATTATTTCCTGGGTTGCTGCGTGTTCGATGCCGTGTACAAACATGCCATCAATATCTCATCGCCGCTCTATTACATCAAGCGATCGGAAACATATCGGAAGCGCGAGCCATGATTTTACTGGGCTGGGAAATCGGGACGGGCAAGCGCGTGGAAATCCCGGAGACGGGGCATCTGGCGTGGTTTGGCCAGACGCAGCTTTCCGGGAAAACTACGGCGCTCGAGGCCATCGCCTATCGCGGTGAACTGAGGGCCGTCGCGTTCATCACGAAACAGGGCGAGGGGGGATTCCTTACGGGGAGAATGATCCCCCCTTATTTCTCTGAGCCGACAAACGACGAAGAGCAACCGCTCTGGCGCTGGGTTAAATCCATCCTGGAAGCAAGCCAACAAAGGAAACTAAATTTTGAGGAGGCTTGGATCATTCGGTGCTGCGAGGATCCCCGTTCCGCCAAAACACTGAAAGACGTGCACGAAAACATCAAGGCGCTGCTCGGCGGCGAGGGCGGCTACATCGAAAAAGGGCGCGGTAAGAAAAAGAAAAAAGAATGGAAGTACACGCGCAAGCCAGTCAGCGGCATCAACGCTGGCGTCTATACCTCCCTGAAAGCGTATTTCGACATCGTAATGCCGCAGCTCGCGCGCCTGCCCTACACGAAAAAGCTGGCCCTGGGCGACGGACTGAACGTGATGGACCTGCGCGAATACGCCATGGAAACCCAGGCGCTCGTGATCCGATCCGTGATGGAGTGGGTCTACCAACATGAAAAAGGCGTCCGCGTCATCGTCCCCGAAGCGCAAGACTTTGTTCCTCAAGGGAAAAACTCCCCGGTAAAGATGGCTTGCGAGACGCTCGTACGTAAGGCCGGCGCGAACAAAAACTTCATGTGGCTCGATTCGCAGGATATGGCCGCGGTGGACAAAATCATGCTGCGCGCCTGCTCGATCGTAGGCATCGGAGTGCAAACCGAAGGCCACGAAATCGAGCGCAGCCTCGCGGGCCTCTTCACGCCAGCTCTGAAACCCGTGGACATCGCGCGGCTGAAAATCGGCGAATTCTTCGTGCGCACGCCCGAAGCTAAAGTTTCCAAGGTCTACGTGCAGCCCGCCTGGATGGAATCGGAATTACACGCTCAGGCCATCGCCAAGGGCGAGGAGCGAGTCGAAAGCGCGAGGCAAATGTTGAGGGCATTCAAGGATGCAAGGGGGCAGGGACGCAAGGATGCAGGGAAACCCCATCAGTTATTGCAAGTCCAAATCCAGGAGCCGCCCGATGTCCAAGAAACCGAAACATCACCGGAATCCAATGGCGACTCTATCGTCGCAGGAACTCAACGCGATGAAGCCCGGACTGGCAATGAGCCACTTAATTCAGGGAGCGGCGCATCTGGTGCAGTACGCGATCCTGTCTGGTTCGATGCCGAAATCCAAGAAGAAGCCGAAAAAATCCCGTCCCCAATCCTAAACGAAAGTGAGCCTGGCAAACATGAAGAAACTACGCAACCCGGCGATACCCGTATCGCCGGAAGTCCTGAACGAACTGAAAGCGCAAGCGAAACAGCACCTATACATGAGGCCGTACTTGGAACATCTGTTCGTTCCCAAAGAGGCGCGAATGCGCCAGGAAGTGAGGGCGCGATGCCGGACAAAGAAACGCCAGCCGAAGCGTTAACTCAACTGTTAGACAGTCGCACACTCGATATTCCTAGGTGGTTCAAGGAGCCGCTGCGTGATCTATTGAAAGATCACGCAGTTCTGATCGAAGCCCATGATGCGCTGGCTAAAGAAGTGGTTCGTCTCCGCAACGTCATTACTGCGCGGGGCGATACTAGCCAAAAAGCGCAGCAAATTATTTACGATACCGCGAACGATGCGTTAGCCAAGCATCCGGTCACGGAACACGAATCACAAATCACGAGTCACGCTCCCAACGGCCACGGCCTCCGCTTCACCGTGCCCGACCTGGACTACATCTACGGCTACGTGAAGTCCCGCGCCGCCGTGGACCCGACCATCCTGGAAATCCTCACGCACCGCCCGGAGATTCGCGTCAAGGTGGAGCGCCAGGTGATCCACGCCAAGGGCGATACCATGGACGGCCGGCTGGCACTGCTGATCCACGAAGGTTTCTTCGACAAGCCGCGCGATCGCGGCGCAGTCGGCGCCGAACTGCGCCGCCGCGGCGCCCTGGCCGACAAAGCCAATCTGAAAATCCTGAGCCCGTATCTCGCCAAGCTGACGAGCTACGGTTTCCTAACCCGCGAAGGCGATGCCTACAAGTCGGTGCCAGAAATGAAAGCGCAGATTGCGAAGGCGTGAGTTTGATGCCATTTCGAAAATGTGATCGCATTCGCTTTAGCGATGAGGCCGAGAAATATATCCCTTCGATCAAAAATCGGATGGGAATAGTGGTTACAAACCCGAAAAATACGGAACGGGTATGCGTACTTGTTGATGGCAACAGGAAACCATCATATTTCCATTCAAGCTACTTAGAATTGGTTGGTCGCCCCAAAGGTCTACACTTATTACGTCGGGGACAGTGGACTGAGAAGGAATTAAACATTCTCAAACAATTCCCCCGTAATCCCAATGCAGCATGGAATGCTCTCGCATTCATGTCTTACGACCGCACTCTTGATGCTATATACTGGCGAATGCGGAAATTAGGAATTGCATGACGGAACATTTTCCCAAATCGACGGAGACGGCGACGGCGTGGTGCCGCCCCTGCAACCGCATGACGGAGCATTGCATCGACGCCGGCCGCGTCGGTCCCTGCCTCGATCCGAAGCATCCCGCCTCCGCTCCGAAACCCGGAGCTACGGCGGGGCAAGCCCGCCCCGAAGTCTGGGGACTTGTTCGAATGCAGCGGCTCACTACACGCGCGCGCCGGAAACGTGGTAAGTCCAAAGAACGCCGCCGGGAAGCACGAATAAATTCAGCGAGCGATATAGCCCGTACACGATGGTCAACGCTCTGCGGGACCTGCTCCGCTTCTACGATCGCGCCGCCGGTGCGCCTGGCCATACCGGACACGGCTGGAGTGTGGCCGAAGTCCTACGCCTGGACGAAATCCGAAAGCTGGTGAATTAGGATGCCCAACGCCGCGAATAGGACGCCCGCAGGCGCACAAACCCGGCTGCCCCGCTATGCGAAGTCCAACCCAACCCCCAAAACGCCCCCTGCGGCATCCTAGGGCCCATGAAAATCAATCGAGACTTGGCGGTAGCCACCACAGTTCGTTCTGCTGGACTGAATTCCTCCGAGTCTAGTACATCTAGTCCAGAGGCCTATCGCGATTTCATCCGCCGCAAGGTTACCCTGGCCAAAGACCACGGCGTGCCCGTCGAGCCCGGGGCGATTCATCCCACCCTGCAACCGCACCAGCGTGATGTTGTGGCGTGGGCCGCCCGCGGAGGACGCCGAGCCATCTTCGCCTCGTTCGGTCTTGGTAAGACGCTCATGCAATTGGAACTGGCCCGACTGATTTGCTCCGCGGTAAGCGGGGCGAAGTCGTTGGTCGTCTGTCCGCTTGGCGTGCGCCAGGAGTTTGCCCGCGACGCCTTGAAACTCGGAATCGAAACGCGCTTCGTCCGCACGGATGATGACGTCGCCCAGGTCGACTACATCAAAACGCAGCCTATCTTCGTGACCAATTACGAAAGCGTGCGCGAAGGGAAAATCAATGTCGCGCAGTTTGCCATGGCCAGTCTGGACGAAGCGGCCATCCTGCGATCCTTCGGCGGAACGAAAACCTACCGCGAATTCATGCGCGCCTTTGAAACAGTGAAATATCGTTTTGTGGCCACCGCCACTCCCGACCCGAACGAGTACATCGAACTGCTGGCCTACTCCGCGTATCTCGGCATCATGGATGTCTCGCAGGCCAAGACGCGCTTTTTCAAGCGCGATTCGACGAAAGCCGACAAACTGACGCTGCACGCGCACCACGCGGATGATTTCTGGACGTGGGTCAGCTCGTGGGCCATTTTCCTGCAGAAGCCTTCCGACCTCGGCTACATCGACGAAGGCTACGCCCTCCCGGAAATGGAAATCCGCGAGCACGTGATCGAAGTGTCCGACGCGGCTGGCGGCGGAAAAGAACGCGACGGGCAATTCCGCATGTTCCGCGACGCGGCTCATGGCGTGACGGACGCCGCGCGCGAAAAGCGCAGCACGATGCTCGCCCGCATTGCCAAGATGCGGGAGATCGTAGATGCGGCCGGTCCCGCCGAGCATTTCCTTCTGTGGCACGATCTCGAGGCCGAGCGCGAAGCCATCGAAACCGAATTGCTCTACACCGCCAGCGTTTACGGCGCGCAGCCGCTCGAGGAACGCGAGCAAATCATCATCGACTTTAGCGAGGGACGCCTGCGCAACCTGGCCGCCAAGCCGGTGCTGGCCGGCGCGGGCTGCAATTTCCAGTACCACTGCCACCGCGCCGTGTTCGTGGGCATCGGCTTCAAATTCAACGATTGGATTCAGGCCATACATCGGATCCACCGCTTCCTGCAGGCGAAGCCGGTGCGGATCGATCTGATCTATGCCAGCACGGAAAAGCGCATCCGGGATGTGCTCTTCGCCAAGTGGGACCGCTACAAAAGTCAAACCGCGAAGATGGCCGAAATCATCCGCGAGTACGGCCTCGCGCAAAGGAGCAGCATGGAAGCCATGCATCGCACACTCTCAACCGACCGCGCCGAAATCACCGGAGAGAATTACCGCCTGGTGCAAAACGATTCCATCGAAGAGATGCCGTCCATCGCGGACGCTTCGATTGATCTGGTGCTCACGTCCATTCCGTTTTCCACGCAATACGAATACTCGCCGAGCTATCAGGACTTCGGTCACACCGAATCGAACGCGCACTTTTTCGAGCAGATGGATTTCCTCACGCCGCATCTTTTCCGCGCGCTGCGTCCCGGCCGCCTGGCCGTGATCCACGTAAAGGATCGCATCGTACCCGGCGGCCTCACGGGCCTTGGATTCCAGACCGTCTACCCGCTGCACGCCGATTGCATCGCGCACTATACGCGGCACGGCTTCGGCTACCTGGGAATGAAATCCATCGTCACGGATGTGGTGCGGGAAAACAATCAGACCTATCGCCTCGGCTGGACGGAGCAATGCAAGGATGCGACCAAGATGGGCGTGGGCATGCCGGAATACCTGATGCTCTTTAGGAAACCGCCCACCAGCACGGAGCGCAGCTACGCGGATACTCCCGTCGTGAAATCCAAGAAAGAGTACACGCGCGGCCGCTGGCAGGTGGACGCCCACGGATTCACCCGCTCGAATGGCGACCGTCCGCTCGCGCCGGAGGACCTGGAAGGCATTCCCCATGCGACCATCTTCAAAATGTTCCGCGAATACACGCTGAAAAATATCTACAGTTTTGAGCAGCACGTGCGTCTGGCCGAATCGCTGGACGAAAAACAGCGCCTGCCGGTTACGTTCATGCTCCTGCAGCCCGCCTCGTGGTCCCCGGAAGTGTGGACCGACGTGGCCCGCATGCGCACACTGAACATGCTGCAAGCCCAGAAAGGCAAACAAATGCATCTTTGCCCGATGCAGTTTGACATCGCCAATCGCGTGATCGCGCAATTCTCCATGCCGGGCGAAACGGTGCTTGACCCATTCTCTGGAATCGGCACGGTGCCCATGTGCGCCGTGGCCCTCGGCCGGAAAGCCATCGGTATCGAACTCTGCCGCTCCTATTTCCTGGACGGCGCCACGTACACCGAAATGGCCGCGCAAAAGTTGAAATCCCCCTCACTCCTGAATTTCACGGAAGCGGAATCCGCCTAAACTTTAAACTTTAGTACCAGCCTCACGGTACTCCAGGACTATTACGCCCAACCCGCCCGGCGCGCGATCCTCTGTGACATGGACCCTTCACAAAAACAGTTCAGGGCAAGCACCGCAGAGAACTCTCCCTTACTTGCGCCGGAAGAGCATGCCTGGATCGAGCAATTGACCGGGAAAACCCTGACCAACGAGGAAGCGCAGACCCTCTTGCGCGAAGCGAAACTCACCGCATCCTGGGAGGATATCTATGGCAAGCGCCGGTCAGCTTAACCGCAAAAGCGCCCCTTACCGGGGCCTTTTGCTCGAGTGGCTCGTTAACCTGATTTGTCCACCGGTGGAAACGCTACTAGGCGAGAAAAATCGAAGGATGAAGTCCGTGCGTCAGGTCGCGGCTATTCCCCAAAGTCGTTCAGGATATCCGCAAAGGCGCTGGTAAAATTCTGGCAGTGCTGCGCGAACAGTTCCGGGCTGGTGATGATTTTGTTGTGCCCGGGCAGGTTCGATTCCGCCCACAGCAGGATGGACTTCTGCACGAGGGGCGCGGCGGCCGTCAGCTTGGCCGATCCGGTCTTGGCTCCCGCGATCGAGGGATACATGGCCTCGGCCGTGGAAACGATTCCAGCGAACGTGTTCAGGTCGCCCGCCACGGTGGTCACTTCCGCGCCCAACTTCCCGGGGATCAATCCGAGCAACTGACTGATGAACGGAAACCCCATAATCTTCGTGATGTCCGAAGCCGCGCCCGCCAGAAAGATGCCGATCTTCTTTAGAACGCTCATTGTTTTTTATCCCCCGCGCACTCTATGTGCGCTTCGCTCAAAGGCTGCCGCGCTAGTCGGAATGTTAACGCGGCAGCCTAGTTTCTCCCCTCAGCAAGTGAGCCGATGCTATCACGGAATGTGATGGCAGTGGAATAGAGCCAAAACCAAACGGTACAAGAGCCAAAGCGCGAATCCCGCAAACAAGGCTCCGGAAATCCCGCGCGATATTGCTTCGATTTTGTCAATCATCCGAGTACTTGCATCGTCAGCCATTCGAGGGCGCCGAGGATCATTACCGCTAGGAGCGCGCCCGCCGCCGCCACGGCCAACCCAAAAATCGCGCCAACAAGCAAAACAGCGGCACCGCGTAAAGAAGCGCGGCGAAAAACAGAACGAGCGCGGCGAGGGCGTACACGGATGGATCGTACAGCACGTAGCGCGCGAATTCCTTGAAAAGATGCACGGATCACACCCAGGCGCCAGTGCGCATTTGCTGTTCGAGCCTCACGGCCCGGTCTCCCACTTGCCGCGCCCATTCGGAATCCCTCATTTCATTCGCCGCGGTTTCCCAATCGCCGACTCGCGCCGCCTGCAAAAACTTTGTAAATCCCTTCATCTTTGTCACGCCGAGATTGAATGCCATGTTCAGAATCACGGAACTGCGCTCCGCGCCGATATCCTCGACCCAAGGCAGCTCAACATTCAATTCGTCGATCACATCGTTGATATCCTCTTCGAGAATGAAATCGATGGCGGCGTCGGAGAGTCCTTTGTCGGTAAGGTTGTGCCCCACGCCGATGGTCAATTTCCCGGCAGTGTCCGTGTACGGAAATTTCCGCACATCCTCGTCGCGGCGAAGCTGGCTGTAAATGTCGGTTACGGGCATTGTGAATCCAATCGTGGCGTGGGAAGTGTACCGTAACTTGCCCAGCGAACGATCCAGCAAAATTCCTCGTGCGTGGCTTTCCACTGCCGGCGATAGCGATGCGCGATGAAGGCCAGGTACGCGCGCCCGCGGTCGCTCAGTTGCGATTTTTCAGGATGAAGGCCGTTGACGAATCGCTTGTGTGAATAGCCCGGAAGAAACGAGACGTTGGCCTGCAATTTGCGGACGATGCCTTGCTCGATCGCGTCCATCGGCGTGCAAGGAAGTTTTTTGCGGGGAACGACCTTTGCTACTGCGGTACGGGATTCGCTTTCGCTACTGTCCGTCCTGATTCGCGCAGGTCCCCTATCACCCATGTGCCTCTCTGGCGTTGGGGTATCGAGAATCTCGTGGCCAAACAAATCGAGCACGGCTACTCCAAATACTCCGGACCATCTGGCGCGAGCACTACCGTTTTGAATTTATCCGCGAGCGCGGTTTGAACTAAGTGCACATCGGCTACCGTGGTGCGGGAAAAATGATAAGGAGTAGATGCGGTTGGCGGATCGCCCATATAAACGATTCGATTTCCGGGCAACGTACGCATCTGTTCCACGATGCCCTTTCCCATCCACTGATGCGTTCTGATTTTGTATTCCATGGCGGGAGACTATCACTCCAAGAGGCTAAAAACAATCCATCCGGCCACTACCACCGCGCCGATCCATAGGGCTGTGCCGAGCGACCAGCCTTGCGGCAGCACGCTCGCCGCGTCCACGGGCGTCCCGTCAGCGGCAGTCGCGCCCGGCAAGGGCGCGCTATTCAGAGCCACGCTGTACTGGCTCTGAATGTTGGAAACGATCGTTTGCACGTAGTCCTGCGTCTCGAGTGGGGCGTAATTCATCCAGCCGGCGCCGTGCGCGGCGATCGCCGCGTCCATGTTGCCCGGACCCCAGTTGTACGCGCCCAGGGCTTCCGCCACGTTCCCCGAATAGCGCGCCAGCATCTGGGCCAGGTATTGCACGCCGCCCTGAATGTTTTGCGTGGGATCGGTGGGATCGACGCCCAGGTCCGCCGCCGTCGCCGGCATCAACTGAAAAATCCCGATCGCGCCGGCCGGGCTCACGGCGGATTCGTTCAAGCCCGATTCCTGCATGGCCACTTCCAGCGCCAGCCGAGGATCCACGCCATAAGCCGCAGCGGTGGAAAGAATCAGCGCGGAAATATCGGAGGAAGTCATGGCGGAGTGATTGGTGACTGATGAGTAGTAAGTAGTGACGCAGGCATGATCGAGACTGTGTATCCCTCGTTTGCTGCGTGCCAAATACATTCCATGTGATGAATGCTTCCAATGAGATATTTCGGATGATTCGAGGAAACGATGGATACTTCGAATTTATCCGAAAATTGGCCAACGATGCGGCAAACGATGACTCGCACGCCGTTCGGTTTTAGGTCACCACTCACCAGTCACTCCTCGTCATCGTCGGTCCACTCCGGGATTTCGTCCACTTCCTCGGCCACTTCGATCACGCCTTTATATCCGCGTTTCAGGGCCGGGCCAAACGCATGGCAGCCCGCCGCGTGTTCGTCGCGTAAGTGCTCGCATTCCTCTAGGGTATCCCCGAAGAACATGTGCCGCACGCGGATGGTCCCGTCCGCTTCCAGCTTGTCAACAGTGAGTTGGATCGCCATCAGATTGACTTCCACCAGGCCACAAGGCATCCGCTGGCGGCGATCAGAATCGGGATGCACAGAAACGCCCGCCCAGAGAAGTGTCCCGATACGGTCAGTGCCATCGTAAACAAGAGTAGCGCAGAGAAAACCGCCGCCAGTTTGTCCGCGTTGCCCATCACCGCGCGGCCCCGTGGCGCTTTGCGTAATCTTCGCGCTTTTTCCAGTCACGATATGGCCCGACGTGGCTATGCGGGCCGGCATGCCCCATCACGAGCGCACACGGCTGGTGATCCTGCGGCGCGATCCCGTCGCACGGCTGCAAATCGTTCGTGAGTCGCACATCCACGACGTCGGGTGAACGAAGGGCTTGCCCTGAGTCGGTCCGGCGGGATGTATGAAGGGTGCCGTATTCCGCGAGCCATGCGTCGAGCGGCATGTTGCCAAGCTGAAATCCGTTATGAGGCTGAGTGAATTCGTCCAGTCCCATCAGGTTCGCGCCCTGCGGGCCGAGTCCGGCGCGGACCTGTTCCAGCTTTTTTTGCAGCGGCAGCCGGTGCGTATGCCATGCGTACACGCCCTGATCGTTCGATTGGCGCATCATTTCCGCCACGGTGGTGAATTTCAGGCCATAGCGCGCGATGTTCAGCGAAAGCGTGTAATCGTCGATCAAGTGCCCCGGAACAATTCCCGCTTGGCGCTCCACCACGATCGGCCGGATTTCCTCAAGGATTTTCTCCACGCACGCCCCGTCGAAATAGTGCTCGCCAAACGGGTGCCACAAATCCATGCACCAATCGCTGGCCGCGGCAAACCAGTTCGCCGCGCCGATGTCCCGTCCATCCCGTCGAAAATAATCATTCGATTTGAAGCGGTTGATGCAGTGGTCGCGATGGTAGTGCGCCACGGTGTCTTTGCGCAGGCGCTCCGTGACGTCAAACATGTCCGGGAAAATCACGGCGTCGGAATCGACGTACACGTTCCAATCGTTCGCCGCGCCCAGGTAAAAGATTTGCAGCTTTTCGTACACCACGGGCATTTCCGGGAAGCGCCGTTCATTGATGATCTGGAAATCCGCGCCAATCTTCCGCGCGTAGGCCAGCAGCAAGGGATACGTCAGCTCGCACAGCTCCGGAGCGTAGTTCCCGATGTTCAAAGTCCACAGCGTTTTTCTCATGGCTGTTGTCTCGCGTCATCCTCTAAAATCTTATGGGCCAAGAGAAATGACTCATCGGGAGACTTAGCTTGGAATGGACCGCAGACGGTTTGCGTTTCAGAGCACAGAGATTTCCCGCGGGTGTCGTAGTTGCTAACCGATTCGGGCTGAGTGTCAGCATGGACTACGCACCATTCCTTCCGCTGAACGATCCAGTAACTCATGTTTCACCAGTCTGTTGGCGATTTGCCCGCCGTCCAGCCGACTATCACGCGGTTCTGCGCTTCGGCGATCACGGTTTCGCGCAAGCCTTCGGGGAGCCGTCCGATCACCCAGGCGATGCGCACCACGCGTTCGCCGGGCGTGGCCGTGGCGTGCACCGCGCGCAGGATCATGCCGATATCGTGCAGCGCATCCTGAAAATGCTTTTCCACGAGTTGCGGAGGTTCGTGCGGTTCGGGCATGGGCTTTTCTACCCTTTCGGTGGCGCGCCGTCAACCTTCATGGCGGGCACGGCTGTGGAATTCGGCGGGGTAGGCCCGGACGGGCCGTTCATAGAATCTATCGGCGGGGGGATCGTGTTTTTCAGCCAGGGCGCGAAGGCCAGCGCGGAATCGAAGGCGTATCCCGCCATGAAGGCCACGGCGCCGCCAACGTGCAAGTCTAGGATCGCGGCCATCGAATCCGGCACGGGCACGTGCGCGGCCGTCATCACGGCCACGAGCTGCCCCTGTAGCCACAGCGTAAAGAGCGCGATGGACCACGCCGCGCGAATGAGGATCGTCTGCCAACGCCCCAGCAGAATCGCCACACGCGAACTGCCCGTAGTACTCTTGGCTCGAGCGATCGCGTCAATCTGCGCCAAGGTGTGCAGCGCCGACCCGATCAGGAAAAACAGCAACGCGAAAACGATGTGGATTTTCATTCGCCCTCACAGTTTTACCGCGAAAGCGCCCCTTTACTAGGGCCTTTCGCTCTTATCTCGGATCAATCAAGTCCGCCAGGTGCATGAGCTTCCGCTTGTTGATCGGTTCATCCTCGGCCAGCGCGCGCAGTTGAAACGCGATCGACCGCCCATATTTTCGTCCCAAACCGTTCATGTCTGCCGCATTCTTGTTGATTCGAAAACGCATCACCGCCCAAGCGCCGCTGGCTCCCGTGAGCGCCCCGGCCGCCGCGCCAAGGAGCGAAAGCGTCTCGCTAGTCATTCGATTCGCATTTCGTTCCGGGGATCACGGACGTCCGCTCGCACTGGCGATTGTATTCCTCGATGATATCGATATGCCGTGGATTGTCAGGCAGTTCTTTACGGCGAATCACCGTGAGCGCGAACAGCTCGAAATGCGTGCAGCATCCCTTTACCGTACCCCAGAAATGCGAAGCGGGCACGGGGCAATCGGTTCCGTCCACACACTTGAAATCGCATTTCGGAGGAAACTCGAATCCCGTGTCACCCAATCCAGACTCCTTACCGGAGTCATGGCCCCCGGTCCCATTCCCCTTACCTATTTCGTTTCGTCATTCTAACAGCAACATTCCAACTTTCGCGTCACTGAATTCTTACCCAGTTACATCCTGCGGCCGATGCGCTCACGAGCTGCGATTGCAGGATTGCCGTTGTATTCGCGGCCAGCGTAGTGGGGCTAGCGCCGCCTTGGGTAATCGTTTCGCTTCCGAAAGGAATGAGAGTCGATGAACTCGCATTGATGTTTTGGATGTAGATGTTTTGTCCAGTTAGGCCGACGCAGCTTTGAAGTGTATAGTTTCCTGTTCCAAAATTCAGAGTTTGATATTGATCGACATCTTGTTGCTGGGGACAGCTTGCAAGTCCTTGAATCGTGGCGTTTCCTAAGCCAGTAGTCGAGCTGAAAAAAGTTATCTGCGTGGCACTTCTGGTTAGTATCGTCCAGGCTCCGTTTCCCGCTCCATTCGTCGTTGTGCTGTTGTACCCCGATGGCGTTACGCCTGCGATTACGATCGGATTTCCGACTTGGCAGTTCGCAGGGGTTGCGCTGAAGGTAACGGTTACCGTATTCGTGGTTTCGGTGAGTGCTGTAGTTGAAGCCGCCGCGGCTGCGGGAGATCCATAAACGCTTGCTGACGAAAAATCCTTATTCCCATAGAGCCTGTTGATCGCGCGTTGAATTACCGGCGTGATGTCATTGTAGTGGGAATTCTGAGTTGGATGCACCCCACCGGTTTGAATGTAGATCGTGTTGGCACTCGCACCATCGGCTCCCAAGCTGGGATCAGCGGCCACATCCGCTAGCGCATCGGCAAACTCAATCCAATGCTGCCGAATTAGAGTGTTATACGCGTTTTTTCCCGTATCGAATCCTGTCCTGGAAACCATCGTCACGACCACACATTTGAAACCAATGGCGTGACGCGCACGGCAATATGAAGCGAGTTGAGATTCGGTCAATGCTGCTGAAACTCCTCCGAGAATGCTGTTTGTGCCGGCCCAAATTACATCCGTCGCCGTTGCGGTTGGCTGATAGAATGGATCAACTGTAACTCCTGCATTTAAGAGCAACTGCGACATCGTTGTACCTTGGAGCCCCATATTGCTGATGTTTCCGGTTGACGCTGGAGTTAGCGTCAAAATTCCAGGATAGGGCACGGCGACACCGAATCCCGCCCCTTCCGTAATGGAATCCCCGTCCGCGACAAGTAAGGGAGTTGCCCCATTCGCTGGACTGGCAACCGTACTGATCAACGAGGGCGTTAAACCCCTAGCTGCCATCGCATTATTGATAAACTGAACATTCGAGGCGATTTCTGCCGATGTAAGCACCCGACTATATAAAACGACGTAGTAAATTTTCCCTTGCAGGTAAGACGGATTTTGTCCATAGTGATTTCCGTTGTTGCCACCGATCTGAAAATTTCCAACGGTCTGCACGCCCGCTGAGGCTCCAGGCAGAAAGTAGTAAAATGGCTCAAGGTTGTTGATGAATAGATGATCCGTTGTATCTAAAGTCCAAGTGATCACAACGTTTCCTGGCACCGCCGCCCTTGGATAAGCTTTAGTGGTTCCACTCATATTCGCGGAGAACAATCGATCCATAGATAGCAAGGTATCGAGTGATCCTTGCGGAGTGGCCGCAAACATCAAACCCACGCTGTTCGCCCCAGCTCCATTCCCGGCAATCGGAGATCCGAATGTACCTGCGGCTCCCGACATAAATAGTTGAATCGTCAGCGCCGAATTGAGTGAAGCGGGAATTCCGATCGCACCGTTCACGGAAAAATTTACCCCACCGGTAACGGGGATGATCGTGGGGGAAGTCCCTACACATCCGGTCGCATTGTTGCCATTTCCTGAGTAATCCACCAGGGCGCAGGGGCTCTCCGTTGCGAGCATGCGATATTCAGCCAATAACCCTGATTGAACCACTTGAGAACTTGCGCCAACAGCGCAGGTGGGACAGGAAATCGTAGGAGTTGTTCCACCGGAGGAACTGAGAGGGGACGTGCCCGTTACGCTCGTCACGGAGCCCGTACTAGCGAAATTCGTAAGTTTTGGCGCCAGTGCATTAAGGGCCGTAGTCAGGCTCACCGGAGAACCGCCGCTGATTGTCGTGCCTGTACTCGTATAAGTGAAGCTCTGTGGGCCGGTGCCAAGAGGCAATCCGATCGAGGCTGCGGCGGAATCGATGGTGATCTGCCATTGTGGGCTACCGGGAGTGATCAGCGTCACATCCCCGAAATTCACGGTAAACGATCCATTGGAACTGAGCGTCACGGGACCTATGCGCCCAGAGTAGGGTTGTCCATTCAGTGTGTATCCGCCCCCCGTACTGGGCACGAGGATCGCGTTCATCACCGCGCCGGCGTAGGGGATGCCGTTCGAGTCTTGCACCGTGGCCGTGACAGTGGTGAACTGCGCGAAGGCGGGACTGCAGAAAATTAACAACAATGCGGCAAGGGAAAGAAACCTTTTTGACATGGAGATTAGGCCCTCAATTGACGATGAAATAGCTTAAACACACCGGATTCGTCGTCGTCGTTCCACTGATCGTGATCGTGAAACTAGTACCTCCGGTTCTCGCTGACACCACCGGTTCGACAATGAGAGACGCGAGTGTCGAATTGCAGGTTATTCCGAGCTTAGTCCCTAAAGTGTCATCCGACTGTACAAAGATTTGGCTGTTGGCAGTAACGGAAGTTGTATTCACAACCAGAGTGGCGTTTGTCCCTGTGGGAACAGCCACGCTACCCGCAGTAGCCGATCCGCATACGGCCGGCGATGCGCTGCTCGAGCAGTTCGATGCCGTATCGTAAGCCTTGGCATGAACGGCAGCCGCATCGGCCGCGCCGCCGTGATGCACATCCGTCACGCTGGCGTTGCCGATTGTCGCCGTATTCGATCCTGCTCCCGTTACGGCATTTCCCACTGCGATTTCGTTCGTGTCGCTATTGGCGCTGGCGCGCGTTGTCGTGCCGATAAAAACATTTGAGTTACCGGTTGTGATATTATTTCCGGCAGTCGATCCGACCGCCACGTTGCTGCTTGCCGTTGTCAAACTGTTGAGCGCACCGCTTCCGATGGCCGTATTGCTTCCGTTGCTGCCGTTTTCCGCTAGTAATGCAGTCCAGCCGATCGCGGTATTGTTCGAGGATGGAAAGGTTCCAGCCTCGGCGTTAAGAGCGTTCATGCCGATCGCTGTAACGTGGACATCTGTACCTGAACCGTTGGCCGCAAGAGCACCGGTGCCGATTGCGACATTCGTCGTCTCTGTCGTTCTCGCGCCTCGATAGACAACAACATTAGAGTCCTTGGCGCACGCACCCGCGCCGCCACCGGTGATCGCGTCGTTTACAGTGATCGCTACCGTTGAATTCATGTCTGTTGTGCTGTCGAAACAAGGGATTCCCCCAGACGTAGCGCCTGAAACGGTTGCAGGGATCGCAATCGTTCCGGCACTTGGTGTCGCCCAAGTTGTCTGGCAATTTCCGCTGGATGCTGCGGCGGATTGCAGGAATTGATTTGCCGATGGCGATGTCGTGGGCAGCAAGATCGTGCAGGGCGATCCGGCAGCCGCGGGTACATTGATCCCTGCGGTTCCACTGGACGATCCGGGAAAGTTTAAAGGACCGTGCAGAATAAGCTGATCGCCAAATTCCACTTTTCCGGTGCCGCTTTGGACCGCCCAATGGGAGGAATCCTGAACCTGATTCGATATGTTTATCGCCCAGTTATTCACTCCCCCTGTCATCGGGTTGATGAAGATTCCATAGTTTCCGGTCGGAGGCGTACCCCCTGTGATGCCGCCGTTATAAACTCGGATCGCCGAGCATGCGCCAACGAGTCCACTTCCGGTCACAAAGCACTGCGAAGCAAGGCCAGCCAAATCAGTGGTGGTACCTGCCCCAGTATGAAACGCACTAAACAAACCTCCAAGTACCTGGGCCATATTTCCAGTCGGATGTGATGTAACCCCTACGCCTTGCACTCCCTGAAGCGGTCCCCCGCCGCTACCCGTGAATAAATTTGTCAAAGCGTTGGCTGAAAAATACCCTCCATTGATGTGGTTACTCCCACTCGCTGTGGCGCTATCCGCCTCAACAACCCCAAGTACCCCCGTATCTTGCGCGGTCGTTGCCGAATTCTGGTGAATTGCTTGCACGGCCCAGTTGCCAACTGGCAATGAAGTGCTGGCCGCCAACCCACTCGTAGGATCCCCTACGAGGAGTAGTTTATTTGTCGTGCTGAACGTGAGCGTGGAAGCGCATCCTGCGGTGTTTGCGGCGGTTTCAAAGAGCACTGCGGCCGAAATCGAGCAACTGATTGTCCCTGATCCTCCGCTGGCGAAGTTTGTCAGCTTGGGCGCGAGTGCGTTCAGCGCCGTAGTCAAGCTCACGGGCGAGCTGCCGCTGATCGTGGTGCCCGTACTGGTGTAGGTAAAGGACTGCGGCCCCGTGCCGAGGGGCAAGCTGATCGTGGCCGCGGCGGAATCGATGGTGATCTGCCACTGCGGGCTGCCGGGAGAAATCAGCGTCACGTCCCCGAAATTCACGGTGAAGGATCCACTGGAATCGAGCGTCACGGGACCAATGCGGCCGGAGTAGGGATTCCCGCTCAGTGTGTAGCCGCCGCCCGTACTGGGCACAAGGATCGCGTTCAGTACGGCGCCAGCGTAGGGAATACCGTTCGGGTCTTTCACTGTCGCTGTGACGGTGGTGAACTGCGCACGCGCCGCGGGCGCAAAAAGAAACGCCCCGGCAAGTACCAGGGCGACACTGAGAATTTTTCGCATAGCTTCCCTTTCAGTCTTACCGCGAAAGCGCCCCTTACCGGGAGCCTTTCGCTTACTGGCTTGAAACTGTGATGTCCATAGTCGCGCTAGCCTTCACGCAGATTCCGTTGTTGAACAGCACATCGTAAATTTCGGGTGCCGCGGGAAACGTGGACGTGGCCGTGATCACGGACACCACGCTCGTGGATGGCGTGCCCGTGCAGCTCGCAGGCGCCAAGTCAAACAAACTAATTGTCCCCACCGCGGGAGTGCCCACCACGACGGTATGCAACACGCCCGGACCGGCCTTCACGACGGTAGCCGTCGTGCCCGTGATGTGCGTGTAGACGTTGTTTTGCGACGTGCCTGGCGAAATGAAAAAGTAATCGAAATTATAGGTCGAGGCAGATGCGCCACCGGGATTGTAGGCGACTGAAACAGTGGAGCACGGGCCGGCGGGAACGGGAAACGACTGCGTTATCAAAGTCGTGGTCGCCAAATTGAACGTGAATAGCGGGCCTAACCCAACTTCATTTTGGCATCGCACGGTAACCGTGGAACCGGCCGGCCCCGCGCCCGTGTATGCAAAAGTCACAAGTCCATAGGAATTTACGAATGGAGGAGTGAAAAAATTGGCGCTATAGGCTGTTGCTGCGGGCGCTATGAGCGCGAAAGCCTTGTCCACCTGAGAAACAAGATAGCTTCCCACATTCACATTCGTCGTGGCCTGGGCCCCGGCGTAGCTAAGTTCAAATGACCCCGTAACCGCAGGGAAACACGTGATCACGACTTGCACGGTGGGAAAATATCCGCTACCCAGGAGAGCTTGACTGTCGCCTACTGTGCTCGTCTGTGGCCAA
>Ga0210398_10000714_pt1 | contig 36752 bp, 34 predicted proteins | sample IncBWC4OmetaG_FD_161047 | JGI IMG/M metagenome (GOLD analysis project Ga0210398, IMG submission 161047) | Forest soil microbial communities from Barre Woods Harvard Forest LTER site, Petersham, Massachusetts, United States - Inc-BW-C-4-O | ecosystem: Environmental > Terrestrial > Soil >... | reverse complement strand
CATCCGGAACCGCGGCCTCGGCCCCAATATCTTCCGCCCCAACCATAGCCCCGGCCGCCCCAGACGTAACTGCCGCGTCCCCCGAAGTAGCCGCCACGATATCCGCCGAAGTAGTGTCCGCCGCCGTATCCAGAGCGACCGGCGTAGGAAGCTGCGCCCCCGTGAAACCCTCCGCCCCCACCTCCATGAAATCCTCCGCCACCGCCTCCGTGGAATCCTCCTCCCCCACCGTGACCTCCACGTTGGGCAAGCACCGGCTGCTCGAACCAACTGAGCGCAATCATCGCGACCAAAACAAAACCTACTCGAAATACGATGGATTTCTTCATGTCACTACCCTCGGTTCCAGGTCCCCTCAGCCCTTAGATGAGCAATGCTCTTCTAAGGGTTCCAAAGCGGCCCCAAAAGAGCCGAAACCCCGTGCGATCCCACGCGATGACGGTCTCCGGCTTGGTCGATGCGGACCCTCGGAACCGCGGGCTAACGGTGGGGCACAGCCGCCGCCGAAGGCGGTCGGCTGGAGCGATTTGGTCAGGCCAGAAATCATAATTGCCGCAACCCGTGATCCACATCTCCATGGATGTAGATCGCGAACGTACCCTTTCCTGGAAACTCCAGCGGGGGGTGCGCAACCAAAGCGCCCTGCTTTGATGCCGCATCTAACGCTGCCTCGATGTCGTCAACGAGCCAGTACGGTCGAACGACGGGCTCCTCCGTATCCCGCAAGGGACGGCGCACGCCAATGCTGCCCCCACTCGGCAGCGGAGCCGTCCGCGCACCTCCAAGGAGCGGATCAGCTGATCCAAACTTGATGCCGTGTGCAGCCTCATAGGCAGCACACACAGCATCTACATCCGAAGCGACAATTTCTAGGTAGTGAACCTTCATCCCAAACTCTCTCGTGTTTCTGGCCTAACTCACGTTTAGGCCGACCTGGATAAAACCGGTCCCCCAGTTGGCCCCCAGTTCGAACGTTACAACAGGGCAGCATATCACACGCAGGAAGGCCGCCCGCGGCGGGTAGTCCGGTGGGTAGTGGGTAGTCGGTCAGTTTCCGGTTACGGCGTCGGGGACCTATCCGATGAAACTTCCTACAACGGGACTTCTCCCGTTCACAACGCGCCATGGAGGCGAGCCGCATCTTCGAGATATCGTCGACGCAGATGGTGAAGCGGCTACAATCAAGTCATGGCATTGAAAGTCCCACGCGGGCTCGCGGCTAGCTGCCAAAAGACTCCCCAGCATGCGGCATGGCTCGAACGCCTGCCCGACGTGCTGCGAGATTTGGAACTGAGATGGTCGCTGATGCTGGACACCCCGTTCGATGGCGACGAAGTGAGTTGCTCGTACGTGGCCCCAGTCGCACGCGCAGACAGAACCCCCGCCGTATTGAAGATCGGAATGCCGCACATGGAGGGAGAGCACGAAATTCACGGGTTGCGATTCTGGAACGGAGACCCGACTGTGAAACTGCTCATGGCCGACGATGAACTGGGCGCCATGCTTTTGGAGCGTTGTGAGCCGGGGATTTCACTACGCGCTCTGCCGGAGTGTGAGCAAGACGTGGTGATTTCAGGTTTGCTGCGTCGCCTGTGGCGCGCGCCATCAACACACCATCCCTTTCGACCTTTGTCGGCTCTGATAAAATATTGGAGTGACGAGACGCTGGCACAAATCGAGCAGTGGCCCGATCCGGGACTAGTCCGCGAAGGATTGCGCCTCTTTACAGAATTGCCACGCACCGAACCGATGGAACTCGTGCTGGCTACCGACTTGCACGCAGGCAACGTCCTCCGCGCGAAACGCGAGCCATGGCTCGTCATCGACCCAAAGCCCTTCGTCGGAGACCCCGCCTACGACGCGACGCAACATCTGTTCAATGGCTCTGCGAGATTGCGATCGGACCCGGACGGAACGATCCGGAGTTTTGCGGACCTACTCGGCGTCGATCACGGACGCGTCCGGCTGTGGATGTTCGCTCGCGCTGCGGCGGAGCCGCGTGGCGACTGGAGCAACGGCGATTTGGTGGCACTCGCCCGAGCAATTTCTCCCTAAGCTACACCGATCCGCTAGACCCTTGCACCCGACGCCGCCGCGACGATTAAGATCTTCGTTATTCAGTAACATGGATGCTATCCAGAAAGGCGTTCTAAGGAAATTCGGACTGGCTCCTTGGGAGGGTTGATAAGCGGACTCTGTGCAGTTAGTGGAGCGCTACGGCTGTGTCAGAGTTCTGCCGAGTAAACCGCAGATCCCAGACCCGGGAGCCGGCCAAACTGAGGGCGACGATTTTCCCGGTGGTATCTCTTAGAAAACGCACACTGCCGAGCGGGCTTTCGAAAGCGTCGGCGTAAGTAGGCTGGAGCGTAAAAGAAGCATCCGGGCGGCGGTGAATTGTCAACTTTCCGTTTTCGAGAACGATGCGCAGCACAGTCTCGGCTTCGTCGCTGGCATAGATGCCGGCGAATGCGCTTAAGTTCGCTGGTATGAATTGTTCGACGCGCTCCCAGACGTCTTCACCGTAGACCGGATTGGGAAGGAACATTCTGCCGTTTGCGAATCGCGCAGCGCTCTCGATTGGACGGCCATCGAATGTGGGGGCGCCATTTGTGTTTTCGACTTTGATGGTTGAGTGGTCGCGAACATTGCGGTACAGACCGGGTGTGGCATCTTTGGGCGGAACTGGCGGGTCCGGAGCCGCAAGGCCGAGGTACGAGCGGGCTATCTTGTATCCGTAATCGGTCGGATTTGCTGAACCTGCGTTGCAAAGAACAGCGACGGAAAGGCCTTTGGCTGGGATACGTCCAAGCCATGCGCGATAACCAGCGGTCGCACCCGAGTGGCTGACCTCGGCGAGCGTCTCGAAATTCAGAAGGAAAAGCCCGAAACCATAATTGATCGAATGACCGTTACTCAAAGAGCCTGGCTTCTGCATGAGTTCGAATACGGAAGGATGCAGTTTGCCGGTCGCGAGATTACTGTTCCATTTAAGCAGGTCACCTACGGTTGTAAGCAGCCCTCCGTTTCCGTAAATATCCTCAAACGGCATGTCCTGACGCCATTCTGAACCGCGCATGGAATAAGCGATTGCCCGGTTGAGTACGATCCGGCGAAAGTCGTCGCGCCACTGCGTGGAGGTCATGCCGAGAGGATCGAAAAATTCCTTCCGACAGAACGCCTCGAGAGTCATGCCGCTGGCCCGTTCGACCAGCATAGCCGCGAGATTGTAGCCACTATTTGTGTAGGACCAGGCATCGCCCGGGGGATAATTGAGGGCGTGCTGGCGGCTGATAATCTCGAGCACGTGAGCGTGCGTGTACTCCCGCGTAGTGCGCGGCCAACCGGCGAAGGACTCCACTTCCCCCCAGTCGCGCAGACCGCTAGTGTGATTCAAGAGTTGCCTGACGGTGATGGGCCGCTCATATGTTGGGATTTCGGGAAAATACTTACGGATGTTGTCGTCCAGAGACACTAGCCCCCGGTCGACCAGCACGAGAACGGCAGCCGCGGTGAACTGCTTGCTCACCGAGCCGGCTTCAAAAACCGTGGCCGGCGTGTTGGCAACGGTGTGTTCCAGATCGGCCATGCCGTAGGCGGCGGTCCAGGTGTCATGCCCCGGAGCGTCGACTCCCACAGCGCAACCGGGCGTGTTTGTGTGCTGATAGGTTGTGAAAACCTGCGCGAGTTGCGCAGGATCCGGTGATTGAGGGAACAGTGCCGCGGGCAAGGCCAGCATCACCGCGAGGATCGCAGAAGGTATTCGAGGCATGCGTCGAAGTATAACGCCAGTTCCTAGATATTGAGGCAAAGGCCCGACTGATCGGTTCCGTCGCCTGATATCGGTAAAGCGAAACGAAACTCAGCCCCCGGGAATCCCCTGTTCAGGAACTTCGGACGGCTTGCGGACGACGCGTCGGCAATCCGAAACTATCCAGAACGGGTTTCGGGGAGATCGGGCCACGAGCAGCACTGAGCCGCACCGCATTTCCTCGAAGCGGAGTTATGAGGACGATCAGTGAGAATAGAAGAACAGGAAGAATACAGCGGGCGTGATTTTTGGTGATGTGTTGCCGCGCGCCGCTCGACGCTTCTCTGGAAACTTGCCCGAGATAGCTGCATACACCTTACCGGGCTCTATTTTCGGCTAGGGCCTGCTGAATCGCCTTCTCCGCCAGGGGCGCCATGATCTTATACCCAGCATCAGTCGGGTGCAGCCCATCGTCAGCCAGAGCGCGCTTCAGCATGCCTCGCTCGTCTACCAAAGCGCCGAAGTAGTCGAGATACACGAGGCCGTTTTTAGCACAGTAGTCTTTAAGCCACTTGTTCAGCGCCAGGATTCTATCGCGCGGTCGCAGCGCAAAAGACTCCTCCGCATCGTGCGTGTAGTTGTGCACGGGGAGGACGGACGCAAACACGATCCGGATGCTGTGCGCGCGTGCCAGCTCGGCCATGGAAGCGTAGTTGGCCTCGATGTCCTCGTTAGACGTACGCCCGGTGACGCCCGCGATGTCGTTGGTTCCCGCGAGCACGACTAACACTTTGGGGTGTAGAGCAATCACATCCTGGCGGAAACGCACCAGCATCTCCGGCGTGGTCTGCCCATCAATGCCGCGGTTGATATAAGGTTTGCCGGGAAAATAGTCCGGCAACTTCCAGTAGTCGGTGATGGAGTCGCCAAGAAATACGACTCGGCTTTCGCCCGCCGCTGGCGGCGCCAGCACGGCGTCGGCCTTCCGATAGCGTACCAGTTGCCCGAAATCGTCGGTGTAGATTGAAATCCGCGACGCCCGGTACTCATCGAGCCCGGCAAAACCAGTGGAAGGGATGGAAGGAGCGGTCTGTTGGGCCAGGGCTGGTAGGCAGAGAAGGATTGCAAATAGCGACTGCGATAGCGTGCGGATGATCGGCTGCAGGGTCATCTTCTCCTCGGAAAACAGGATAGCTTAGCGCAGTACATCATGTACATTGACGTTCATCCCTAGCGCCACAAGCACCCATTGGGTGAAACTGCGAATCTCCGGGTCGTGCTTATGCTCTGGTTAGGCGTGCTGTGTTGGGGCAGCCAACGCGAGCAGGGTAAGGCGGACGCCGAAGGCGGCTTTCGCCTACCGACATTTGAACTCAAGGGGAAGCTCGCTAGGATTTTCGACCGTACCCATTACGAGGATCGGCTCTCTAACCCAAAAGCCGTGCAACCCTTGCGATTTTCGCATATCATCGCGTGCCATGAGGAATTGGATTACCGCGACGCTGCTTATTGCCACTGCCGCAGTCGCGCAGCAAACCCACAATCAATATGAGCCGCCGAACGTGCCGGGCGCCGGCCAGAGGCTGCTCGCGCAATTTGTGGGCGACTGGGACGTCCTCAAGACGTTCTTCCCGATAAACGGTAAGCCGATCGTGACGAAAGGCGCGTGTAAGCATTATATGATCCAGGACGGCAAGTTTCTGCAGTCGGATTTTACCTTCTTCAATTCTGACGGAACGAAGAGCACCGGCACCGGAATCTCCGGCTTCGATCCCAAAACGAATCGCTTCACCACCGTGTGGTACGACTCGCGGCAGACGACGATGTCGATTCGCCAGAGCGACGGCACGTTCGACGGTCAGAACATCGTCCTGTGGGCCACGCCCCTCGATTCCGAGCATCCTGGGCACAAGACCGTCGCGCGTGCGCACCTTGAGGAAGACGGCCGCCTTCTTCTCCATCGCCATTTCATGATCGATGACAAAGGGGAGGAGCGCATGATGATCGAGCTCCGGATGACGCGGAAGTAGCTGGCTTAGCTTGTCGAGTTTTTTGTTAAGCAGGTAAAGACCTATCCGCTCACCAGAAGAACTTCGGCAGAAATAGATATGCAAGCATGGCCCCTTGCAATCCAAGTCTCACTTTTTCCAAGCTCATACTCGACATAGATACTTCTAAACTCTCGTTGTTCAGCCCAGCGTAAGGAGCTCTTCGTAAAACCCGCCAATTTGCCGCCCGCGGTCCACGAAATGAATTTCGAAAATCCAGTGCCGTTCCTGGCCTGCATCGTCCAGGTCGCGCATCCTCTTGGAGTTATGTGGATGAATGTAGAGCGTGACCTTGTCACCAGCGATCCGTTCGTGTGGAAACTGACCGATCAGATGTCCGGCGATGGGCCCGCCATATTCCCAGCCGAAGTCGCGAGCCAATTTCTGTGCATGCCGGTAGAGTTCGACCGCAGTGATGTCCGGATTCCTCTTGAAATACTCCTTGCCCTGGATGAAGGCCTTGGCTATGTCGTCGCGGAGTTTCAGCTTGACCGGATCGGAGCCAAGGACGAAGGTTCTTCCGAAATCGGATTCCCACTCTTCGAACACCGGCCCCAAATCCAGGAATAGAATGTCGTCATCACCGACCGTCAGGTCGGGCGGATTCTCTTCATACGGGGCAAGCGTATTGCGGCCGGAGCGAACGATGCGTTTGTGCCAGTAAGTGGAGATTCCAAACATCTGTTTTGCGAGGTCGTAGATGTCCTGATTCAGCCTGCTTTCCAGGACGTTTGGGCGGATGAGGCCCTGTTTTTCGATAGTTCGGAAAAGTTCGTTTGCTTTTTGCTGAGCCAGCAACAAAGCAGCGGCGTGATTGCTCTCCCCTTTTTCCATTTCGTCAGACTAGCACATGGCAAATCACTTTTGAATTATTGGGGAGGGGAAAACCTCCTGATCGCGACGACCAAAAACCGTAAGGGTCTCTGCACAAGAGCTGAAGTTCAGTGGTAGAGGTTCGGAAATTCCTGCTGAAGCTGTTTGACTTTGGGAAGGTCAAATCTCGCAATGTAGGGATTATCTGGATGCTGCGCGGCATAGTTTTGATGATACTGCTCTGCACGGTAGAAGCCTTCCATCGGAACAATCTGCGTCACGATTGGGCGAGAGAAAAGCTTGAGCTGACTGAGCTGATCCACATAGGCCTGAGCAATGCGCTGCTGATCCTGATTGGCAAAGAAAATCGCCGAGCGATACTGAGTTCCCGTGTCTGGACCCTGACGATTCAACTGCGTTGGGTCGTGGGCCACGCTAAAAAATACTTTAAGCAGCTGCCCGAGAGTGATTTTCGAACGGTCATAGACGATCTCTACCGACTCGGCATGCCCGGTGCTGCCACTGCTGACCTCTTCGTATCCAGGATTTTTCACCGTCCCGCCGGAGTAGCCCGCGGTCACGCGGTTGACGCCCTTCACGTGTTCGAACACGGCCTGGAGTCCCCAGAAACATCCGCCCGCGAGCACAAGGATGGACTGGTCCTTTTTTACGGCGAGTGTCTCATCCACTGCGGGATCGGGGAGGGCGGGCGCTGCACTCGCAGAAGTACAACGAATAATTCCGAACGACGCCAGCACTAGCGCCAACACGGCTGTCGAGTTTTTCAGCAAACGATTCATCGATCCAACTCCTTTAACCAATGAAAACCACTTAAGATGCTTTGGCGAATCGCATAGCCACGGAATTCATGCAATACCGCAGGCCTGTGGGGCGAGGCCCATCATCGAAGACGTGACCTAGGTGTCCATCGCACAACCGGCAAGAAACTGCAGTGCGGACCATCCCCAGGCTGCCGTCCGTTGTTTCGAGAACATTCTCTTTCGCGATGGGCGCCCAAAAGCTCGGCCAACCCGTGCCGGAGTCAAATTTAGTGCTGGAATCGAATAAGGCGGTGTCACAGCAGATGCAGCGAAACACGCCCTTGGCGTGATTGTTTGGGTTTTCGTTGGTGTAGGGGCGCTCTGTACCCGCATGGCGAGTGACTTCAAAAGAAGAGGGAGGGAGCTGCTTCTTCCACTCTTCTTCCGACTTTGTGACACGTTCCACAGAGACTTTCGACATGCGGACGCCGGAATCGGAGAATTGCACAATCGTCACAGTCTTCGGCAGCGCGGCAGACTCGGGTTCCGCGTGAACCGGTTCTCGCTTCTGGATGTACCACCAGGTGAGACCGATAGCTGCCGCGCCCGTGCCTATTATGAATGAGCGCCGTCCAATTGCACCCGGGGTGAAATCCACCTTCTGGTTCTTCGCAAACATATAGGGTCTCTCGTGATTCGCTCTTATCCAAAGGTAAAGGCAAACGCCTGCACGCCAGGATCGAGAAATTCAATTTCAAATGTGCGATCTTCTACTTTTCCTTTTTGCCTGATCAATTGATATAGCCGGAACTCCATCACGACGCCATTGCCCTGTTCGTCGGTGTCGCCGCCGTGATCCTCGCCCGGAGCGGTGCCGTCGATGCGAACCCGGAAGCGCACCGGCTTCCCGTTTTTTCCTGGTCCCAAAACCAAATGCAGATCGCGTGCGTGAAACCGGAAAATCACTTCGCCTGGTGCGGAAGTAAGCGCGGCACGTTCGTCGCCTACATTCCAATTTCCGGCAAGGCCCCACTGGTTCACCGTAAGACGCGACGGTGACGTATAGGCTTGCGGCGCATCCTGCCGGATTTTCTGGGGTGAAGCGTAATTCTGCTGGCGAGAATAACCGACGTAGGTCTCTGGCGAAGCAACATTGCCGAAATCCGGCGCGGACTGGGAGCCTGAAGCAGCGACCTGCACCAACCCGCCGGTCTTCAATCCCGAATTCTTCTCGCGCAACAACTGCTGGATCACCTCTTCCGATTCGTCATACTTCCCTTCGCCAAAATGGTGGTAGCGAATCGAACCCTGCGCGTCGATAAAGTAGTGCGCCGGCCAGTATTCGTTCTTGAACGCTTTCCAGATCGCGTAGTTGCTGTCGATGGCCACAGGATACGTGATCTTCAAATCCACGAGCGACTTCGCCACGTTCTCGGAATCTTTCTCAAAAGCGAACTCTGGCGTGTGGGCACCGATAACGACAAGTCCGTCGCTCTTGTATTTCTCCGCCCAGGCTTCCACGTACGGAATCGACCGTAAACAATTGATGCAGGAATAGGTCCAGAAATCGATCAGAACTACTTTTCCCTTCAGCTGTTCACGCGTGAGCGGCGGAGAGTTCAGCCACTTCACGGCGCCGTCCAGGCTGGGGAACGACCCCTCGTGCCCCAACTCTATCGTGGCAAGCTTCGTTGCCGCCGACTCATTTGCTCTGGCGTACGCCACGGGCCGAAAACGGTCAAGCAGCTCCTGTTCGACGCCGGAAGTGCTGGAGAGAGAAAGTCTGCGCAAAATTCCAGTGTCCCAACCAAAAGCGATGGCAACAACGCCAACCAGAACCGCCGCGCCAAGCCCGCGTCGGATCCACTCCTCCGCTCGGAGGGATTTCTTCATCATTGCGAATACCTTGCTCCCCCCCAGTAGTGCCACAGCAAGCGAAGTTGCTGCTCCCGCGGAAAAAAATAAAAGCAGAAAAGCGGTGTGCACGCTCGGACCCTCGAGGGCCGCGCCCGTCAAAATCAATCCTAGAATCGGCCCCGCGCAGGGGGCCCAAAGCAATCCCGTGGAAATTCCCAACACGAGGGAACGTCCGATGCTCGGAGCCTCGATATTGTTATTTCCCTGCAACTTTCCGCCGAGGCGAACCAAGGGGATCCCGAGACGTCCGGCCAGACTTGGAAACAGCAACGCCAATCCGAACAGCGCAAAAACGACAATCGCCAGAAACCTACCGATTTGATTAGCACGAACTATCCAGGCTCCGGCAAAGGTAGCGACGGCAGCAACCGCGGAGAAAGTGGCCGCCATACCAACAATCAGGGGCAGTCCACAGCGCCGGAATGGCTGGTCAGCCCGGGAAAAGACGAAAGGCAAGACTGGTAAGATACAAGGACTGACGATGGTCAGTACACCGCCCACGAATGCCAAGAAGTAGAGAAGCATATCACCCGCCGTTCCCTACACTAGAGCCGCTCATCAGCAAAGAGATACAGACTTCGATGCAATAGGGACGTGTTTGGCAACCAAGGCATTCACGCAAAGCCGCGGTGAATCAAGAAGTTGCACTCCATGGAAGACCGACTAATCCGCAGGTGGCTCTTCGAAAGAGACATGCGGATGAATCGTCAGCTAAGGATGACCTACCTCAACCGACGTTGCGTGAAAAGGTTTCGCGACCGCCTGGCGACCCGCAGGCCCAAATATTGCGGAAAGCTGACCTTCGAGAACGTAGGCCGTGGTGCCTACGACTGTGACGGAGACTGCGCCGTCCGGGTAGCCTTCCTTTAGCGATGTGAGTTCGGCTGTCTCGCCGATGATCTTGACGCGCGAGAGCCGCCCTTTCCCGCCGCCTTCCACGATCACCAGGCCATCGGTGCCGAAGCTGCGCATGCCATCTGGATTCTCTATGGCGCGATCGAGCTTCAGTTCGGTGATCGCGCCGGGTTTGCCATCCGCTTCGATGGGGACGGCAAACAACTTGTTGGTGGCCAGGGTGTTGACGAACAGCCGGTTCGCAAGCACAGAAATACCGTCAAGTATCCCGCCCTTGGGGCCGAAACCGCCGCTCCCGGCCCACACCTGGAGTTGCTGCGCCCCATTTGGCAGTCGATCGACTTCCATATTTGCGGTGTCGGAAACGTATGCAGTGCCGTCCGATCCCACGGCAATGTCGTTGCAGAAGGCGCCCGCGGTGGGAAGTGGATAACCCGATTTGAGTGCGCCCGTTTTCAGGTCGAACGATTTCAGGACGGATGGCGCTTGTGCAGATTCGTGCGGCCCTGGTATCGAAGAAAAGCACGCCCACAGCGTATTGGCCTTGTCGTCGGCAAAAACGCCGTAGACGCCGAGGGTGGGTTCGTTGTCCGGACGGATCCAGGGTTCGGCAGCGGCGCCGCCGGGCTCTGCGACGAAGATGGTGCGCGCAACGATGCTGCCGATGATGATTCTGCCGTCGGCAGTGGAGGTCAAGCTTTCCGGATAAATCTTCTCCCCGGGAATGGCAAGCTCGGCGGGAAGCGCGGCACGGCTGCTCGACTTTGACGTCGCCCGGTGGCTCATGCTCCACACATACGCTGCGAGCGCTGATACCTGGTCGGCCGTAAGCTGAGCGCCACCCATCGCCGGCATCGGGCTGCGATATTGTTTTGGCTGCGGCACACCGTCGGTTATCGTTTTCTTGATTCCCGCAAAGCTGCCGTCGCTCCACAACCATTTCTTCCCCGTCAAATCCGGACCCAAAGTCGATCCCTGACCGGCGTCGCCGTGGCAGCCAGTGCACGCCGCTCCTCCCACCTGCCCGCGGTAGATGCGCTCACCCAGCGCCACCATTTCACGCGTGGCTCCTTCCGGAACGGCAGGACCGGCGTTTGCCGCCGCACCGGCGTCCGGATGAGTGCCCTCCGGCGGATTCGCGGGGGCTTCGACGATGTCGCCGGCCGGAGCCGTCGCGCTCGGACACGGAGTCACATTTGTGGCGCCGTCCGTAGAGCCGCCGCGATAGACAATTCGGTAGATTCTTCCGCGGACATCGTCGGAGACGTAAAGCGAGCCGTCTGGTCCGACCGCAAGCCCACTTGGACGATGTGCGGCTTGGTCTGGCGATTTCACGGCGCCCGCGAAGCCGTCCGCAAATATTTCGCATCCACCCGAAGCGTGGCCGTCAGCGATCGGCTGGTAAACAACGTTATAGCCCGCCTGCCGATACGGCGCCCGGTTCCAAGACCCATGGAACGCGATGAACACGCCGTTTCGGTAGCGCTCTGGGAACTCCTTCTTGTCGTAGTGCACCATTCCATTCGGCGCCCAATGCGCGGGAAATGCTGCAGCCGGGGCGAGTTTGTTCGCACATACGCCGATTGTTTTGCCGCCGTCACCGCCGTATTCCGGTGCCAGAACCAGCTTTTGCGCGAACGAGTCGTAGTAGCACTCGGGCCACCCATAGTCGCCGTCCTGCTTCAAAAGTAGTATCTCTTCCGCCGGAAGCGTCGCCTCCTCGTCCGGCTTGTATAGATCGGGCCAATTCGTATGCAACTGGTCTCGTCCGTGCTGCGTCACAAATAGGCGGCCCTTGGCGTCAATCGCAAATCCCTCTCCATTGCGTATCCCCGTGGCGAACCGCTCGGCCTTTGAGAAACCTTGATCTGTTTTATTCGCGTCATACCTCCAGATGCCACCGCGCGTCTCAAGTTCCGTGCACGGATTCACTCCCGGCGATTTGAGCGTGCGATTTTTCAACTGGCACGAATTCGTCGCGCTGGCCACGTCCACATACATGGATCCGTCGGCGGTGATGATGAAAGGATGCATGGGATGGTCGCCGCCGAGAGGCAAACCGGCAATGATTGTGACTGGAGGATCTTTTGGCGTCGTGGAACCGGGGGACAGCGAATAGCGTACGATTCGATCGTTGATTTCCGCATAAAGCGATCCTTTATATAAGCCGATCCCCGTGCCACCCGCTCCGCCACTCTGCACGGTTTCGCCAAAGCGCTCATTCACGTCAGCCTTCCCTGTACCTGCCTTGTCTAGCAACGCGACGAGGAATCCGCCCGCATGCGGCGTGTCGTTCCCGTAGTATCGTCCCGACCATGTATTCACATAAATCACTCCACTCGGGGCAACCACCAAGTGCCGCGCATGACCTATGCCATCAGCAAAAATCGTCGCGCAAAACCCAGCGGGTAGTTTCAGCCCACTGTCATCGTTCGGGCACGCCTCGCTTGCGGCTCCCATAGCTGCGTTGGATTTGTTGTGAGCCGACAGTACGATATCGCCTACGTACAACGCGGCGAGCACGACCGCGGCAGGCAGCAGTTTCTTGCAAAAGTAGAAGACTTGCATCGAACCCTCCGAAAATTGACGACTAATAACGTTAAAGATCGCCGAAATATAGCACAGCCGTAACAATACCTCTTGGAACGACCACAGAAATGTCGTTCGTAGATTCGGCACTCCGCGTGTGGAAGTCAAACGTAGAACGTGCGGACAAACTGTTCGGCGGTCTGTCGCCGGAACTACTCGAGCAGGAGGTTGCTCCGGGGAACAACCGTCTGATTTATCTGTGGGGCACCTTGCCGCCGCAAACGACGGTCTTTTGCCGCTGCTCGGAATTGGAGAAAGACTTCATCCGGAATTCGACGAGATGTTCTTGTCGAACCCGGACAAGTCCATTCAGCCGACGGTCTCCGGACAATCGCTCAAAGCCGCATGGCAAGAAATCAACCAGAAGCTGCGGGACGGTTTTTTGAAGTTCTCGGCCTCGAATTGGGCGCAACGGCATACTGCGGTGTCGGAAGAGGATTTTTAACGGGAGCCGCATCGGAATCGATTCACGATTCTGCCCGGAAGAACCGCACACCTGGCTTATCTCACTTAGGGCAGGCGACATTGGCACTGCCAAAGGCATTGTGAACCCGCTGGAGTATGGTCCCTTGGCATGATGTTCCCTCGAGCGCGAGTGCTTTGCGTACCGTTTGAGGCCGACGTTGTCAGGGGAGCCAGCCTGACGTAACCGCTTTCAGGCTAGGAGTCGGTTGATTGGCGCCTGTACGATAACTCAACAAAACCGTTCTTGTAGGCGACTACGTTCTTCAGATGCCACTTCTGCTCGGTACCGGAATCACCGAATAGGTGCAGTCCGTCACCCAATATGACCGGCGCTATCATCAACCTGATTTCATCCACCAAGCCGAGCCTGAGAAAACTCTGGCCTAACATGGCCCCTCCCACCAGCCAGATGTTTCCGTATCGAGGCGCCAGTATCTGACCCACCAATCTCTTTAGGTCGCCTGAGTAGAACTCCACGCTCTTCCTCGTGGACGGCAGTTCTCTATTTGTCATCACGACGGTCGGGGTATCGCCATAGGGCCAGCCGAGTTGCAGCGCGTGCTCATAGGTGCGAGAACCTAGTACGTAGCAGTCTATCGACTGGATGACCTCAGCGCCGTCGTCACTGACCCCTCTTTCGTAGACGTCGCCAGAACTGTCCATCCACGAAACACTGTTATCCTTCTTGGCGATGAAGCCATCAAGGCTTGAAACTACGTGCAGCGTTACGGTCGATCTCATTGCGCTCGACATGTTTCCTCTGGATGAGGCCGACGCCGGCGACGTCCACGCTGTTCCGTGATCGCATCCCTCACCAGGAATAACGTATCGTCGCCCCTGTCATCGAGTCAACCTTCCGCAAAGCGCCCATCTCGTCAGCGCTTGATTTCCTGGCGAGATGCCGACTTCCCATTACTAATCACGGTAACCAAACATCAGATCACTTCCGTTGGCCGAATCCATCCGAAACCCCGGTCCTCATTTCTCAGAACCCGTTTGGCCTTGCTCCGCTAACAATCGGAACTCGGAACTCGAGCGCCAGGATCGTTCCACTTTCAAAGCGACTGCGCTTTCCTTGCGCGCTCAGCGCGTGCCAGGAACTCCGCCATGTTCTTATCCTGAGCGGCGTGGTACGCCCACCCTTCCGCAGTCGCATTCCAGCGATGGTCGCGAATGGTCATATCGATACCGCGGTCGATCAGGAATTGTGCCGCTTCGTAGTTCCCGCTGATGGCGCACTCATGCAGAATGCTGGCCGGCTCGTGCGTGCTCCAGTCCGTATTAATGTTGGCTCCACGCTCCAGTAGGAAAGTCGCAATCTCAAACTGCCGGTTCACACACGCCCAGGCCATCGCTACGTCCAGGATCTGTTGCGCGTTGGCGGGAGTCCAATGGAGGTTCCGCAAAGCGGAGGGGTTGTTGGTTGGGTGATGCTGACCGAGGCTTCCCAACCTCGGACGGCCAGCTTCATTAAACCAACCCCTCACTCGCGAGAAGTCCCCTACGCCAGCCGCGTGGCAGAGATCGTCGGGTAACGGCCAAATCGGGGTCAACAGAGGGATGAGATGCGCCTTCCCATATTCCAGAGCGAACCCCAGCGCGGACGAAGGAGGGCGCGTCACCCCTCGCAGGACCGCGGGATCGAACTCCAGCAGCCGTGTGATAAAGGGTCCGCGATCTTTCAAAACCGCGTGCTCTAATAGTTCCACCTGCCGAGCAACATGGGATTCGCCGAGCAGTTCCGGCTCCCCCTGCAGCCACCGGGTGAACTCTTGGAGGTTGTCTTCATCGATGGCCTTGAGAAGCTCGGCCATGACGACCGTCTGCCAAGGGCTGACGACCGTCTGCCAGGGGCTTCCGTACGTTTGCGGATGTTCGGCCAGATAGTCGATGAAGCCGCTCCGCCCACGCCATCTCTCCACTCGTTCTCCAAGAGCCCAGTCAAGTTCGATACAACGGGCGAGAATGAGAGCGGCGACCGCCCGATGCTCGAACCGGCAGGCCCAGAGGAACGCCTGCATCACCGTGGCGGCGTCATTACTGGGGTGAGCCCTCGTTGCGGCAAGACAATCCTGCACACCGTCGTAGTCACCCAGTGCCGCCAGAATATCGAGCCTACGCGGCAGAACACCCTTGCGCGAAAGGAGCTGCAATACTCCCTTGGCACGGGCACGAATTGCGTCTTCCCATATCGCCGGATTCGCGATGGCTCCAGCGTCTAGCAGAAACTCGGCGCATTCGAGGCGCGTGAACATCTGCTCCCGGTAAGGATCGCCGCTATCGCCAAACGAGCCGGCGGCAAGACCGAGCAACGAGTCTCCGGAATCGCCACGCCACGATAGAAGCACAGGATACTCCCGAACCAGCTGCGTCAATCGTTTGACGCTGTTGTCGTGGATGGCGCGCTCCGCCTGAGCGGCGGCCCACTCCAGGCCCTTGCCTTGCAGGCGGAGCACCGCGGCACGAAGATCCTGCCAGCCTGCGAAGCCGTATTCCCGGGCGAGCACAAGCTGGGCGTCTCGCAATGAGAGAGGAAGGACCGGAGCCGGCAGTTGGGCGTGGACACGGGCCAGGGCATCGGAGTCGCTAACGGCCATCTGGCGGACCAGTTTCTTGGCCTGCTTCCGGATGGACTCAAAGGATGAGTGAGGTGGTAAGAACTTCGACGGGATCACAAGACCTCCTTTCATATTGGCCGGTGTCCCGCTGATACCAGGCCTGAAAGAAGGTAACGGCGCCTCAAACGAAAAACAGGTGGGATGCTTCCCTTGCCGCGGGTAGGAGACGCCCTGTTAGCGCGCTGCCCCAACTATAATCCGGCCCCTTCGAGCCTGTCAATCCATTCCGCGTAGTTTGCGCGTAGTTAAGCGGCGAGCCGTAAGTCCCGGTTGTAGGGAGTTTCTCCAGACAAGCAATGAGAAACGCGCTTGTCGTGATTGAATTTGGGCGCTTCAATTCCGGGGACGTCAAGGGGACGATAAGAAGTGCCCTTTCACTTCAAACGACGTCCGCCGACGGCGCTTATTTTAATTAGTTATCTAACTGGGCCGTAAAGCCCCGGCACTTCAGGCCGGCGATATAAGCCGAATAGCCATACCTTGACAATCGACAATACTTATTGTAGATAACCATAGTATGGCGAAGCCAAACGATCTCGTGCAAGGAACGCTTGACCTATTAATTCTAAAAACGGTCTCGCTCGAACCGAAACACGGTTGGGCGGTTGCTAAGCGCATTCAGCAGATTTCGGGAGAGGTGCTTCAGGTCCAGCAAGGATCCCTCTACCCCGCTTTGCATCGGCTGGAACAGAAAGCCTGGATCAAGGCCAAATGGGCGGAAACAGAGACGGGAAGACGAGCCAAGTTTTATTCCTTGACAGCTGCGGGACGCGCGCAGCTCGAGAAGGAAGCCGAAAATTGGAATCGGCTGTCCGCAGCTATCAACTTAGTGGTGCAGACAACGTAGGAGTGAAATGTCATGGTGTGGTCTCGGCGATTCTGGCTAAGGTTGCAAATTTTGTTCCGTCGAGACCGAATCTCTCAGCGATTAGACGATGAAATTCAATTTCATCTCGACCAGCAAATAGCCGAGAACGTCGCAGCTGGTATGAGCCGAGAACAGGCTCGTTACGCTGCGATGCGCTTTTGGCAACCCTACCGGACTTTGAGGTGATGTCATGGTTTGGGCTCGGCGATTCTGGCTGCGGTTGCAAAGTTTGTTCCGTCGAGATCGAATCACTCAGCGACTAGATGATGAGATTCAATTCCATCTGGACCAGCAAATCGCTGAAAACATCGCCTCAGGAATGAGCCGCGAAGATGCCCGCTATGCCGCTACGCGGAACTTCGGTAACCCTACCTTCCTCAAAGAAGCAACACGCGACACCTGGGGGTGGACTCGGCTCGAAGAGATCACCCGCGATGTCAAGTATGCATGTAGGGCGCTCTCACGAGTCCCTGGCTTCACGGCTGTGGCTGTGCTGACCCTGGCACTGGGTATCGGTGCGAACACCGCAGTCTTCACCGTGGTCAACGGTGTGTTGCTGCGATCAATGCCCTTCCCGGAGTCAGATCGTCTGTTCCTTATTTCGCTGACTCCTCGAGGTGGCCCCTTTGAATGGCAACCTGGCGTCTCAGATGGTGATTACCTCGCATTTCGCGATCAGGACCTGGCTTTCGAAAAGATCGCGTCCTTTAGTAGAGGAACCACGGCAACCTTGACGGGCGCGGGCGATGCTGTCCAGATTCCGGTGGCATATGTAACGACGGATTTTTTTTCCTTGCTTCGCACAAGCGCGGGAATCGGTCGCGGATTTCTGACAGGAGAAGGCGAACCAGGGAACAATACTGTCACTGTGCTCAGTGACGAACTCTGGAAAGAACGATTTAGCTCAGACTCGGAAATCTTAGGGAAACGCATCTGGCTCGATGGCGTGAGTCGCACGGTAATTGGCGTCATGCCGCCTGGTTTTGCATTCCCGGACGCGAAGGCGTGGCTGCCCTTATCGATTCGAATCGACGAACACAATTCCTTCACACGACCCGTGGTTGGACGATTGAAAACTGGCATTTCGCCTCCACAAGCGCAGGCAGAGCTGGAAACCTTCGCTGGACAGCGACTGCTGGGTCCAGGCGAAAACAGAAGAGATCGGATGGCCCAGATTATCCCGTTAAAAGATTTGTTGGTTGCGAACATTCGTCCGTCATTGTTGCTGTTCGCGGGCGCAGTGGCGTTCGTACTCCTGATAGCGTGTGCGAATGTGGCCAATCTGTTTTTAGCTCGGGCAGCGAGCCGCGAACAGGAACTGGCAGTGCGAAGTACATTAGGTGCCAGCCGGTGGCGGCTCCTGCGGCAGCTACTGGCTGAGAGCACTCTCCTTTCATTAGGGGGCGGTGGCGCTGGGATCCTGCTGGCCTTCTGGGGTGTTCAGTCCCTGCCTACTCTGGCACCGGCCGGAAAACTTCCCCGGATGGAGATGATTCGCCTCGACGGGTGGGTCCTGGCCTTTACTTTGTCCCTGTCGTTAATTACCGCCGTTCTATTCGGGCTGGCGCCAGCTCTCCAGGCTACGCGGCACTGCGCACGTGAATCGTTGAGCAAAGGTGGGCGGAGCGTGATTACGTGGCATGAAAGAACGCGCAGTGCGTTGACGATTTCTGAGATTGCCCTTGCGCTTATATTGCTCACGGGCGCTGGTTTGATGCTAAACAGTTTTCTCCGCCTACGGAATGTCAATCCCGGTTTTTCGCCTCACAGCATAATGACTATGACCGTAGATCTTCCAGATTCCACCTACGGCAGTGCAAATCAGATCCAAGCGTTTCATACGCAAACGCTCGAGGAACTTTCGCGATTGCCAGGAGTGCTGGCCTCGGGTGCAGTGGACTGGATACCGCTAGGCGAGAACCTGGCGATGGGCACCTTCCAGGTGGAGGGCGGCCACCGGCCGCGCGGTTTCATGGCGGACAAGCCGTGCGTTAGCCCGGGCTATTTTAGGGCTATGGGAATTCGATTGGTGGCCGGACGCGAGTTCACCGAACGCGATAATGGCGTCGCTCCGGGGGTTGTGGTGGTAAGCCAGTCCGTCGCGCAAACCATCTGGCCTGGCGAAAATCCCATGGGAAGGCGCATTTCGATGGAGGATGATCCGAAGCCCGGAGATTGGCTCACTGTGATCGGCGTTGTGGAGGATGTCAGACAAAAAGGGCTAGGGAAACAATCTGACCCCGCCATCTACCAACCGTATCTTCAAGTTTCAAGCCCAGGCTTGCTGAGGCATATGACGTTCGTCGTTAGAACCGCTTCCCGCACGGAAAGTGTTGCTGGCGGAATGCGCGCCGTTCTACGAAATGTGGACAAAAATCAGCCCATATCGATCGCCTCGATGGACAGCCTGGTTGCCATTACAACCGCCGATTCGCGATTCCAGACAAGATTGCTGGCCACGTTCGCGCTGATTGCGCTGGCTCTTACAATCGTGGGCATCTACGGAGTATTGGGTTACTCCGTAGCCCAGCGTACGCGGGAAATCGGCGTGCGCATGGCGTTGGGCGCTCAGCGCGCGGACGTGTTACAGATGCTCCTGAGAAAAGCACTCGTCCTTATCTCACTCGGTATCGTCATAGGAGGGGCAGGTGCGCTCATTTTGACGCGCGTGCTCGCGAAATTCTTGTTTGAAGTCAAGCCGAGCGACCTGCCCACCTTCGCCGCAGTCGCTTTGGTGCTGACTTTTTCAGCTTTGACGGCGTGTTACCTGCCTGTGCGGCGAGCCATGCGGGTCGATCCGATGGTGGCGCTGAGATATGAGTAGTTGGACATAGGAGGAGAAGTGATGGTGTGGACTCGGCGGCTGTGGATAAAGTTGGAGACTTTGTTCCGGCGCAACCGCGCCGCTCAGCATTTAGACGATGAAATTGAATTTCATCTTGAACAGCAAATCGGCGAGAACATAGCTGCGGGCATGAATCGTGAAGAGGCGTGCTATGCTGCGATGCGCGCCTTCGGCAATCCAATGGTGCTGAAGGAAGAGACGCGCGACGCGTGGGGCTGGATCTGGCTTGAACAAATCGCCCAGGACTTGCGCTATGGCGCTCGAGGGCTAGCGAAGAACCCTGGATTCACGGTCGTGGGGGTCTTGGCCGTCGCGCTGGGAATCGGAGTGAACACGGGTATTTTCTCGGTGCTGAATGGCGTTGCGCTAAAGCTTCTGCCCGTTCCCCAGGCGCAACAGATCGTGAGTGTGGATCAGATTTTCCATGGAAAGTTTCGGCGCAACCTGCACGGCGAGTCCGGACTTTTTTCGTACTCGGAGTACAAGAATTATCGAGCGAACAATCACGTCTTCTCAGGGTTGCTGGCGTATGCGCCATTCTTAGGCGAAGTGCCACTGGGAGGCGAAAGTCGCAAACAGGTAATGGGAGCGGAGACGTCCTGCAACTTTTTCGATGTTCTGGGGGAGCGGCCGGCGCTGGGGCGGACATTCCTAGAGGAGGATTGCCGCGCGCCGGGAGAGAGCCCCGTGGTAGTGCTGAGCGATGAGATGTGGAGAAGCCAGTTCGGCGAGGACCCGCACATGGCGGGCAGAACCATTTCGCTTAATCGCACGAAATTTGTCGTGATTGGAGTGGCCGCGCAGGGATTTCGCGGACTCGATCCTTGGCCCAGTGAGTTTTGGGCGCCGGTCACAATGCAGAAGGCCTTCGAACCCGACAGCGACTTACTCCCCGAAGACAACACCGGCTGGCTATCGCTGCTGGGACGGATGCGGCCCGGAGTTTCGCTCGAAAAGGTGCGCGCGGATCTGTCGGTAATAGCAGGACGGCTCGATCAGCAATACCCCGGGCGAACGACCACACTGACGGTTCGTCGCGCGACATTCATGGGACGATCGGAGGAGCGCACTGTGGTCTTTGGAATTGGAGCAGTGGTATTGGCCGCGGTCGCCTTGGTGCTGCTGATTGCTTGCGCGAATGTGGCGAATCTCCTACTCGCGCGGGCATCCGCGAGGCAGAAGGAGATTGCGATCCGGCTTTCCATTGGAGGAAGCCGTTGGCGAATTGTCCGGCAACTCTTGACCGAGAGCCTGCTAATCGCGTTTCTCGGCGGAACGGCGGGATCGCTTTTGGCGTTCTGGTCGGTCGAAGGTATCGCGCGTTATTTGCTGGCGCATCTGCCGCACGGTGTTCCTCCACTGGTGTGGGACGTAAGTCCGGACTTGCACGTTTGGGGATATTCGTTTGCGTTGACCGCCGTGACAGGGATCGTGTTTGGCCTGACTCCGGCTCTCTATGCGACGCGGCAGGACTTGAGCACGGCGGTGAAAGGGGATAGCGGGGGATTTCTGGGGAGGAGATCGAGCGGAGGGATGCTCCGCAGCTCGCTCGTCGGCGTCCAGGTGGCAGTGTGCATGGTGCTGTTGATTGCCTCAGGATTGCTGATGAGGGGCCTATATTTGGCGCAAACCGTGGATCCGGGCTTCGAGATGAAAGGGATGACGCAGGCGCGATTTGATTTACCGTCGCAAGGTTACAACGCAGAGCGCGCGCAAGCCTTTCAGCGCGAATTGATCGCACGTGTCGAGGCATTGCCAGGCGTGGATGAAGTGGAGCAAGCGCGAGCCATGCCGCTAGGCAATCAGTTCCTGGGCACAGGACTGACCCCTGCCGGAGAGACGGAATCGCGGCAGTTTGAGTTCAATGTCGTCTCGCCGGGATTTTTCACCATTCTGGGAATGCCGATGGTGCGCGGGCGCGCGTTCACAGAAGCAGAGGCGCAGTCGGACGCTCCCGTCTTGGTGGTGACGGAATCCACGGCGCGGCGGCTGTGGCCCGGACAGGATGCGATTGGAAAAACTCTGCGCGAAACCCCGCCCGCCGGGGCGGCGTTCGGGGTGTTGGGGAACGTGGACGAAAAGAAAGCATATCAAGTGGTAGGAATCGTGAAGGATTCGCAGGTTTCGCACCTGGGACAAAGCGATGGGTTGTTTTTGTACATGCCTGCCGGACCGAAGGAGCAGCAAGTACTGCAATTGCTGGTGCACAGCAACGGCGGCGATGTGGCGACGATCAACGGGATTCGTAAAGCGGCGCGGATGCTGGATGCTGATTTGATCGTGGACGTGACGAGATTGGCAGACAACCTGGAATTGTGGCGGACGCCATCGCGGATTGTCGCGACCCTCTCGGGCGTGCTCGGAGCGCTGGCGCTGCTGCTGGCGTCCATCGGCGTTCATGGCGTGGTGTCCTACGGCGTGAGCCAGCGCATTCGCGAAATCGGCATTCGCATGACGCTTGGCGCGGGCGGGCGCGACGTGCTGAGTCTCGTGCTGAGGCAGGCCCTCCGGCCGGTTGTAATCGGGGCTCTCGTCGGCGTGATTGCCTGCGCCGCGGTATCGCAGGTTCTTTCGGATGTACTTTATGGCCTGGGAGCCCACGATCCGTTTGCGTTTATTGGTGTCCCGGTGTTTTTGCTGGGGGTTGCCTTTCTCGCCGGCTACCTCCCGGCGCGCCGCGCCTCGCGCGTCGATCCGATAGTGGCCTTGCGTTACGAGTGAAGCGAGCGGTTCTCTTGAGGATCAGGGTACCTGCCAAAATCGCGCGGATCATCTCTTTCCAAAAATTTCGTCAAGACAGACCAGCCGCTGAAAGCAGATTGTGTAGCGCATCGAAGCACTTCTCATACTCTTGCTTTGATTTCTCATCGCCACAGTCTGAAACAGATCCTTAATCTCCCCGGTCCCATCAAAGAATTCAGAAAGGAAATGCACTTTTTCCTGAATTTCGCCGCGAACGAGGTACCGATGTCGGCGTGGCAAGCCGCTGGAACACACACGGCGCGCTCTCCGAGTCCTGCGTTGGTACAACAACTCAATGAGCAAACGCGGCAATCGATGGAGTGTTTTTCACGTGTCCAGCAGAACCTTTGCCCGGAGTTAGCCCGGACTTGCTCTCGGCCGAAAAATCACCTACTTAACTGTCCGCCATCGCCAGTCATTGCCCGCCATTTCCGATCATTTGGCGCACGTTTAGCGCAAAGATTTTCTTACGGTTTCGCTTGCTCTCAGGAGTTTCGCAGCCTCGGTGACTTTATCGGTCGGTCCAGCCGACATCTGGCTATCTTCACCTGTATTGTCTCGCCGGCATCCGTCGCGGAACTGTGATCAGCCATCTGCGCATGAATGGCGGTTCGCGGAGTGAGGCGCATGTCACTTTCGCGGCGCGATTACCGGCAAAATCGGCCAGGTATCAATTCGCCAGATACAGGCGCGATGTGTGAGATTCGTTTATGAGGCTTCCATTGATTTTAAGCCCTATGTCCCAAAACTGACAATCCGCCTCTATCCGCTCATTTTAACTGGGGGGTCTGTCCTTTTGACCATGGATCATAGGTGACGCAGAGGTGAATGCGATCCCGGACCGTCGGGTGATCGAAGAACACAAACACGTCCACCGGATTTGGATTCGGTTCGACAAAAACCATTCTGCCAAACTTCTGAAAGGATCGCGCGCACGCCTGCCCTGCGTCCGGAAGAATTCCGTGCGTGACCTCCAGCCCGTACACGTCAGCCTGATTCTCCAGGTACCGGCTGAAGCTATTCCCCGTTGCTGTAGCGACTATGCCAAAAATGCTTACGATCAACAGTAGAACGGGCAAAGACGCGCAATCTTCCACGCCACGAATGTCCCAGCTGGCACCACGCCTCGCCAGCAACCAGCCGATGCTCTGTTTCCCCAGATAGAACAGCACAAACAACGCGGCGGCGAGAAAGAAAAAGCCCTTCGCCAGGTGCCCTAGCACGTAGTGCCCCAACTCGTGGCCGAAATCTGCCAGCACCTCGTCATCGGTTTCCTGGGCAAGCGTCGTGTCCCAAATGACGATACGCTTGGACGCGCCAAATCCGTTGACCGAAGCGTTTGTCGCGATGGTCTTGTCGCTCGCTTTCATCCAAAACATTCGCACGACAGGAATCTCTTGTCCCGCCCGGCGGCTGACTTCCTGCAACTTCGGGATCAGCTGCGGCGCTTTCGTGGCGAGCGGCTCGTACTTGTTGAACAGCGGGTCGATGACATACGGCCACGCGAATATCATCAATAACAGAAGCGGCAGCGAGATGATCCAGAAATACAGCCACCAGCGCTGTGCGCTCCTGCGAATGATCGCGTACAGCAGCCACACCAGCAGACTTCCGAAGAAGAAGATCAGCAACAACGACTTTCCCCAATCGCCGAACCACGAGCCCCACGATTGGACAGAAATGCCGTAGCGCAGCAGAACCCACTGCCCGAACAGGTCCAGCGGTAATTGGAGCAGTGAGATCGCAAGAACCAGCAGCGGTGTGAAAATCAGTGACTGAACAAATCGTCTCGAGGTGGCACGTTCTGCCCAATCGCGAAATTTGGCGGCCCACTTCGCCTGAAGAATCAACCAAAAAACAAAAATTCCGTAGAACGTTGAAATCACGCGAATCGTAAAGCGCGTTTGGTAAAGTCTGTGTGCCTTGCGAAACAACTCCGGAGACAGCGTGTAAGCGGTGATTCGCGCAGGAGCGGCCTGCGGTGGCGCCGTCGCAACATCCGCGGCTTGTTTGAGCGATGGAACAGGAGTCGGCGTCTGCGGGACAGACGAGGCCAGAGGCAGTAGCGCGCCCAGGAGCACGCTCGTCAAAGTCCAGCGCAACCAGGAACTGTATCGGATGTCGCCCTTCATGGCGAACGGGACTATACCTCTTCTGGAGCCAAGGGTGGGGGTCGAACTCAAATCTTAGACTCCCAACTCACGGCGAATGATGACGTTGCAGCTGCCGCCAAGTTCGAATTGGAGTCCACTGAAGTCAGAACGGGTCTCTTTCAGGCGGAAACTCTGGCTCAGCGGCGGTGTGGCCATTGCACATTATTTTCCCTGAATCATTCCGTCTCGGTGGTTGGATCGGTGGTCTCACACTGTTCGCTTTTGCCTGGATCGGCCGCGCCACAGTCCAACACGAAGCGCGTGGTAAAGCATAGAAGATCGAAAGAGCATCGAAGGAACTTGAAGTGAAACCACGTAAGAAGTGGTGCGCCCTGGGGGACGGTTTCCGAACTCTTCTGAGCGATTTTGCCGCAGCCTCGCCACGAATGCTCTCCATAGCGCGACTTAACTGTGCTTGCTGAGAATAACGTGGGTCGCTTTTGGTGTGGATACGTGCTCGGTGCATCGGTAACCAAGCTTAAGCAGGTCGATATTCGCGAAGAGCTGCTCGCCCGAACCGATAAGGATTGGTGAGATGGCGAGATGGAGGTGGTCAATGAGTTTAGCGTGCAGAAATTGCTGGATCGTGGCAACGCCTCCCCCGATCCGAATGTCTTTTCCGTTTGCAGGGGCGGAAGCACGCTGCGTGGCGGCGTGAATCCCGTCGGTAACGAAATGGAACGTAGTCTCCCCCGCCATAGAGATGGAGGCACGCGCGTGGTGAGTCAGCACGAACACCGGAGTGTGGAATGGCGGATTTTCGCCCCACCAACCCTTCCAGGTCTCGTCAGGCCAGGGCCCTCGGACGGGCCCAAACATGTTACGACCGATGATCCACGCTCCGATGTTGTCGAAACCACGAGCGGTGAAATCGTCGTCGATACCCGTCGTCCCGCCGTCGTTCCCAAAAATGCGTTGCATGGTGCGAGTGGGGAACATCCAATCGTGCAAGGCCATGCCGCCGATGCCGAGCGGGTTCTCAAGGTTTTGGCAAGGGCCGGCACTGTATCCATCGACAGAAATCCCAAACGCGTGGACTCTCAGCTTTGACACTGACAAATGCTCCATGAATTCCGGGTACTCGCCATTTGCAAACAGTTGAATGATAAACACGTTGCCAGCATGAGACAACCCGAAAACAAACGCGCGGGAAAGTGGCGCGACCTTCGGCTTAGAAGCAGGCGATCTTCTCTATTCCGTATAAGTACATTATTTGTTAGGTTAACTCTTGTGTTCGAACTGGAGTTGGACAAAATCAGATCAGCGACTGGCAGAAGGCCGACGCAACATGCTCGATCTAATTTCTCGGACGATTGCACCGCCAATGACAATCATGCATGAACCGCTAAATTGCTGGACCATGATCGCCGGGAAGAGTGCGGGATCGACCGGGTCATGCATGGCAACCGACATCCAAAATAGCGGTGCGGCCATTACGAAAGAGACGAAGCTTAGTGCAATCGTGCTTGTCATTTCTCTACCTTTTGTTACGACTCCTGTTATGCACCCGTCAATCAAGGCCTCCAACAAGCTTCCGATCAAGACAGCGTTTTTCAACCATAAAAGGTGAGTGGCTGCCCTACTGGAATCGTAGTGGGGGGTGACATGGTGGCTTCTAAAAAGGATAACTCCGACAAGCGCCCGTTGAAGTTTCGAAGTGCTGAATTCAAGCAGCAGAAAACCGCCAATTACCGTGCCGACCATCAACCATGGCGCTTCTCGAAATCCTGTGCCGATGAGACCCACGATCGTTTTCGCACTCTGCCTCCAATACCAGCGGCGAGCAGAGCCGAGGCCCGATTTCGACGCGAGGTTTGAGAATTCCTCAAGGAGTTTGCCATGGATCGATTCTGCCCGCTCGTTAGAAACAAACAGATCGACAGACCGAACAGCAGCGCGCGGAGGCTGAACGAAAGGCGCTTGTGACATTATGAATGGCAGCTGTGAATTGCACAGACTGCCGGCCCGTTCAATTTAGCACGGTAAGCACCGTCGGGGACTTCCAGTTTATGATCCTAGTCCCCGGTAACGCGGTTGCTATCCATGGATTTCGAGTTTCCGGTTGAGCCAACTAACCGGGATTTCGATGAGGGGAATCCGAAACTCAGTGAGTGGAGAAATGAAATATTCGCAAGCTCAGACATGCGATCAGCGCGAGGGCAGCCAGAGCAAGGAAGTAACGCGGACTTGTGGACCGTATCCAATTGAATCCTAGCGACATCCGCTTCGGCCTATAAACCAACTAAGCAATTTGTTCAGGCAGAGAACATGCCGAGCAAATGCAAGCGGGTCTAAAAAACCGAACCATTTTTTTAAAATAAGTTACAAGGTAAGGCGTCACCAGACCACCACACATGACGTGCCAAATGGTGCTGACGCTCATCTGATAACTCGGTAACCGGTGAAGTACCATCGCTAGGCTGGCTCCTCGCGCGTCGCTGCTGGGAAGAGATTCGGACCATCCGACGAAAACGAGTTGTGTCTATGGCTGCTGCGGCTTCGCCGCCTTCTGCTGCTGTTTCACTGCCTCATCAACCGCCTTCTTAAACTCTGCCACAGCCGGCACGTCCGGTGACTTCAATGCATCTTTCCGCGCATAACGCCACAACGGCCCCCGCTTCAGCGCATCCTCGGTCCGCCCAAGGTACACCGAAAACAAATCCTCCGTCGGCCCAATCTCTCCTCCCATCCCCGGCGTCGGGGAGAGCGGCCCGCCATTCTGCGCCGCATCCGGGTTCCGTCCCTGTTGACCACCTATGCGCATCGTGTTGTCCGTCCCCTGCAGAATCACCGGACGGTCATTCGGCGACTGTCCGCCGACCGTGGGATTCATCGCCTGCTTATCTCCCTTTCGCACCACAATGACCAAGTCCGCTTGGCTCATCGTCATCGTCGGCTTCAGCCGTCCCCATTCCATCAGTGCCTTCTCCACATCCTCTCTCGCCGTTCTATTGCCGCCCGGGTCATTCACTGGAATTGCCGCATCTGGGTCGACCATCACGAAGACCGTTTGCGCATTCAACACAACTTGCGGCAGCGCGCTCTTCTTCTTCGCCCAAATCAGTCCAGCTCCCCACGTCCAAGCCGCCAAGACCACCACCGCCGTCCCCACAATCGCGTTCACTCGCTTCGTCATATCCACCTCCCGTCGCGGTCCGCACCTGAGCCTACCTCTACGACGTCCGCTCACCCTTTTCCGTTGCTTCTGAACCGTTCGTACGCTGTTGGCAGACCCGTTCGGTTCTTCATACGCCACGCAATCGTCGCAACCAAAGACATCCAGAACGCCATGAATGCCCTCGAAAAGAACGATGGAACTTTGATGGAACCTGGCGCCAAGCTAGCTCGGCGGTAGGTCACTGACTTCAGGAACTCTTTTGTTTTCTTAGAGTTTGGAGCCGAGGGCGAGAGTTGAACTCGCGACCTGCCGATTACGAATCGGCTGCTCTACCACTGAGCTACCTCGGCCCTTGATAATAAAAGACTTATTCCCGTGCTAGAGAGACTTTCATCGCACTTTCATCGTTCTCTCTCGGTTTCGGCGGCGCGTTGCCCAACTTTCACACGGAAATGCCCGACCTGTTCGGAGCGATGCTGTGCTGTACCGGACGGCGATTGCGGCACTTCCGCCTCCGACACACTTCCTCTTTTCCTCGAGTGCACAACGGAATCAGATCGCGCACCAAATGGAAGAAAGAAAGCAAAATCATTTTAGCTTTGTCTGATTCCTTTCGCAAGCTCTTGAGTTTACTGGTCTTGGCTTCAGGCATGGCACTTAACTGCCTGTAAAACAAAACCGCCATAGCATCAGGGAGGCGATCCCAACGATTCCTGATTTCTCAAAGCACTACTCTAATTATTTATAAAAATGGCACACGGAATGTCCGCTTCACTCTCATAGGGGCGACGCAGCTGTTGTGCCTGGAAACTCCTCCACCTGAGCCCTGCCGACCCAAACTCGGGTGCTCCCGCAGTCAACTGCACCTTGAAGCAGGTCTGAGAAGAGCCCATCTCAGCTTCGATTACCTAAGCGCAAAATCACGGTTTTAATTCGGGATGGTTTTTCTGTATCCACGCTTCGAAGTCCACCCGAAGCTTCGCTGCCGGACGGGCGCACAGGCCGCTTGCAATCCGCCAATTCGATTGAAAGTGATTCCGCCCGCGGGTCGTCGCACCTCACAGTCCGGGCAAGGCAGGTTAATGCGCAGCCAACTAGTGCGCTTCGTCGAGATCCGGAATCAGTCCCGGTGGCCTTATGCTTTCCTTGTGTCGCCGGAAATCTTATCCTCCGCCACATTCTTGACGCCTTCTACAAAGAGCAGCCGCCGGCCGATGGGCCAATGAGTTCCTCCGTGAAAGGATCACCTGCCACCCACCTTACGTCGGTATTTTGGCCAGATTCTCTCTCTTTGCGGCACGGAACGTTGGGCCACTTCTGCCTGTCCGGCGGAAGCCCCGAGTTCACGTCTCGTCGCAGCACGCACCGAGAATTCGCTGGGATGGGTCAGCTTCCACGCGCGAGTGCTTCCAGCACGGCTTGCGGCCGGATTGGCAGATGACGCACGCGGGCACCGGTGGCAGCAAAGATTGCGTTTGCAATCGCGGGTGCGATCGGCGTCATCGCTGGCTCGCCAAGCCCGACCGGTGTTTCTCTGCTCGGAAGAAATTCAACTTCGATCTCCGGTACGTCCCCGATGCGCAGCACCCTGTAGCTATCGAGATTCGTATCCTTCGGCTGCCCTTTGATGAACTCCGTTCCTTCATGGAGGGCCAAACTCAATCCCCACAAAGCCGCACCCTCCACTTGGGCTTGGGCACTGTCGGGATGAATGACCGTTCCACAGTCGATGACAAGGGTCAGCTTCTCCACCCTGACGTAACCGTTCGTCCGGCTGACCCGCACGCGCGCGGTACAGGAGACCCATGTCGGCATCCCGCGTTCCTGCCCGAAGGTCGACGCGATGCCGAGGCCGACGTCCTTCGGCATCGTGCTACCCCACCCTGCCTTTTGCGCGCAGCGGGACAGCACTGCCGCTTGCCGGTGCGCGCCGCCCACCGAATTCGGCCCCGAGCCGGCGTTGCGGCCCGTACCATCGAGTAAGCCCAGCCGAAACTTCACCGGATCGACACCGGCGTCGTGGGCTGCCTCATCCATAAAGCTCTCGACAGCCCAGCCAGTCCAACCCGCTCCGACGGATCGCAGATAACCAGACCGGAAGGTGCGATCGGCCAAATCATTGTGAAGCGCGCGAACACGCTGCGCGCCTACGGTGTACCAGTGGTCGGCACCCTGGATCGCGAATGGATCGTACAGAATGCCTTTGGCGTCTTTGAGTTGGAAGTAAGGAGCGAGGGTAGCGGTGGGCCAACCGGCTGCCGCGTGGTGATCCATGGCCGCAACGCGGTTGCCGTCTGCCCACGCCAAACGCACGACCTGGGTGGTGGCGGATCGCGGGCAGTCGAAGCGCATGTCGTCGGGCCGGGTGCAGACCATCTTGACCGGCTTTCCGACCGCCTTGGCGGCAAGAGCGGCCGCGACGGCATAATCGCCGTCAAGACGGCGGCCGAATGCCCCACCAAGTAAATAGCTGCGCATCACGATCTTGTCCTGGCTGCGGCCTAGCGCTTTGGCCAGCACTGGGAGAATCGCCGATTGCCATTGATTCCCGGTGTGGATTTCAAAGACGCCGTTCTTTTCGAAAGCAAGCGCGTTAATTGGCTCGAGCGCGAAATGCATGGCGGTTGCGGTGGTGTACGTCCGTTCGATCTTCTGCTTTGCCGAGGCAAACACCGCGTCAACGCCCGGGTCGTCAACGAGTAAGGCGCCTCCCTTCGGATCCGCGATGAGGTCGGCGGCGTGTTGCTGGAGGTCTCGCTCAGAGATGCTTGCCGACGGTCCCGACTGCCATTTCACCTTCACCAGGTCGGCCGCGCGATTGGCGGTGGTGAAGGTGTCAGCGTAAACCATCACCCAACCAGGAGCCGTACTCGATGGATCATCAAGAGCCAGGCTTTTGATATAACCGGGCACGCGTCTGGCAGCCGAATCGTCAATCGAGATCACCTTGGAGTCGTAACGGGTTGGCGGAATCTTCGGACGGCCGTAGATCATTCCGTCTGCCACTGCATCGATTCCGTAACGGCCGCTGCCGTCCACCTTGGATGGAACGTCGAGAGCTTCCGCACCACCTTTGCCGATGAAACGCCGTTCCGCTGGCGTCTTGATCGGAATCTTCTCTAGCTCCTCGTTCGTGTAGCGACGCCGGAGGTCCCCGCGCGCAACGATCTCGCCATAGGGGATTGATCTTCCTCCGGCGTGAACCGCGCCGTTGCGTGCCACGCAAATTTTGGGACTGACGCCAAGCAGTTTTGCTCCTTCCTCAATGAGCGCGATCCGTCCCGCAGCACCCGACCGGCTTAGCACCGGGAAACTCTGCCACACTGACCAACTCCCGCCCGTTATCATCAATCCCCACTTGGGATCGCTATCAACAATATCGATTTTCACTTTGCTCCAGTCGGCTTCCAACTCATCCGCTACGATGCGAGCGAGGGCTGTGCCGACGTGCTGGCCCATTTCCGCGCGAATAATGTTGACAGTGACGTTGCCGTTCGTGTCGATGCCATACCAAATGGTCGGTTCAAACAACTCGTTGGGGCTGAGCGGGGCTTTGGCCTCTTTCGTCAGAAACTCTGCGGCGGCCCAGCCGGACCGCGCATATCCCAGCATGACGCCTGCGCCGATCATCGTGATCAGGAAGCCACGGCGCGATGAGTCGTAAGGTGCCCTGAATCCATGAGGAGACAAGCCGCTATTCATGGGCTCCTCCTCGCATCTGCGCCGCTGCCAGTTTAATTGCCTTGCGGATTCGAACGTAGGTCATGCAGCGGCAAACACTGCCCGCCATCACCGCGTCAATGTCGCGGTCACTGGGATTGGGAAAATCCTTCAGCAGGGTGGCTGCCTGCATGATCTGTCCCGGCTGGCAATATCCGCATTGGGGAACCTGCAGCTCGAACCACGCGATTTGCAGCGGATGCTTGCCCTGCGGATCGAGGCCTTCGATCGACGTGACCTTTGCCCCGGCGACCGCGCCAATCGGGGTAATGCAGGATCGCGTTGCGCGTCCTTCCACATGCACGGTGCAAGCACCACAAAAACCGATGCCGCAACCGAATTTCGTTCCTGTGAGACCAAGCTCATCGCGGATTACCCAGAGCAGCGGAGTGTCGTCCGGACTATGTGCCGAAACGGTGCGGCCGTTGAGATCGAATGTGGTCATGATCGCCGGACTCCTCTCGCTTCCTGTTAGTGGTATGCCGGCCCTTCCCGTCGAATGGCGGCCACCTTTTTCTCCAGATCGTTCCAAGGTGGCAATTTCGTGCGCGTGCGGCGCAGATAAGCGGCAAGGTGGGCGACCTCGGAATTGGTTAACGACGAGCCGTATGCAGGCATCACAAGTCCTGCCGCACCTTCGGTGTTGTTGTCGGTTTCTGTGTTACTGACGCCGTTGAGCACCACCTGGATGAAATTGGTCGGTTCAGGTAGAGATAGCGAACTGTTAAGAGCCAGTTCCGGACGAGCGGCAAGCGGAGTCGGCGCACGATTGTAATGGCAAGACATACAGGCGAAGGCATATAGGTCAGAATCGGGATCGTGCTCCTGAACACTACCCAGAGAGGAACTCGCGAGAGCCTCTTGTGTTGCAGTCTCGCCGTTGTTTGCACGAGCGCTCGCGTGATCCATCTCGCTGAAGTAAAGTGAGATAGCGCGGACATCGGAGTCCGGCACGACCGGAAGATCGAGGGCTCCGCGAATCGCCAGAGCCATCGTGCTGCCCGTCGCCCCGTGCAGTGGGGTGACGCCGGTACGCAGGTAAGTGAACAACTCTTGTTGGGTCCACGGAACCGGCGATGGGTTGGTGTCGGTGAGCGCAGGCGCGATCCAACCTTCGATTAGCCAACCTGCATACGGGTGTCCGCCCTCCTCGCCGCCGAGGACGTTGCGCGGAGTATGGCAGCCCGAACAATCGCTGAGCGCGTTCGCCAGATAGGCCCCGCGATTCCATTCGGCACTCTTGGACGGGTTAGGTCGGAACCCCGCGCTCCTGAAAAACAAAATCTTCCAGCCTTCCTGGAGCGCACGTATTCTGAGCGGCGCCGGAATCGTATTGGCTGGCACGGTGTTGTTCGCCGCCGGCCGCGTCATCAAATACGCGTACAAAGCCTTGATGTCGTCATCAGATAATTGCGTAAAGGCGTAGTAGGGAAACGCGGGCAAAAGATGGGAGCCATCGCGAGCCACACCCTCTCGCATTGCACGGGTGAAAGCTTCGGGCGACCAAGCCCCTATGCCGGTTTCCGGGTCGGGACTGATATTGTCGCCATAAATGATCCCGAACGGCGTGTGTAGCGCGTATCCGCCAGCAAACGGCTGTCCGCCCGGCGCGGTGTGACACGCCGCGCAATGCCCAATCGCGGACAGAGCTTCACCCTTCGCAACCAAATCGGCAGGAAAGCTTGCCGGGACGGGCCGAGCAATGGGAGCTATTGAGGGGCGCCATGCCAAGGCGAAGAAAATTACTCCTGCGAGGAAGACGGCAAGGAGGGACCCGACCAAGACGCGTCGAGTCTTCCGACTCCTCTTCCAATCGGTCCCGGAATCTCTGTTAGAACTCGATTTCATTTCGATCGCCGTTTCCCTTATCGCCACAGTTCGTCAACGCGCAAATCAGCCTTACGACCAGCGCGCAAATGGCAATGCTCCCTGTCATGTTCATCACGTCCGGTAGAGAGTGTTCACACTTTCATGGAACTTGAGGGCCACGGGAGGCGCTGCATACTTGTCGGTCACAACCTCGATGTATGTACCTCTGCCCCCCTCAGATGCGGCCTTAAGGGCCTGATCGAATTCTCCGCACGTGGTGACACGCGCAGTAAACCAATCGTCACATCCAAGTGCCTTAGGCAGGTCGGCGTAGTGCCACTGCGCGAGATCGTTGTACTCGATGTCGGGGTCCTTGCAGAGCAGCCGTTCAATTAGGTAGCCCGAATTGTTAAGAACGAAGACGATGGGCTTTAGCCCGCGCCGGCCGAACTGACTGATCTCCTGGGCTGTTAGTTGATGGGAGCCTTCACCTGTAATCAGCACAACGCGACGGTCAGGAGCCGCGACTGCTGCTCCAAAGGCCGCCGGAGTCGCATATCCAATAGCACCCCACAACGTCTGGTTGTAAACCTTCGCGCCCTTCGGCAGAAGTGCAAACGCCATTCCAAACCCAGAAGTCCCTGTCTCAGTAAAGACGATATCGTTCGGTTCAATGAAATTTGCCCAGCGAGCATAGAGTGCGTCTGCGGTAATCGGATCGCTGCCGGCTCCCGTTACGGGTCCGAGCGAGCATGGTTGAAATGGTGGTTTTTGATTTCTTCTGGTCACACGCCGCGCGAGTTCAGGGAGGAGATCTTTCATCTCGACGTTCGGATAAACCTTTGTGCCCACCTGAGTACGATGGTGACGGATATCGATGGTCTTCTTTGGATCAAGATGCGCTGTAAAGGCCCCCGTGCTGAAGTCCGTGAGAATGGCTCCGATCAGAACGATGGCATCGGATGATTCAACGTACTCACGGACCGCTTCGTCCATGAGCTTTCCCTCGTACATGCCGATGTAGGCCGGTTGTTGCTCTTCAAGCGTCGATTTGTCCATCAGCATAGTGGCGAAGGGGATTCCGGAGGCATCCACGAATGCCTGCACCGCGTCTTGCAGCCTCGCGCGACTAGCCAATACCCCTGGGAGAATGCAAGCGGTCTTGGCCGCATCGAGAACTTCAACGATCGCAGCAACAGCTTCTTCAAGTGATGCAGGATCGCTCTTTGGTGGATCAAGGGGCGCCGCAGTGCTCACGACGGCTTGATTCGCGACATCTGTCGGAAACGCCATATAGACGGGTCTGCGGTGGTACAGCGCCTCCCAGATGAGCCGCTCTGTTTCGTAAGCCACATTTTGTGGTGTCATGATGGCGCTGGCACAAACGACCTTTTCAGCCATCTTGTGGAAGAAATCGAATTCACCGTTTCCTAGTGTGTGATGGACGAGCGCGTGCCCGGTTTGGGCAGGCAGATTCGGCATTCCGACTAGATGGAAAACGGGCAGATGCTCGGCATAGGCTCCCGCGATTCCACTGATAGCGCTCAATTCGCCTACACCATAAGTTGTGTTGAGAGCCGCGATGCCGTGAATGCGAGCGTACCCATCGGCTGCATACGATGCATTAAGCTCGTTGCAGCATCCGACCCAGTCGATACCGGGGAAACCTACGATTGCATCCTCAATGGGAAAAGCGAAGTCCCCGGCAACGCCAAATACTTTGGATATGCCGAGGTCCTTGAGCCTCGAGAGAACGTGCTCGATGACGGTCTTTGGCTCTACTTTTGGAGCGTGCATTGATCCTTGCGGCATTTCCTTTCTCCTTTTTCTGTCGATGACTCGAAACTTCAGTTGAGAGCGTTGGATACACGACGTCCTGCATATGCGTTCGACCGATCTTGACAATGTTCTGCCACTTCGTGGCCTTCACCGAAATCGCATCGCGCGACGCCTTCAGGGCCGGTATGAGCCTCTGCTTCACGTTGACGGCTGCAGCGATGTTCATTGCTGTCGGGAAAGAATCGTTGGACGGCTGGGACATGTCGACGTGGTCGTTTGGATGAATGGGTGTTTTGCTGCCGATGGGCGCGCCGGCGAGTTGGCAACAGCGGTTGGATATGACTTCGTTTACGTTCATGTTGAACTGCGTGCCCTTTCCGTCATCCGCACGTGAAGGGGAAACATATCGGCATGCTGGCTGCCAGGATCTCGTCGCAAACTTCAACAATGAACGTGTGTTTGTTGAGGTCGAGCCGCCTGCCCGCATGGTTTGCATTTGCGGCAGCTTTTTTCAAAGTGGCATACGCCGCGATCATCTCTCGCGGTATCAAATCGTGCCCGACGCTGAAATGTTCTAGCGACCGTTGCGTCTGAGCGCCCCAGAGCTTGCCTGCAGGAACATTCACTTGGCCCAAGCTGTCTGTTTCCTTGCGAATCTTTTCCGATTCCTTCGGAACAACAGTGTTGGAATTCATACCGTTCCTCGCTTTAGCGCGGGTAGCGCTTTCCTAGGTCTTCTTTCCGACTCTTCGAGAACCATCACCGTCCTGTGATGCGAATCAACATTTCCTGGCCGCTGCCTAGAGTGATCTTCTGGCGACCGTGGAAAGCCGTTGTACCTAGTCCGCCAGCGCCGCCGATGATGGAACCAATACCCGCTCCCTTGCCGCCGCCGAAAATACCGCCAAGCAGCCCACCCGGTCCCGCGCCGATAGCTGTGTGCTCAATGGTCTTGCGGCCTCGGCCGCCAGACTCGATAGCGCCTTCCACGTCGACCTTTTCGCCTGAGGGCGCGTGATAGAGCTCTAGAATCTCCGCGTGAATTGGTGCGCGGCGTCCGTCGGGCATGACTAGGCGGTCGAATCGCAACATCATGCTGGTATGACCCTTGATTTTGCCGGACATGTCGATTTGCGTGACGTGGCCGTAGACACGGGCGCTCTGGTAATCGCCTTTGTCGACGACCGTCGCACTGAAGGGGTCACCAACCTGGGAATCGATGCTGGTCAACGTGTCGTCCAGGCGAATCCGCACCGCTAAGTCATCGGGAACGCTGAAGCGCTCATTCGTTGCTGACAAAGGCAATGCGGCAACGGAGCCGACAGCGACAACTAAAATGAATGCCGCCGCGGAGCGGGAAACGCCAAGTCTTTGCACGTAGCTGCTCATAAGTGATTCTCCTTCTACTGTCGAGCAGCAGTTGTCCTGCCAGGTTCGCCCGGTGAGTTGTTTGCACGAGAACTTCCTTTCGCTTCTTGGACGATTCGGGTCATGCCCTGCCGATTTTGCGCGATCCGGCAGGACAACTTCGACAAGACGTCTTTGTAATGCTGCGCACGGATCTGTTAAGCCCAGCGCTGAGATAACGCTCTCGGTGTCGAGAATTGACTCTCCTTCGACGGAAGGTGTCGATGTGTCGATGTGAAGGCGGATCGTGCTTCTCGCGAGGACTTATTTAACTGAATAGGACCGCACTTACAGACTCCGTTGACTTGATTCTTTTCGCCGCCCCCGGTTCGCTTTGAACGAAGAGATGGAAATGTATTTGCACACGAGTTGAGGAGCGCCGGCAGACGAATGCCCACGAGCATTGGCAACGTGATCTGGGGAGTCGCGTTTTCCAGCGCGACCGCATGTTCAGCTGCCCGACGCAGTGGTCACTGGTCCCTCATGCATCTGCGATG
>Ga0210398_10000713_pt1 | contig 36813 bp, 36 predicted proteins | sample IncBWC4OmetaG_FD_161047 | JGI IMG/M metagenome (GOLD analysis project Ga0210398, IMG submission 161047) | Forest soil microbial communities from Barre Woods Harvard Forest LTER site, Petersham, Massachusetts, United States - Inc-BW-C-4-O | ecosystem: Environmental > Terrestrial > Soil >... | reverse complement strand
ATCTTACTGCGCACTCCGGCTTCACGGGCAATACCTTTGATCTCTACGGCGCCGCTTTCCATTTCCGGCACTTCACCGCGGAAAAGCCACTCGATAAACTCTTTGTTGCCCCGACTCACTACTAGCTGTGGGCCACGAAAGCCACGCTCTACGTCTTTTAAGAAGACTTTGAGGCGCTGGCCTGGGTAATAGCGTTCACCTTGAATCTGTTCGCTGCGGGGCATAATACCCTGGGCTTTGCCAAGATCGATACGGACGATGTTACCTTCTACCCGAGCTACCGTCGCATTAATAACGGTCCCGATTTTATCCTCGTATTCAGCCATGATGATTTCTCGCTCTGCTTCGCGAAGACGCTGCAAGATAACTTGCTTGGCAGTCTGGGCCGCAACCCGGCCGAAATTCTCGGCTTTTTCGTGTATTTCAACGGTTTCACCGATCTTAGCATTCTTGCGGTGTACACTAGCGTCCTTGAGACTAATCTCAAAAGCATCGTGCTCTACCTTTTCAACGATTTCTTTGGTCACATAGACATCAATGTCGCCCGTATTCAGGTTCATGCTGACGCGAATCTCTTGCTCCCGATCACCGTAATCCCGGCGATAGGCGGCTGCCAATGCTTGCTCAACGACTTCTTTTACCCCTTCTTCGGGCAAATTTTTCTCTTCGGCAATGGTCCGAATGGCCACTGCCAGTTGTTTCATATCTAAATCCATAATGGACTTCCTCTCTTTACTTAATCTAAATTGTAATGATCTCTGATAAGAAAAAAGCCGACCACTTTGGCCGGACTGGTTTTAGTATACCATGCGGGTGTTGGATTAACAATATATACCTACCGTAGGCCTTAAATACTCGGGTTTGTCAATTGTGACTTGCTTGCTATAAACTAGATAGCTATGAGCAAAAGTGTGATCAGACTATACGAGCAATTCCACCCGGAAAAATATACCTTAGAGCTGCACCCTGATCCTGAAACACTCCGTTTTAGCGGCATAGTAACTATTGTCGGGAAAAAGGTCGGACGGCCCTCAAAACGCCTGACATTTCATCAAAAAGATCTAAAGATTACCTCCGCTACCGTTACCAAACATGATAAAAAGGGCGATGTTCCGGTCGCTATAGCCCGTATTAATAAGCAGGCCAGCTACGACGAGGTACGCCTGCACAGTGATAGTTTGATTTACCCCGGCGAATATACCATCACCTTAGAATTTAGTGGCGAGATTACACGGGCCATGAACGGTATGTATCCCTGCTTCTTCACCCATGATGGCAAGGAAAAGAAGCTTATTATGACCCAGTTTGAGAGCCACTATGCCCGTGAGGCATTCCCGTGTATTGACGAACCTGAGGCCAAAGCTACCTTTGACCTGACACTGGTAACACCAATCTGTAAAGCAATCATCTCAAATACGCCCATCAAAGAACAATCCACAAAAGACAAGCAGCAAACAACGACTTTCGAGACTACCCCAAAGATGTCCACCTACCTGCTCGGTTTTGTCATCGGTGAACTCGGTTATGTAGAAGCTACCACCAAAGACAACGTATTAGTCCGGGTGTATGCCACGCCGGATAATGTGCCGCACACGACTTTCGCCCTTGACTGCGCCGTACGGACGCTGGAGTTCTATAACGAATACTTTGCCATTCCCTATCCGCTGCCGAAGTGTGACTTTATTGCAGTGCCGGACTTTGCCAACGGCGCTATGGAAAACTGGGGCTGCATTACCTTCCGTGAGCAAGTACTCCTGGTTGATGAAAAGAATACCAGCCTGCACTTAACCCAATACGTGGCCAACGTCATAGCCCACGAGCTGACACACCAGTGGTTCGGCAACCTGGTCACTATGCGCTGGTGGAATGATTTATGGCTCAATGAAAGTTTCGCCAGCTGGATGAGCTGGCTGGCTGTTGATCACCTTTTTCCCGATTGGAAAGTCTGGACCCAGTTTATTGTGGAAGAGCAAAGCTTGGCTCTGAAGCTCGACGCCTTGGAATACACCCACCCGATTGAGGCTGAGGTCCGCCATCCTGATGAGATCCGGACCATCTTTGACGCTATTAGTTACGAAAAAGGGGCCAGTGTACTGCTCATGCTCCATAACTACCTTGGTGCCGACGATTTTCGGGATGGCCTGCGTGTCTATCTGAAACGGCACGCCTATGGCAATACCGACACCGTTGATCTATGGAAGGCCCTCGGCGAAGTTTCCCATAAACCGGTAGCAGAGTTTATGGGCGCTTGGACCACCACCAGCGGCTATCCGATCGTTCGAGCCGAGCTGGCCGCTGATGCTCCAAAGCTTTCCCAGGAACGCTTTTACCTCAACCCGGAAGCAAAAAAAGAAGCGACGCGCTGGCCTATTCCATTACTTGCCAGCGAGGATTTAGGGATAACAACTCTGGAAAAGGCCGAGCAATCACTGAAGGTAGGTGCCGCAGCAGATAGCTGTGTACTCAACCATAACCGGACAAGCTTTTTTAGAGCTATCTATGACGCCAAACATCTCGCTAATCTGGCAAGCGCCGTCAAAGCCGGTAAACTGAACGAATTGGACCGTCTGGGACTACTGAGTGATACTTTTGAAGCCGCCAAGGCTGGGTATGGCGACACGCTTGCAGCCTTTACGCTGCTCAAAGCCTACGCAGACGAAGACAGTACCGTGGTCTGGGACGTCATAGCCGGAGCCGTACATAGCGTGCGGATAGTCATGAATGACGACATGGTGCGCGCCGGTATGAAGCCCTTTATGCGAGCATTGGTCGCCAGACAGCGGGAACGACTCGGCTGGGAAGAAAAAGATAGCGATAGTCACTTTGACCGTTTGCTCCGGCCGACGATTCTCGGTCTGGCTTCTTACGGTGAGGATCCGGCCGTTGTTGGTGAGGCGCTGAGCCGGTTTGCCACCATGAAACTACCGGAAGATGTCCACCCGAATCTCCGGGGTGTTGTCTATGGCACCGTCGCTCGTAAAGGCGGCCCGGCCGACTTCAATAAGCTGGTGTCCATGCATAACAGCAGTACTAACAGCGAAGAGCGTGTGACACTCGCCGGAGCACTGACTGGCTTTCACCAACCGGAACTTATCGCTCGGGCCCTTGCTATGATTACCAGCGACGAAGTCCGCTTGCAAGATACCTCCTACTGGATAGCCTATGCCTTCATGAATCGTTACGCCCGTAAGCTCGCTTGGCAGTGGCTCCAAGATAACTGGAGCTGGATAGAAAAGAACCTCGGCAGCGAGCCGAGCTTTATTCGCTTACCGATGTACGTGAGCCGCGGTTTCAGCGATCCCAAATTCTTGCCGGAATTTAAGACATTCTTTGAGAAAAATATGAGCAGTCCTGCCTATGAGCGGCACATTAAACAAGCCGTCGAAACTATTCAGTGGCAATCTGATTGGCGCCAGCGTGATCTGGCACAGCTCCAAGACTATTTCAAACTCTAAATTAATGTATCGGTAAAAGAGATAACAGCGAAGTTCGGATCGCCAATTTCAACCCCGGCTAGCTGATACGGTCCCGGCCACTTCTCTTCTGCCACCCAGGCTTCCGCGGCTTGCTGTAATTGCCGGAGTTTAGTGGCACTCAGGGCGTGTACGCGCTCAGCTGAGGAGCTGTCTGGACGATAGGAGACACTGACCAGATAGATAACCTCGTCTTTTTGGGCCACGATATCGATATGCTGGCGTGAACGGCGCCAATTGAGCTCAATAATACTGAAGCGGCGCATCTCAAGATATAACTTGGCTGCCGCTTGCGCGCTGGCTTCAGCACGACTCACGATAGCGCCCGAATTGGCTTAAAACTGCGCCGATGCTGATCACTGACACCGTATAGCTTAAGACGCTCAGCATGCAAGGCAGTGCCATAGCCTACATGCTGCGCAAAGCCATAGTCCGGGTATTTAGAAGCTAAATCGGTCATGTACTGGTCGCGCGCGACCTTAGCAACAATGCTGGCGGCACTGACGGCCGGTACCGTAGCGTCGGCCTTTATGAGTGTCTGGACTTTAGGGTTTTCAGCTAAAAAATTAAAGGCGCCATCGATGATAACCTGGTCGTATGCCTGGGTGATCTGGTCTAGCGCCTGTTGCATCGCTAAGCGCACCGCCATAGTTAGGCCTTGCGCGTCGATGATACTTGGATTAACCCAACCGAGGCCCACAGCCAAAGCTTCATCATAGATAATCTGGGAGAGGTGTTCTCGTTGTTTTTTGGTCAGTTGTTTGGAGTCTTTCAGCCCGGCAATAGGACGACGTAAGATAACGGCTCCTGCCACCAACGGACCGGCCCAACAGCCGCGACCAACTTCATCAATCCCCACAGTTACCATGCGCCCTATTATACAAGCTCTTTTAGCGATGCGCTTATTCGCTGGCTGCTTCTTGGTGACGGGCTTCAACTTCAGCTTGCTTAGCAGCAAGCTCGGCTTCTTCTTTGGCTTTTTCTTCAGCTTTAGCAGCTGCTTCGACGGCTTTCTGTTCGTGTATCTTGGCTTCTTCCGCTTCGAGGGCTTCATCATGGACGGCATTCACGGCTTCACGGTCAAAATCTACACCGGTCATACGAGCAGCCTTACCGGTACGGCTACGCATGTAGCTGAGGTAGTTACGGCGGACTTTGCTTCGTTTGGTAACTTCCACTTGAACAACGAGGGGACTGTGCAACAGAAAACTCTTCTCGACGCCAACACCGCTGGCAATACGGCGCACCGTAATCCGGCTGGTGTGACTACCTTTTAGGTCGGTACGAATCACCAAACCCTGGAAGACCTGCACACGTTCCTTGTTGCCTTCACGGATCTTTTGGTGGACTTTCACCGTATCACCGCTTCGGACATCAACGACGGCCGATTTCTTGTACTGGTCATTAATTTTCTGAATCACGTCTGGCATATCCGGTAGATTGTACACGATTTACTTCTTTAGCGCAAGAACCGGACGGCTGACGAGAAATAGCGTCAGGACTGGGGAGTGCCCCGTTTTCGAGCACCTATCATGGTAACCGTGCCGATAGGGATTTGTCGGCTGCCGAAATCACGCCAATTCCTGACATTAACAGTTGGGCTATATACCTCAGCGGCAGGTTTCGTGCCAGTCATGGCCAGGGTTCCGGTTGCTGCTCTAAGCGCATCACGGTGAGCTTCATCGATTGGCGGCAGCTGTGCAACACTATAACCATCCATGATTTCCTCAGGGGCTCGTGGGTTTTCAATAACATTGGCAATTGGAGGCTCAAGAGCCGTTGTGCCTTCGCCTGGTAGCGTGAAAAACTTTGTCATAGTCTTAGCATAAGCCTCAGTGTCAGCGTAGTAAGTAAAAAATATCACCACTAGCCAAGGACACGGTAGAGTTCTTGGAGTGTTGTCTGGCCGGCGATTACTTTCAGCATACCGTCTTGCAACATAGTCATCATGCCGGATTGCGCTGCAGCGGCCTCAATAGACTGGGTAGAAACCTGCGCTTTTGGATTTTCCAGCAGTCCTCGCAACTGCTCGCTCATCATAAACTGCTCCCGAGCGGCAATTTGTCCTTCAAAACCAAAGGGGTTGGTTTCGGACTTACCTGGCTGGTAGAGCTGTAAGCCTTCCAGATTGGGCTGCGGAATACTGGCTGGTAGCGTCGAAAGAACACTATGGATTTTTTCCCATTCGCCCTCACTCGGGGTGTAAGCCTGCTTACTAGTATCATCCAAGCGGCGTAGCAGGCGCTGGGCCATCACTAAGCGAATCGCCGATACGAAGAGCGGGTTCTGCCCGATAATGTCAGCAATACGGGTAAGGGCGGCAGCAGCCGTACTGGCGTGGAAGGTTGCCAGTACCAAATGTCCCGTTAGGGAGGCCTGTAGGGCGGTCCGGGCCGTGTCTAGGTCACGAATCTCACCGATCATCACAATATCCGGGTCAAGACGCAGCACGGCGCGCAGTTTGTCGGCAAAACTATCGTCATTACCGCCTTCGTCAGAATGCACGGAAATTTGCGTAATGCCCGGAAACTGGTACTCCACGGGGTCCTCAATAGTAATAATCTTACGCTCGTCACTATTGAGGCTGTTGAGCATGGAATACAAGGTTGTTGTCTTACCAGATCCGGTCGGGCCAACTACCATAACCAGACCGCTCGGTTTTACAATAATGTCATCAACCACCCGCCGCTCTGATTCGGATAGCCCGAGGCGATCAAGGGTATACATCGCAGCATCCATATTGAACAGACGCATCACGACATCCATGCCGTTGATAGTCGGCACGGTTTCCAAACGAACATTGACGTCTACGGTAGCACCGTCAGCCATTTTAACCGCTTCAGCTATGTGCCCTTGCTGCGCCTCATCAGATGCCGTAGAGACGTTGCCGGCGCTGGCGATGGCGGCAATAAGCACGCGGTATTTTTCTTCTTGCAGTTCGGCGATTGGATGCAAGACGCCATCAATACGCAGACGAATGCGCACGATGCTCGGCTGTGTTTCTATATGGATATCCGAGGCATTGAGGTTGTGGGCTTGGGCTACAAGATAGGCCAGCATATCATCAGCCCGAACACGCTCCAGCATGGCCGAGATCTGGCTGATTTCTTCTTTCTGGCCAGCTTCGTTAATATCTATATCCTGATACACCACTTTTTCCGGCGGATCATAGAGTTGCATATATTCGCGGTAACCGGTATCCGAAATGAGGGCGAAGTGCACCCGTTGATCGGGAAAGCGCTGCACGAGACCTTCCATAGTGGTCTGCGCGGTATTATTCGTAACGCCAAACAGCAGATCTACTCCCTGCAGGTGAATAGGAGTAACTTTTAGATCATAGAGTTCGGGAACGCTCAGCAAGTCCTTAAACAGGGGTTTTTCAGCTAGCTGAGAGGTATCAACATAATCTAAATTCAACACGTCAGCGCGACGCTGCGTGGCGTGTTCTTCGTCTAAGCGAGCATCTTGACTCATATGCCTCTAGTATAAAGCATAAGCGTCGGTGGTTACAGCCTTAGAAAACACAGTGTTACCATAGTGTTACATTTAAGGTATCCACATGCAGCAACTTATCCTCATCGCCCATAACGTTCGGAGTACCCATAACGTCGGTTCTTTATTGAGAACTGCCGAGGGACTCGGCCTTACTAAGGTCATACTGACCGGTTATACCCCGTATCCGCTCACGCAACCCGACACGCGCCTGCCGCACCAAGCCCGGAAGCTTGATGCACAAATTGTTAAAACCGCCCTCGGTGCCGAAAAATCGTTAGCCTGGGAACATGCTGAAGCGATTGAGCCCGTCATGACGCAGCTGCAAGAGGAAGGTTATGCCGTGTATGCGCTGGAACAAACTGCTGCGGCAATCGCTTTGCCGCAGTTTACTCCCCCTGATAAGCTGGCCTTAATTGTCGGACGAGAAGTAGAAGGTATTGAGCCGGAAATTGTAGCCCTCTGCGATGGGAGCGTCGAAATTCCTATGCTCGGGGAAAAAGAGTCCTTCAATGTTGTGCAAGCAGCCGCCATGGCGCTCTACCACTGCCGCTATACACCGCTGTAGTATGCTATACTTATACCTGATTAACACCACATAAAAATACCCTTGAAACTATATGGCATTGGCAACTCGACCCAAACCAACCACGCATGATCGTAAACGGCAGGCCCAGCATCATACGCATGGCAAAAGCTACCTAAAAACATACTGGCCCTACTTGCCGATGTTTGCGATTATTGCCGGTGGCGTTCTCACAAATCGGGCCTTGTATCACGAACCGCTCATTAGTCCTGATGCCGGTGCGGCTATTGGTTCGCCGTCAGCGACGGCTCGTATTCAGAACTTAATTGGCGGCCCGCAAGCCAACTGGATTTTCCTCGCAGCTCTGATTTTTACCCTGATAGCCTTTACATATTTTATTGCCAGTCATTGGTACCGCCTGCACAAGGTTATTAATAAAGGTGAAGCGTATGCTATCCGTCACCCGTGGGTAGAGATTAGCATTGTGTTAGTTTTCACCGTAGGCTTTGTGCTGACCCGCAGTGCGAGCGGCGGCCCAAGTTAATTAATTAGCCTGTTAGTCTGAGCAACTTACTGGAGTCTCACTGTTACTGGTGAGGTAGCCCTTCAGCGCAGTGTAGGCCGGTCGGGGAGTAGATGAAGTACCAGCCCCCAGGTTATCTCCGGCATTGTCTGTTTCATTGGCAGGTGTACCGCCACCGCCCGGTGTGTCCATGATGCCAAATTCACCTGTAGAATCATCATGCGTTTGGTACCACCAAATTCCCTTCAGCCAGGTTCCTGATGTACCGTCTCCATAGGCTAGCAAAGCATTATAGGTAAGCTGTAACTGTTTTTCCTGCTCACACTCACTGGGTACATACCAACCCCCAGCTGTCGTTGTATTGGTAGTACAGCTCGTCGCACTCTCTGGTGTGCAGAGGGTGAAGCCAAATTCAGTTAGATACCACGGCGTATTAGCGAAGCCTTTATTGACCGCATCTTGCCGTAACGCAAGTACCGCACCTACACCGTTACTATTAGTGCCAGTATTTTGATTAACTTCACCGTAAGGGTGAACGGAGAATCCATCGACCTGAAGACTAGGGACAGCGTCTAAAGCTTCATCAAGCCATGTATTTGAGCCGTAGTCGCCACTGGGGTCTCCGGTAGTCATAAATAACAGTGGTTGCACAATATTAGCAGCATGCTTAGCGGTATAGGCCGCCTGATAATCTTGTGCATAGGTAGTCGCAGAAACACCGTTATAGAAGGGCTCATTATCGAATTCGTATATTATGCGTGAAGCATACGTGCTTGTATTCCACTGATCCATGCATGACGTGACGTCACCAGCACCATCACTCGAGGAAGTAAGTGGCAGAATAGCAATCATATTAATACCCTCATTGAGCTCCGTACTGCTGGGGCAGCCATCTATCCGATCCCACCTAAAACCATCGTTATAATAAAGCGTGGCCGGGCCTGATCCCCAACCTGCGTAGTCATTCAAACCTATAATAACTGAGCTGTTGGTACCAGTGCCACCTCCGCTGCTGTTTGGGTTAAAGGCAACGCAGTTGCCATCAACAGCGCCGGAGCATGCCTGTTTGGCAGCATTACCGGTTAAGGTACCCGTATCGGCGGTAGTGCTGACATAGGGAGTAGCTGCGTGTGAACCGGTGAGTAAATAGGTGCCAATGCCGGCCACAATAAGGATCACAATAAACGCAGTTATTAGATGGAACTTTTTGAATTGCTTGAAGAAGTGTTTATTGGGCATGCAGCTTGCGCTTCTTTATTACAAATCAAGTGTAGCATATAGCACAAGTATTATTCCAACCAGATATTACATACCGCCCTAACGGACTACTAAGTTGTCGGCACCGACCAGCTGGGTTAATTTATCGAGCCCTTCGCTGCTGGCGTCAATACCGCTTGGCAATTTAATGGCTTGTCGCCCGCTGGCTTCGCCGAGCACCAGGACAACTTCCATGGAGCCTTGATGGGTATCTATGGTCTGTTTAAGCGACAGTAGCGTTTGCTGGTCTTCGGTGTTTTGTAAACGGATGTAGACGCGTTCCTGAGCAGGAGGAGCCGGTGTTGTGTCTGCTGGAGCAGCAGTCGTCTGAATCGGCTGGCTGGTAGCAGCGAGGGGGCGGCCTTTTGGGACACGGGCTTTTTTACCGGTTACCTGATAAGCGCTGGCTTGCTGGGAAGTTATTTCTCGAGCATCCTCAACAATAATCTTTAGTACATCCGAGGGATTACCGAGTTTATCGCGGGCATTTACCTTGCCGCGGATAAGTACTACCCGGTCTCGTTCCCACAGCCCAACCGTTTGCTGGTAACTATTCGGGAAAAGAATGGCCTCAGTCTCACCAAAGTGATCTTCCAGCTTTACGAAGGCCATCTTTTGGCCATTCTTCGTGGTAATTTCTCGTACATCCGTAATAACTCCGCCGACACTCAGCGAACGGTTATCATGCTCCGCCTTTAATAGATTCAGCGGCACAGTCTGTTCGGACAAAATGGTTTCAAATAATTCCAGCGGGTGCTGGCTGAGATACAGTCCGAGCAGCTCACGCTCCCATAGTAATTGCTCGCGGGTATCGCCGGCGGCAGATGGTGTTTGAAGCTCCAGACGAGGACGCGCCGTAACGCCGTCCAGCTCACCGCCAAAGATATCAGTCTGACCACTGCTGGCTTGTTTTTGCATGCGCAGCGCATAGGCCACCAGTAAGTCCAAGTTATAGAGTAGGGCAAAGCGATCACCAAAGCGGTCAAAGGCGCCTGCTTTAATGAGACTCTCCATAGCTTTGCGATTCAGTACTCGACTATTTATCCGCCCGAGGAAGTCTTCCAGATTTGCAAAAGGACCATCGCTGCGCGCCCTCAGTATCTCCTCAACCGCACCGGTGCCGACATTTTTAATAGCCGTCATGCCAAAGCGAATTTGATTGGTTTCAGGTACAACGGCAAACTCCACGAACGATTCATTCACATCTGGAGGCAACACGGTGATGCCCATGTGCTTACATTCAGTAATCTCGATTGCCAAGCGATCAGTATCGTCATAATCGCTGGTCATGACGGCTGCCATAAAAGCTGCCGGATAGTTAGCCTTCAGGTAGGCCGTTTGATAGGCAATCATGGCATACGGTGTGGCGTGCACTTTGTTGAAGCCATAATCTGCAAAAGCTTCCATGCGGGCCCAGAATTTTTCCGCAAAATTACGCTGGACGCCACTGTGCTCAATCATACCGTTTATAAAGTCGGCCTTCATTTTGGCCATAGTATCGCGCTGCTTCTTGCCAATAGCTTTACGCAGCGTGTCAGCCTGACCACCAGTAAAACCACACATATCCTTACTGACTTGCATAAATTGCTCCTGATAGACCAGGATGCCATAGGTGTCTTCTAGAGCAGCCTTGAGGCCAGGATGTTCGTAGGAGACCTTTTTACGGCCGTGCTTACGGTCAATGAAGTCTTCAATGAACTGCATCGGCCCGGGACGGTACAGCGCGTTCATGGCAATGAGATCGCTAAATTCATTCGGCTTTAGCTCTTTTAGATAGCGCTTCATGCCCGATGATTCAAACTGGAATACGCCAGTGGTATCACCGCGCTGAAAGAGCTCATAGGTTTTTTGGTCGTCAATAGGAATAGTATTGATGTCTATGTCTTTGTTATAGACGCGTTTAATAATGCGCAGGGCATTGTTAATAATCGTGAGGTTAGAGAGACCTAAAAAGTCGATTTTCAGCAGACCGAGTTCATCAATTGGTCCCATAGAATACTGGGTAGCAATAACACCCTTCTGCGCCATTTCCAGGGGGGTATAGCAGACAATATCCTCGGGGGCGATTACCACGCCGGCGGCGTGAACACCGTGGGAGCGGATGGTACCTTCCATCTGGACCGCCAGATCAAACACGGTTTTAGCGGTTTCATTCGTTTGGTATTCACGCTTAAGATCATGGTCGTTTTCTATCGAGGTCTTCAGCGGAATATGACGACCTTGCACCGGTGGTGGAATCATCTTAGCAAGACGGTCAGCTTCGGCATAGGGAACCTGCAGTACACGGGAGACGTCACGCACGGCATTCCGTGCTGCCATCCGGCCAAACGTGACAATGTTGGCAACTCGTTCCTTACCATATTTTTCAACGCAGTATTGAATGACCTCGTCACGACGACTATCTTGGATATCAACGTCAACATCAGGCATGCTAATACGATCAGGGTTCAAAAAGCGCTCAAACATCAGATCATAGAACAACGGATCAATTTCAGTAATTTTCATAGCGTAGGCTATGATGGAGCCAGCTGCACTGCCTCTACCGGGACCGAAGACAATGCCCTGATTTTTACCCCAGTTAATAAAGTCCGCCACAATAAGAAAGTAGCCGTTAAAACCCATACTGTTGACTACGCCCAGCTCATAGGCAGACCGTTCCAAGGCTGCTGGTGACAGGGTCTTCTTAGCAGCCGTAATTGACATTTTCTCAGCATCTTTTTCTTTTGTTTTACCATAGCGCCAAGCCAGACCCCTATAGACCAGTTTCTCTAGGTAGGTCTGTTCGTTTTCGCCTTTTGGTACCGGAAACTTGGGAATAAGAATCTTGCCGAGTTCGATAGTCAGGTTACAGCGGTCAGCAATCGCCTTGGTGTTGGTAATATATTCCGGGTGCTCATCTCCCCAGCGTTTAATGATGTCCTGAGGATCAGTGACGTGCAGCTCGAACTCTTTGAGGCTCATGCGCTTCTCATCGCTTAGAAACGAGCCGGTTTGGACACAGAGCAAGATCTCATGCGCTTCCCGGTCACCATGCCTGAGGTAGTGAGCATCACAAGTGACAACACAGGGGATATCCAGGGCTTTGGCAATCTTCATAATACCGGCGTTAATACCTTCTTGAACGGCCCATTGGCTGGTGTGCTTGGGGTGGCCGTGATCGGCAAGCTCCAAATAGTAGCGATCACCAAAGGCTTTTTTGTACCAGGCGGCGATTGCTTCAGCTTGTTCGTACTGATCTTGGCGCAGGGCATCGCCAATCTCACTACTGGCACAGCCGCTGAGACAGATCAGTCCCTCATTATGTTTCTCCAACAACTCATGATCGATACGCGGCCTGTAGTAGTACCCTTCTAGATTGGCAATGGTCGACAGGGCCATAAGGTTTTGGTAACCGACTTGGTTCATAGCCAGTAAAATCAAATGGTAGTTCGGCTTATCCTTACCAGGTTCTTTGTCGTAGAGGCTTCGGGCAGCCACATAGGTTTCAATACCGATAATTGGCTTGATGTCCTGTTTTTTGGCTTCTTTATAAAATTCAATAGCGCCGCTCAGGGTACCGTGATCGGTTATAGCTAATGCTGCCATCCCCTGCTCTTGTACATGGGTCACCAGCTCGGGAATTTTGGTGAGACCGTCGAGTAAACTATATTGTGTATGATTGTGCAGATGGACGAAGTCACTCGCCTGCAGCGTTGTTTTTTTTGTGGCCAAAATAACCCTCAAGTTATAGTCTAATTATATCAGACCTAGGCAGCTATTTTGTTGTGATAAACATCAACCTATTACGGTTGTACGCTGTGAACGGGTGCACGATGAGCGGCGCCAGACAAAATAGCGTCAGCGTGATCCGTTATGAAGTTAAAGCCGCGGACGGTTAGCAGCGGAGCTCCTTGCCCGGTGCTCGTGGCATAGGAGCCATCATAGTGAAAGTACGTGCCGTTAGTAGAGTGCTCTGCACTGAGTGACCAGCCTATAGACGTAGGGTCTGTCTGGGATGTTTCATCAGTATCAATGGAGATCTCTTGAAAAGGTTGATTAGCACGACAGCCCTTAAAATCGATCTTCAATAAGTTGATGGCGACAAGCTTAGCAGGGTCCGGACGACCATTAGCACCTGGAAGTTCATCAACCACCAGCTGATACTCGCCAGAGTCATCTGCTGAAGCAATAGTCGTTGTAATAGTTTTGTAGGGCTCTATGAAATGCGGCCCCCTTGTATTGGACGGGGGTGGCGGACAGTCTTCTGAAAGCATATCGTGCGTTTGAGGGGTTGTGGCCCGAATACGCGCAATCATATTCTGATATTGCTGAGCGACAAATTGAACACGCCTCGCTGTAACAAGATTAGAGGGAGTGTCTCCCTCATGACCACCTGCGTTTGGCGAGCTTCCACCACAACCACTGAGCAAGAGGGCGCTGGCAGCCATTATTGCGGGAACAATAGCCCTTGGGGCACGACGGTAACCCTGATTACCAATATTATTTCTCGGCACGCTCATAATTAGCTATATAATAGAATAGTTAACTTATTATGTCAATTTCTTCCAGATTGAAGCGGCCTATAATACACACTTGGCGGTAATAGACAGGGCGGTGGAATCCTGCGGACCCATACTGCCAGCAATGGTATAGAGTTCGCTATTATCGGTAACGGTAACTGTATCCGGTTGAGCGCCGTAATTCGGGATAAGGGCCACTATGTCAGTATCGCCAGCGTTATTACTATTACTGGTGTCTAGAGAGACTCTAAATTCGCCCGCCCCTTCTGACCTGACTGCAAAATCTCCAGCGGCAGGAAAGTTACCCTTAGCGTCGGTAACAATCGAGGTACCCATTTGTATAGTTTCGCCTTTCGGGACACTGGCGATAGTGTCGGTATTTACCCGAGGTTCGCCTTTGGGCCCGCAGTGCACCATGGGTACATTACCCACTCCCTCAACGGTATTACCGCAACCAGCTAAGGCTACCCCCCCCCCCAAGGATTGCTACAGCTGTTGCAAGTCTCCTGCTTCGTATCGTCTCAAACATAGAATTTCTCCTTAGAGCTACGACTATACAATAACGTGACTATTTGCGCAAATACTCGCGCAGGTGATCAATAGAACTGTGTGCGTTCTTAATAGCCCGCTTAAGATCCTGATCATCGGCATCACCTTGGTGAATGGCGCTAATAACTTCGCGGGTCTTTTCTTTGCTGGTTTTGGCTTTTTCCAACAGTACTTTCAGTTCTTTCTGGGCTTTGGTGCTGAGCTTAGCGCTGCGGGCCCGTGCCTCTTGTATGGCCTTATCGAGCTTAGTATGCAGTTTTTTGAGCTCTTTTTCAGCGTCTTTTCGGCTCTGTTTAGCTGCCGCTTTAATATCCCCTCTTGTTTGTTTGCCACTCTTAGGGGCAGTGAGAATGCCGGCAACGTAACCAGCTGCAGCAGCTATACCGCCGCCAATAGCAACCTTCTTGAGTGTGTCGTGTGAATTCTTCTTGCTTCGTATCATTTGTTGTGACTCCTCCTTGCCTTCTTCGTCATTTTTACAATATTACGGATAAGCTTAAACAGGGCCAGGCGGCCTTCAGTGTCCCGTAGGACTTCCGCTGCAGATTCCACGGAGTCAATAACGTCTTCAGCACGAGCAACGGCTCGCTTAACACTGGCAATCAGCTTGAGGAGTGCAATCAGCACGACAATGCCGAGCAAGAAGAAGATGCTTAATATAGCGGTAATAATAGAGAGTAGTACGGTATCAGTTGTAGTCATATAGATACTATATAACGAGTTAGGTAATTAGCCCAATTTTTTTTGTAGATGTTCTTTCAGCTGCGCGCCTATATCATCCCGCTCTATCGCAAAGTCAAAAACTGTTTTTAGGTATTCCAGCGGGTTACCCGTGTCGTAATACATGCCGTTTTGTATCTCGCAGCCATAGATATGCTGCCCATCTTGAATCATCTGCTGCATAGCCTCTTGGATCATGAATTCCTTGGAACCATCATAGGTCTTCATTTGTTTTTGGAGATAATCAATAATAACGCCGTCAAAGACATAACCGCTGACGCTGGCAAGATCGGACGGTGCCGTCTCGCGGTTACCCGGTTTCTCCACAATCGTAGCAATGTCAAAAAGCCCAGCTTCTATCTCTTTACCGGAAATATAGCCATAGCGGCTGTAATCTTCGTCGCCATCACGACGTATGGCCGTCAATACTGAGCCGCCACGGGCGTCGTGCACGTCGAGCAGTTGCTGGAAGCGGCTCGGGGAAGCTTGGACGAAGTCATCGGCAAAGGTGTAAATAAACGGCTCATTGCCAATCAGGTGCGCGGCGTTGAGCAGCGGCGTGCCGGTACCGTAGGGGCCCTTTTGCCTGATGTAGGCAAAGTTAGCCAGTCCGGCAATTTTGTCAGTAGTCTCGAGTAGTTTGGTTTTACCGCCCTGTTCCAAATTTGCCTTTAGGTCACTGCTCATGCGATCAAAGTGGTCTTCCAGGGTACGTTTGTGGTAGCCCGTTACGATGACGATGTCGGTAATACCGGCGCCGCTGAGCTCTTCTACAATCTGCTGAATAATTGGCTTGTCAACCAGGGGGAGCATCTCTTTCGGCATGGCTTTGGTCTGCGGTAAAAAGCGAGTACCAAAACCGGCAGCGGCAATCACTGCTTTAGTAACTTTCTGTTGACTCATTGGTAACGATTGTACCATGGAGCCAGGTTCCCAGAAAGCCTCCAAAACATACCGTTTATTTGACTTGCCTAATTTTCGAGTGTATAACAGTGTTATGTCTACTGATTTTGGGCACGAGATAAACGCTATAGCAGCAATGGTTGAGCCTCCCGATATAGAAGTTCATCCTGAGGCTATTGCTATAGCCACGCAGTCTCTTGGTGAAATTGATGATAAATACGGCAGCGAATCTGAAAATCCGTTATCTTTTCATAATGCTGGACATACGTTGGGGATGACGCGACGCGTAGTGCGCCTCACAAATCTGCTATATCCTTTTATTCCGCCAAAATATCAAGAAGGTATTTACGACCTTGGCATAGTGGGTGGTAGTACCCATGACTGGGAACAAGGTCTTGGACCAAGCGCTAATGAGCAAGCAAGTAGCGAATACGCTGCTGCCCAGGTTGAAGCTGAGGGTGGACCACTGAATAGCGATCTTTTTAAAACGAGACTCGACCTGGGTATTCAGGCTACAGCCGTACAGTTTGCAGAAGGTGGTGAATTAGTTCAGGCACAGCTCCAAAGAGGTAAGCCGGATCCTTTTAAGTTCATTATGGGCTTTGGTGATATTAACGGTATTGCCATGGAAGGCCCGTTTCGTATGACCAAAGATGCTACGAACTTATATTATGAAATAACTCAGGATCCCACTGTTCTAGGGTTATTACAGTTCCTGGCAGATCAGGAAGTCTTTCTGAGTAGACGACTTGGCGACTGGCGCATGAAAGCTGATATTGCCTACCACTTTCCCGATAGTATTAATGAAGTGTACGGTGCCATGCATAATGCTTACCATAAAAATATCGTTGCCGCCCATGGCCTTGCTTTATTGCTTGGGCAAAGCCCAGAACTAGAGGCAACACTTGGCGCTGTTGTTAACACAAGTGCTGAAGTTCTCGATCGGTCCTTATTAGGTGACGTGGTCACCAAAGTAGTACGTAGACACGTTCGTATGGGTTAAATACCTAGCTGCTTCTTGATAAGTTCTTGGGCAAGCTGCGGATTCGCTTTGCCTTGACTCTGCTTCATGACCTGTCCGACCAGAAAGCCGATGGCTTTCATTTCGCCGTTCTTAACATCCTCGGCCGCTTTGGCATTATCCTTAAGCACCTGTGCAACAATGGTGTTAATCTCGCCTTCGTCAGATACCTGCAGTAGGCCCTTTTCTTTTGCAAAGCCGATCATGTCACTCGGTATTGAGGTTTCACCTAACGCTGCAATGAGCACTTGATGGGCTTGGTTTGAATTCATATCACCCGCTTTGAAAGACCCATAGGTCCACTTATAAAGCTCCAGGCGGTCGCTATCGTTAAAGAACTGGGTGAGTTTTCCTTCTCGGCGCAGTGGTATTTCGACATTGATCTGCCAGTTTGCAGTTTGTCTGGCAACATCGGGCTGGTCTAAAAGCATCTCAATGAGCGCCAAGTAATTAACCTGACTTTCCTCAACTTCAGCATCAAGCAGGATTTCAATTTGAGATTCATCAAGTCCGAGTGAACTCAGGCGTTTACGCCATTCCTCAGGCATAGCCGGCATTTCGGCCTTAATATCCTCAATATAGCTGTCCTCCAGTACGACTGGCGGTAAGTCCGGGTCAGGCATATAGCGATAATCGTCGGCATTCTCTTTGCTGCGCTGACTGAGGGTTTTCTGTTTGGCATCGTCCCATCCACGGGTTTCCTGAACAATCCGCTGCCCTTTTTCCAGCAATTCAATCTGGCGCTCTATTTCGTAGTCGACTGCTCGCTCCACACTGCGAAAACTGTTGAGGTTCTTCGTCTCAGAACGGGTACCGAGCTCTTCGGTTTGACTGACGCTGACATTGACGTCAAAGCGCATATTGCCGTAATAGAGATTAGCGTCGGAGACATCTGCGTAGCGCATGCGTAGATAAAGCTCCCGAGCATAGGTCTTGGCCTCGGCGCTGCTATGCATGTCAGGTTCGCTGACAATCTCCAGGAGCGGTGTGCCGGCCCGATTAAGGTCGACAAGACTGTAGTCAGCACCAGCTGGGTGCGTGCTCTTGCCGGCGTCAGCTTCCAGATGTGCCCGGGTGATACCAATAGTCTTCGCTTGTCCGTCGACCACAATGTCAACGGAGCCACCGAGGATAATAGGTTCATCATACTGCGTTATCTGGTAGCCCATCGGCAAATCTGGATAAAAGTAGTGTTTACGGTCAAACTTACTAAAGGCTTGCGGGGTGCTCTTGAGGGCGAAGGCTGCCCGGCTGGCCAGATGGACCGCTTCCTCGTTCAGTACGGGCAGGCTGCCCGGTAAACCAAAGCAGATATGGCTCACCAGGGTGTTCGGTGGTGCTTCGCGGGCATCATTACCAACCGCCGCAAAGAGCTTGGTTTTAGTCTTTAGCTGTACATGACATTCAATACCAATGGTTGCTTGGTACTTGGCGCGGGTCTTCGGATCAATCATGACCTACTCCAACGCCCCTAAGTCACGCAGGGCCTGCCGAAAGCCCGCCAGGGCTTCCGCCACGTCTTTCTTCTTTAGCGTGCGCACATCGACACCGTCCATGCGCTGACAGAACTTGTGACTAAACCAGACAGCGCTATTGCTGCCGAGTTCGTGCTGGGCGGCAACTAGACGCTCACCGGTCGTTTTACCCTTGAAGCGACGCTGCTTGAGCGCCTTAGCAAGTAAGGCATCGGCCTCCGTCAAAGCCATGGGCCAGGTTTTACGGGTTGCACAATGCTTCTGCAGTGCTCTCCAGCGTTCGGTAAAGTGTTTCACATTTAAGCGCTTCGAACGGCGGCGGGGCAATAGTCTCATACCAGGAGCTCCTCAGTTTGGTGAGCAAGCGCTAATAACTCTTTGTCGGCTCGTTGGGGCGCCATAAGCTGTAAACCGACCGGCAGCTTTTCGCTGGTACCGGCTGGGATACTAATCGCCGGGCAGCCAACCATACTGGCAGCTACCGTCATGACATCACAGAGATACATCTGCAGCGGGTCTTTATGCGCGCCGAGGGCAAAAGCAGTGGTCGGTGCAACCGGGCCAAGGAGAAAATCATAGTCCTTGAAAGCCGCATTGAATTCATTGATTAATTTGGTTCGGACGGTTTGGGCCTTTTTGTAATATGCATCGTAGTATCCACTGCTTAATACATATGTCCCGATCATAATGCGACGCTTCGCTTCTTTACCGAAGCCGACTTCACGAGACTTGCGATAGCTTGCTTCTAGATCTTTGGCGCTTGCATCGCTATAGCCATAGCGTTGGCCATCATAACGACTCAGGTTGCTACTAATTTCGGCAGGGACCAAGATGTAATAGACGGCCAAGGCTAAGGGCAGACTCGGCAGACTCACTTCCGTAACCGTGGCACCGGCCGCCTGTAGCTTAGCGACTGCAGCCTCAATGCGCTCCTTAACGTTATCGGCGAGCCCCTCACCCATCCATTCTTTGATAATCCCGATCTTTTTGCCTTTGAGATCAGTCGACAGATCTTGGTAGTTTTCTTGTCGTTCTATGGTGGTGGCATCCCATGCGTCTGGTCCAGCCATAACATCAATAACCAAAGCAGCATCGCTGACGCTGCGGGCCAGGGTACCCACCGTATCGGTACTGCTTGCCATAGCCACAATGCCCGAACGTGACATCAGACCATAGGTAGGCTTATACCCAACGCAGCCCGAAAAACTCGCTGGCTGCCGAGAAGAACCGCCAGTATCAGTACCGAGGGCAAACGGAGCCATATTGAGCACCACAGCGGTTGCTGAGCCGCCTGAGCTGCCACCAGGCACACGGGTTGTATCGTGTGGATTCTTAGTGGTAAAGAAGTCACTGTTTTCGGTACTCGCTCCATGTCCAAAAGCATCCAAATTGGCTTTTGCGACACAAATAGCACCCTCAGCTTCCAAGCGCTCAATAACGGTTGCCTGATATGGTGCGCTAAAGCCTTTTAAAATATTGCTGGCAGCCGTGGTCTCTGCTCCAAATACCAAGAAGTTATCCTTGGCAATAAAGGGTACCCCAGCCAAACGGCCGACTTTCTTGCCATTAGCAATCTCTGCATCTATCTGACGAGCGCGTTCTCGAGCGCGATCGGCAAGGGTGACAATAATAGCTTGGTAATCTTGCTGGGCTGCAAGAGCGGCAAGTGACCGTTCCACAAGATCTGCTGCGGTAGTTTTTTTTGCCTGCACTGCAGTAACTAAGTCTGCAATCGGCAACCACTGATCAGCCATTACGCAATTATCCGCTTTACTTTGATCAAGTCGTCTTGGACTGTCGGTACATTCTTTAGGAGATCCTTGGGCGCATAGCCATAGTCTACTGGTTCATCCTTGCGCGTCACATTTGTCAGACCGGTAACCTGGTTCGTAGGCTTCAGGTCAGCCATATCCACACTTTGCAATTGTTCAACATATTGCAGGATTTCCGAGAGTTCGTCCGCGAACTCTGTAATCTCTGCTTCCGTGAGATCTAATCGTGCCAATTGGGCCAATTTTAAAATGTCGTCCCGTTTTAACTTCGCCATTATCATCATATTGTAGCAGAGCAAAAGCTAAAAGTTGAACATTTTACCCCGTTACATTAACCATAAAAAATGTGCTTTACAAAGCACAAGCATCGGCATACGATTAAGGCGGAGTGTGAAATTTCTCACAGTAAACTCGTATGGCAGTGTCGCCGACAGCATTTGAACAGGGTCCCATTCAACAGGTTGAACCTCTCGCAGCCCTTCCTGATATTTATCCATCAAGTGACCATGCAGTATTTGACCCCATAGCACTTGGGGGATTAGGCACCAGCCCCAAAGAACTATGGTTATATGAGCTGCTGCTGCGCGACGGCCATTCACAATTGCCGACCAAAGATCGATTTTTCCCACCGCTTGACAGAGGCAGGGCTGATGTCGAAGAGATGATCGGGCAAATGGAAGAAGATATTGAAACTGTGGTTGAACAAGTGGGAGGTCCGGTCACCGCCTTCATGCATTCACTCGGCGAGCACCTAGGTATGGCGGTCGCTCAGAGACGTCCCGAACTGTTTCACAGCATCATTGGTGCTGGCGGCATTGGTATTGGTTTAGAGTCTTTAACACCAGTTGCACGTGGGGTGAAAATGCTACTGAGAAACGCAAAGGGCAAGGAAGATATTATGCGAGACTCACCCTATATGCAAGGCCATATTGAGAGGGTCAGCACCAGTTGGTCTCCTGATCTTCCGGTGCACCGGCTTGCCACGCCCCTTGATGAATTAGCTACATTTTCTGACACACTGGGCATTGAACTTCCGCCCGGTCAAACGGTTGAAAAAAGAGTCATCGTTCCACCGGTGCCTGGAATTAGCTGGGCATTACGAAAAACTATGGGCCTTCCGGATGATGCAGAGTTAATCAAGTCACCTATTCCAGCGCTTCATGCTTTCTTTCCCTTACATCCAGAAGTTATCAAGTACGAACGACAGGTGCGTGGTGCTGACGTAGCACATCCAGCACAATTTATGGTTGCTGCTCAATCCTCTCGTCCAAAGTTAGAATTGGTTATTGCCTAGCTTGTTTAGGCATTACTTTGATAATACCGCGTCTGATGAGTTCCTCATGGCTGGGCGGCTGTGCTTTCTTTCTTTCGGCGGCCAGAATATCTCGTACCTCTAGGACGGTGTGTCCCTGGAACATGTCTAACACTCGGTTACGCCTGTCGAAGTCTGCTTGTTCCTCCCTTCTCTGAGGGATACCTTGATAGGCGGCGAGTAACCGCTCTGCATTGATGCCCGCTTGACTGAATGAGCTGGCCATGGAACCAACATGCGTCGCTCTTTCTCTTTGGCCTTGCGTTCCTGCTGTTGGCGGTTCTTGCAATGGATCATTACCCGACGTCGGGGCACTATTCTCTCCGCCTGTATCAGGTTGTATGAACTGATGAGCCTGGGAACCAGGTCCGGTAGATGAAAATGCCATTGTAATTACCAAAATATTGTAAGTACAAGAGTGATTATGACTACTTTATGAGATATAAGTCAAATATGGTAACAGTGATAATTCTTACTAGGTTTTTACTTTTAGACCATAGGTGTCAAAGGAAAATAACGCATCGCGTGACCCACCACTTTGATAGCCGTAGTAGCCAGTTCTCCTAACTTATGGTAGAAGGGATCGGGGCGAGGTGCTACTTCTTGGGTGTACCTTTCGAATTGTTCGACGATGCCTTCGCTTACAGCGGGGTCAATCAAGCCGAGCGGATCTTCGAAGTAATCATATGTAGGTCGATAGGTGCGCATACTTATTGATATTATACTACATTTTAACACTACTGTCATCTTGAGGTAATTTGACTCCTCAGAAATCCATGTATACTTGTTGCCATGCAGGAGCTGCCCGTTATAAACCGTACTCAGGAATTGTATGAAGCTGTCTGCAAGATTACTGATAAGCTACCGGCGCTGAAGCAGCAAACCATCGCGAGACGTCTAGAAAATGACCTTTTAGAGCTTCTAGAACTACTTATTATGGCCAAACACGCTCCATCGGCACATAAAGGTGCCTACCTCATTAAGTCTGCAGCGAAAGCCGAAATTATTCAGTTCCAGCTTCGTATCCTCTTGAATCAGAAGCTGGCAAATGAGACGACCCTGCATCAATTGCAAGCCAAAGTAGCCGAAATCAGCCGCATGATCGGCGGTTGGCGTAAAAGCGTACAGTAAAATTAATCTATAGCGTAATGAAGGTCTTGTCTGACGATATGTATACCTCACCAGGAACCGCACACCATCGTTCGGGTTCGCATGCTCGTTCGACCTGTCAGCGTTCAGCTCACCGTCGTTCGAGTTGACATTCGGACCAAACGAGTCGTCGTTGTCGGGCACAGTTGTTCTCTAGTGCTCCTCGATTCATATTATCCGCAGACAATAGAAACTTCAGCCGTTTTACACTAGACGCACATGGGGCAAATATATCTCATTTGATTACCGACAATGCATGAATCCAGTCAGCCCACCTGACGACTCACCGTCTTCAATTAGCAATCCAAATAGACTAGCTCAGTGTAGCAAAAGAAAAAGTAGAAAAGAAGTACAAAAACCTAAGCTTCAAGATTGGTCTGCCCCATCAGGAACCGCACACCAACGCGCGGGTACGCACGCCCGTACGACCCGTCAGCGTCCAGCTCACCGCCGTTCGAGAGGACAAGCGGACCAAACGAGTCGTCGTCGCCGGGCACAGGTCTAGTGTCATGTTGTACCAATCGAGAGAAGGTAGGACCGTCCAAAGTAACACCATCATAGGCTTCTGCCTCAGCGGCGTGGGCAAATACATAGTCACCATATGAAGGCAGCCAGAGAGCGGTGTTCGCTCGTGGCTTAGCTACATAGGCATCTATCTTTGCTTGAGCCAGTTGCTGCTGCTCGGTCCATGTTTTTTCAACAAGGTATAAACCGGTTTCTGTTTCATGATCACCACCTTGTAACCAGCCGACTACACGGCCTTGGAATGTTTTAGCTGGTGCTACAACTTGTTCACCAATGCGACGTTTGTTGAGTTCAACACTTGAGAACTGCGACCAGAGCGGTTGCCATGGTTCATACGCCTTGTGTCCTGCAGCTTTATATCTTTCCAGCAGCGCCTCAGCAGTGAGTACTTCAGGGTCCAGATCAAGACTGTAACGGATTGCCACACCGACTTCATCACTAGCCTGAGCATCACTTTCTCTGGCTTCGCTAAATTGTTTGACCTGTTCTCCAATAACATCAGCGAGCTCATCACTCTGCGGATAAATCTGTAATGATACTAAAGTTTTTACAATAATTCCTGCAGCGTCACTTCTACTGACACCTTCTTGTTCTACAGCAGCACCGATAGGGGTACCTATCTGCTCAATTTCACCGATTGGAAAGCTTGACACGGGAGTTATCTCCTTATTTGGCACTATTATACCTAATAGCTTAAATATTGTCAAACATAGTTTTAGGGTCTTCTTCTAATAAAATCCACGGCAAACGAGCTTGAGCCGATTTGATGAGCGGTAGGGCCTGGTAACTGCTGATGTTACGGGTGGTAACTTTTGTCATAATGTCTTTCGTGGTGTGGCGATCCACGACCGCAAAATTTTCCGTAATAGCATGGCCAAGAAATTTCAGCCCATACTTGGCCGCCACTATTACATCGTTCTTAGGATTCAATGACAGATGTAAGTCCGACTGTAGATAGCTGGCGGATGTATCGCGAAGCGTATGAGCAAGGCGCTGGTTCGGACAGAATAGGAGAAAATCATCACCATACCTGATATATGCTTGCGGTTTTAGGCTATGACGGATAAATCGATCGAATTCATTAAGATAGATATTGGAAAATATCTGACTGGTGAGATTGCCGATAGGGATACCATGCTTTGGCAAAACGCTGTAGCTGTCAGTAACCTGTTGGCATAGCCGGAGTGCGATTGGGTCATAGCCGATTTTACGATCCAGACAGTCCATCAAACGACGGTGATCAACGCTATCAAAGAACTTTGTAATATCGGCCCGCCATACATAGCTGGCCTGATACCTTTGTAAAAGTGCTTGCGTTCTTGTTAAACACTTATGAAGTCCTCTGTTGATCCTGCATGACCAGACATCTGGGTCAAAGCCACTATCAAAGCGCTCCAGCAAATAGTCATATAGCAGTCGATGAACGACTCGATCACGTACCGTAGCTACAGCTAAATCACGACGCTTCTTCTCATGAAGTATTACTGCCTGGTAACCGGCATGCCGATAAGTTCTACGCTGTATATCAAGAGTGAGTTGGGCGATATTAGCCTCTAGGCTGTAGGCAAATGCATCAATGCCGGGACTCGGTTGCTTACCCTTTCGGAACCGACACCATGCTCCATAGACTGCCCGATAGTCAGTATGAAGCGTAGTCTGCTCCATTGCGGCTAGACCTTGGCTTTAATATCCTCAATAAGATCGCGGAGTTCAGCAGCAACTTCAAACTGCAGATTGGCAGCAGCCAGGTCCATTTGAGAGGTCAGGTCACGGATCAAACTGCCATATTCGTCTTTAGGAATCTTTTTGAGATCAAGTTTGGCGCGCTTGGCTTCTTCTGGTAGCTCCGGACGCATGCCCTTTTCCACCGCTCGCTTAATGCCGGTCGGGGTAATGCCATGTTCAGCGTTATAGGCTTCTTGGATCTTGCGGCGACGAGTAGTTTCGTCAAGGGTCAGCTGCATACTGGCGGTGACACGGTCGGCATACATAATAACGTGGCCCTCTTCGTGACGGGCGGCACGGCCGACTGTTTGGATCAGGGCCGGCCCGCTCCGCAAGAAACCCTCCTTGTCGGCATCAAGAATTGCCACCAGGGATACTTCCGGCAGATCAAGACCTTCTCGTAGCAGGTTAATACCGACCAGCACGTCATAGACCCCCAGCCGTAAATCGCGGAGAATGTCGGTTCGATCGAGCGTATCGATGTCACTATGCAAATAGGCCACCTTGACGTTCAGTTCCTTCAAATAGTCGGCTAAGTCCTCGCTCATGCGCTTGGTAAGCGTCGTGACCAGGACGCGCTGCTGCTTGGCGACCGTCGCGCGGATTTCAGCCAGCAAGTCATCAATTTGACCCTCAATGGGACGGACTTCAATCGGGGGATCAAGCAAGCCGGTCGGACGGATGACCTGCTGTACCGGTTCCGGGCTTCGGCTGAGTTCATATTCGGCAGGCGTAGCACTGACGTAGACGGTCTGGTTAATATGCCGCTCAAACTCCGGAAATGTCAGCGGCCGATTATCCAGCGCGCTCGGCAGGCGAAAACCATGCTCAACCAGCACTTCCTTACGAGCTCGATCGCCGTTATACATACCGCGCACCTGCGGAATAGTCATGTGTGATTCATCAATGAGCATCAGGTAGTCATCGGGGAAATAATCCAATAACGTGGCTGGCTGTTCACCGGGCTCACGGTTCGTCAGGTAACGACTATAGTTTTCAATACCCTTTACAAAACCGGTTTCCTGGAGCATCTCGAGATCAAAGCGGGTGCGCTGTTCCAGCCGCTGGGCTTCCAGGAGCTTACCCTCTTTCTTAAACAAGGCCAGCCGCTCAGCTAACTCGTTCTCGATCTTCCCCAGCGCCCCTTTCAGTTTGTCCTGCGGCGTCACGTAGTGCGAACCTGGAAAGATTTTATACTTTTTCAAATTGCTCAGAATTTCACCGGTCAGCGGATCAATCCGAGTGATTCGTTCTATCTCGTCACCAAAAAACTCTATGCGGTACGCCATCTCTTCACCAGCCGGAAAGACATCGACGACGTCCCCACGCACGCGGAAGGTACTGCGGTGAAAGTCGATATCGTTACGCTGGTATTGGATGTCGGTCAAATGACGCAGTAGTTTATCCCGGACGGTACGCTTACCTACCTGCACGTCTACTGATAGTCCGTTATAGTCCTCGACTGAGCCAATACCGTAAATACAGCTGACACTGGCAACAATAATGACGTCTTTGCGGCTGAGCAACGCGTCAGTGGCGGCGTGCCGTAAACGGTCAATCTCTTCATTGATCTGGCTGTCTTTCTCAATATACGTGTCGCTGCGTGGAATATATGCTTCCGGCTGATAATAATCAAAGTAGCTGACAAAATAATGGACGGCGTTGTCTGGAAAGAAGTTTTTAAATTCGCCGTAAAGCTGCGCAGCTAACGTCTTGTTATGGCTCAGTACTAGGGTTGGTCTTTGAACGTTTTGGATAACTTCAGCAGCCGTAAAGGTCTTACCGGAGCCAGTTACCCCGAGCAGCGTCTGGTCATGCAACCCTTCTTTCAGGCCAGCGGTCAGGGCAGCAATAGCTGCCGGCTGGTCACCGGTTGGCTGAAAGTCACTCTTTAGCTGAAATTTAGGCATCTTTATAGTATATCAAGATAACGAGAACAGGCTCCTCATCTGGATAAAGTAATACTTTCATGACATTATATTATTGTGCCAGAGATATTATCTGAACCTGAGGCTTATAATGAGGCCCACATAATGCATGTGGTCTTTAAGTGCTCCGCTAACGAGCCGACTATTACGTATGACTTTGCTTCTATGCAGATTGACACTATCAAAAACATACTCGGAAACTTAACAGATGAATCGTTACTTGGTCTCCATGGTGACGCCTTTGCTATGCATATAGAACAAAGCAAATCAGATAGTGTTCAAGATACTGCCGAGTTACTTGAAGATACCCTGAATACTCTTCCTTATCTTGATGTTGACCGAGCCCTTAGCGTTTACGATCGAGCAATTAGTAATGAAGGAGTCCATACCGGTACTAGACAGTTTGTGCCATTTGGTATGAAGTATTTGACTGAGGTTGCCGGAGATCGCAGCTTGCCCATTTGGCACAAATTATTTAGTGATGAGATGCAAATGCGTGAGTACAGTAAACTAGTGGCTGAAATGATACTTAGCCACCGTGCTATATACGTTGCCTTGTCTGCTGATGGCTTTGCAGACCTACAACGTCTATCTGAGGAGAGCTAAGCCTTCTCTCGGGCTCCATTCCTAACCAGCTCGAGAGGAATCATTCGATTCAGGACGCAAGTACCAGTGCTGATCATGGCGTTCCAGCAAGTTATGAATATCCTCGTAGTCTTTATCAAGAATAGCTATCAAACGCTGTACCAAACGAGTAGGATCATCATCGTAAATCACCACACTGCCGTCGGGTGGTTCAAGCATTTCCATGAGCCTGGGAATCTGTGCAGCCGTACCGCCGCTATCAGTTAATACACCGCAGGGTTTGTGTGCCTCTAAAGCTGAGGTAAATTCATGGAGACTACCGAAACGGCCGCCAATGGTTATGATGGCATCGCTGGACTGTACGAGATAGAGGTCACGACCGACATAGTGCAAACCGGTGAAGTTAATAAAGTCGAAACAATGGCTCGGCAAACGATACTTGCGCAAGTGTTCACGCAAGCTGACAGCCGGCGAAAAGCCAATACTCGTGCCTCCCGCTGCTTTAGCGCCATGCGCCGCATAATACGGCAGCCCGATGGTCGCTCCGGTGGTAAGAACATGTCCGCTCTCAGCGATCGCTTTGCCGACTTCCCGGGCCTTTTTGGCATCGGCCTTAACGGTGACTCCAGAGGCTGCCCCCGATACGCAGATAGAGTAACGCAGCATACGACTGTGATCGAGCCGGATAGCACTCATACGTACATCTCGTTCTGCACACCAGTGCTCGTCTGAGCCAGCTGGGGCTGTAGTTCGGACAAGACGGCTTGTTCCACCGGCTCATGCCGTAAGTAGCGCAGCAACAGCTCATGCCACACGGAGCGTTGGAAGTAGTGGGTAATCCGCTGCTCAAAAGGGAGACGGTTGCAGTAGTTAAGAGCGGCATCAACAATATTCAAGGAAACCGGATGATGGTTGTCGTCGAGAAAGCCTAAGTAGGCAGTCTGCTGCCAAAATTTAAAATCTGGGTCAATGGTGGCCAGGGCTCGCTCCACGCTGTACCAGTGCATGTCTTCAAATTGTAGGTAGGGTTCGAAGACCGCTTCTTGTACCTGCTGCTTGATCCGCGAGTAGTAGCGCTGTATTAAATTCCAGGGCAATGGCTGGTCAAGTAATTTGGAGTTTAAGCGCGGCTCATCAGTAGCCACATAGCGCACTATTTTTCCAAAGTCCGGCTTCACTTGGTTCAGTTTCAGAAATGTGGCACTGGCCCGGATCTCATTCAATTCATGCAAGGCCAGGGTCAGACTGGCGGTTACCGCTCCGGTTGGTATTTCCTCAGTGCTCAAGGGTAAGAAGACAATGGCACCGAGTTCTTTAAAGGAAAGTATGGTGTGCCGGCGTTCCTTAATAACCCGCCGAGCTAGGGCACGCCAGCGCGGTGAGGTAGGCTCAACCAAAACAATAGTGCGGGTTTCAAAGTCGTGTGCCGCTAGCTGTTTATAGCTGGACAAGAAATGTCGTTGCCAGGCTTCGCCTTCGCATAACCAAGCGGCGGCGAGGGCAAGCGCTGGAGATTCGTGTTTGAGGTAAGAGTTCAGGGAGCGATAACCAAGCTGCTTCATGGCTTTTTTAGGCGGCTGCTGCTTTATAAGGCTCCTCAGGCTGTTGGCTTTGAGACCGAAGCACTGCATTGACTCCGGCAATTGCTTGATGGCGTGAATCATACCGGCTACGATGTCAGCTTCAGCTGAGATATGGAGAGCCGCTTCGGTACGCAAACGACGCGTTAAGCGAGCGTCGTCGCGGGCTACCCGCTCCTGCAGGGCATGGTAGAGTTCGGCAGCAGTGGTGTCCTGAGGATCAAGCCCCAGCTCACTCAGTTTATGCTGAGCAGTGCGCCGAATCTCTGTCGAGAAGCGAATGTCATGGTTTGGGTGGCCGTTGGCTGCTTCCAGCTGCTGTAAGCCACGTCGAAACTGCGGTTCTTCCGCCTGCAAAGCAGATGACAGAAAGCGTGTCACGATTCCCGTCCCCTCAGATTATATTTATGTTTTTGCAGCATACCCATATTATCCCGTATGTTTAGATTACCATAAGCACCACTGACTGTCGAAGTGCGTCAGCAGCAGCTAGAACGGCGTCGGTTTATACCAATCCGGTGATTTGCGGAGAAACTCTTCTAAATGACGCTCGCTGAGCAGGCCGGCTTGGGCGCCCACTTCCTGGACCACGTTCATAGAATTAATTGGTGCCCACTGCAGCGCTCCTTCAAGGGTATTACCTTTTATGATGGCAGCGACGAAGGTTGAGGCAAAAGCATCGCCGGCGCCGGTACGTTCTTTAGGCGGCGCAGGATCAGGATACAAGGGCATTTTCAGGCGTTGCTGACCGTCGCTGGCGTAGGCCCCATCCGGGCCGTCGGTGATCACGGCAATTTTTACCCCGAGACCATGCATGCGATCCAGCAGATCGTGGAGATTATCGTAGTTACCATGCGTAACAAAGACAGCTTCTTCACGATTTAAGATCATGACTTCGCTGCGGGCATAAATGCGCTTTAAGCGTTCGGTGCCCGCCTCCATCTGGAAGGTACCTGGTTGAAAGGCCATTTTGACCGCGGGGTTCTCTTCCAGCCAATCGGCTACCTGATCGTGATAGGGAATAGCGTGATCGCTGATCGAGCTGAAATATACCCATTTTGGCACCTCAGCTGGACGCAGGTGTGGCCAATGGTAATCGTAGGCTTCATGTTTAATAAGAATCGTGCGCTCTTCTTTGTACCACAGCACGTAGTGGTAGTTGCTTTTCTTGCCATGGTTAATGCGGACAAAGTGCGTTTTAATATGATCTTTTTCGAGACTGGCAATCATATCACGACCATGCTGGTCATTACCGACGTTAGTGACAAAGGCCGTCTCCAGACCAAGACGGGAAAATGCTACAGCGGCATTGGCGGCGTTGCCGACGGCTTCTAGAATTTCGGCATGATCGTAGGGCAGTTTGGTGCCAAATTGCATGGCGATCCACTTCCCTTGCTCGTTTTCGTAGGTATTTGCCTGGTCGTCGATAAGTTTAATAAAGGCATCGGTAACGATATCGCCGATACATACCACATCCATTTGGTCTGCCACTGGCCCCACTCCTTTTCGGGTATTATCCCTTATGCTTATACACTTAGTGTATCACGGCCTTGCCTGCCGAATTAAAGTCATTAATCTTACTTTCCACCACGGCTTGCACGGCGCCGATGACTTCCTTACTGATTAGTTTGGCCACTGAGTATTCGTCCTTATTCTCTTTGAGTACTTTCTCTAAAGCGGTGCGGTAGGCATAGCGCATATCGCTGTTGATATTAATCTTAGTGACACCGATCTTGACAGCATCCCGGAAATAATGGCCCGGCGTGTCGCTGCCGCCATGCAGACTAATATTGCAATCAATGGCGGCGCGTACGCGCTCCAGCAGTTCCAGATCAAGGACTTTTGGCACCGGATACTTGCCATGGAGATTACCGATGGCAGCGGCGTAGGTATCAATGCCGGTAGCTTCCACAAACGCTTTGGCGCCGATAGGGGTGCTGAAGGTCTTCTTGATTTCGTCGTAATCAATCTTTTCGTTATGCAGATTCGATGAGCCGCCGAAGTAGTGCGGTTCGCTCTCTACCAGCGCGCCAGTCAGGCGGGCATAGGAAACAACTTGTTTGGTGGCATTAATAATTTCCACATCGGTGGCCTCATGATTGGCCTGCGAGATATCGATATGGATAAACTCGAAGCCGGCTTCAATGCCGGCCATAGCAGCCTTAATACTGGGGCTGTGGTCAAGATTGATATAGATTTCTACGCCGTAATCACGTTTAAAGTTATCGACCAGGTCACGGACATTATTGATACCAATATCGTCCACTTCGCCTTGGCTCACTTCCACGAGTATCGGCGCTTGTTTCTTAGCAGCCGCCTGCACTACCGCGCGCAGCGTCGCTTCATCATCCAGATTAAACGCCCCGAATGCCCAGTGCTCTTTCCGAGCCTGAGCCATACGCTCGCGGGCAATATGGCAGTTTGTCCTAATTTGCTGAAGGGTAAGCGGCATTAGTCTCCAGTATAGACGCTTATGGTTTATTCGAAAAGAGACGGCGATAATTGTCCGCGCACCGGGTTTATGCCATAGTACTTGCTATGAGCAGTGCAGAAGTTGCCTTTGCGGCATCCTATCCTCAGGAGCTGGCTATGCCGGGTATTGGCACAGGGCTCGACCGCCCAATCATAGGCCCGGGGTCGTTAATTTGGGAACATGCCTGCCGTCGCTATAATCTTTTGACCGCCACTGCCTACGGCGTGGTGCAGACTATGCATCCCGCTATCAGCGCAGCACTCATGAGTGATCAGTCGGACTTTTTCCAAAATCCGCTGGACCGCTTGCATCGTTCTATGAACCCGATCTTAGGCGCATTGTTTGACCCTGATCGAGAAGCGACGGGCCATATGATAAGAGATCGGCATAAAGACATTCAAGGTACCTATGTAGGTGCTGACGGCCAAATCCATCATTATCACGCACTATCGCCGGATTCGTTCGGTTTTGCTCATGACACATTCGGCATGATGGTCGAAACAGGTGTGGAACGATATGCCACCGATGATTTACCGAGCGATTGGCGAGAAGAACTCCATCAGGGAGATAGGGGCTGGTATTCCAGCTACGGTGTTAGCATGCGCGGTGTAGCGCCAGACCGAGCCAGTGCCCAAAAGAAGCGGGACTATTATTTCGCCAATGTCCTGGAAATGACTCCGGCTGCGGAGTTGCTTTTGAACCAAGCTGCCAATCGTGAGCTGGGCCGTCCTCCGAATGTACCGAAAGCAGTGTGGAAAGTTGTGGGCGAGATGACTTCGGAGAAGGTACGGCTGTTTATGTTCGGGGGATTACCGGAAGAATTGCGGGAGCGTCATAATATTCCGTTTTCAGATGCCGATCGGAAGAAAATGGCAGCTTATGACGAGCATATTCGTGACATCTTCCCGCATCTTCCTGACTATCTAGCCCACTTTACCCGAGCCCGAAAAGGTATGCAGGCGCCGCATCCCCAAGAACCCCTACTGCACCCAGTCTAAACAGTACGTTGCTATCTGTTATAGATTATGTACTCTTCTTGCATAAGTTATATAACTTATGTTATTGTATTGATAATGAGGATAAAGATAAGTGCCGACTTTGGAAGCTGAAGGTCTGCCACCAGAAACCAGCCCCAAGCCCGCTCCCGATATCGAACTTGATGTGGAGGCGGTAGCTGCTCCTATTGACGCATCTACGGAGGTGGGGCCCGAGGAGGAGGTTGATCCAGATTTTGACGTTGAGGCTGAAGAGGATGAGGCAGTCGACGCAGCCAATGCTGGAACAATCAACTTATTGTATGACTTGGGAGTCTATCTGCAGGCCTCTCAGAGCCATGTCAACCCTACCCAGACAAAAGTTGCAAAATTAATAGCCTATGAGTTACGAGAAGCAAAGGACTCGCTCAGTCATGGTAACCTAGAATTACAACTGACTGTCGGCGATGAACCAATCGAAGCTAAGCAGGCGAATAGAGACAAGTCGGAGCAGCTTCAGACAATCGTACTGCAACCAGGCACTGAGCTGCGTATCGCCGGCGCCGAGAATGAAGAAGTCATAGCCGAGTTAGACAGTATACCTGTCCGCCTTGCAATTGATGCCGTAGCTCGCGCTTTCGTAGGGAGCGGCAAACTGGTAGATCAAACCTATGGTGACGTATATAAAATTTTGCGCGAAGAAGGCAGAAAAGAGTATGCTGGCGAGCCTAAACCAGTGGTTGCTCCTGCAGTAGCGAAGATACTGGCAGCTTCAACAGCACCTGAGACCGAACCCGATGCAGATGGAGATGAGAGAGGTGAAATAGAAGCCACAGATGAAGACCAAGCCGTAGTAGACGGATACAATGATGAACCAGAGCCAGAGGAGCCAGCAGAAGTAGCACTAGAGAAAGAGCCAGAGCCAGAGGAGCCAGACGAAGAGCCAGCACCTCCCGAAAGTGCTGATGTTATTTTAGAAGACGATATTCCAGAGCCAGCAGGTGCGGAAACGAGGATACCAGAACCAGCAAGCCTTGAATCTCGCAGAGCAACTCTCACTGAACTCATACGCAACAAAGGGCAAGCAAAACCATCTTCATCCGAGACCGACTTATACGCTGATGCGTCACAGGTGACCTGGATGCACCCCAATGGTCGGATGTGTTCGATATACCTCGCGAAGAATAAGGGCGGTAGCAAAATAACCTTTACCGTTCCGCTTCAGTTCAAGGAGGCAGAGGGCACTCCTACCAATAAGCCAGCGATGGGTACTCAACCAGCCCGATGGGCCATTCATTTTCATGATATAGAACTTGCTGACCAAACTTTTTTTCTGCATGGCCGCCGAGGAAAAATAGGAACATGCATCCAACCAGGCACTGAGGATTATAACTATGACTTCCATGATGAATACGCAGCGGTTGCTACGCTGGAAGAAAGATTAGCCGCCATATTCGGCGATAACAAAGCCCGCCTGTTATAAGCAGTCGCAATCTATGAGCTGAGACCAGCTTCTAAAACGAATTGCTCAAATCTAGACATGGATTGCCGTCGTTCAGCGTAGCGATCGTTTGCGCCATAGTCGATCGGTGGTTTTAAAAGCTCTTCTGGGATTTGAACAAATTCCTGTGGAAGCGCCAGGCGGGTTATGCGGGCACCGACAACTTGGGCTGCGCCAATCCAGCGCTGCATTTGGCCTGCATAGTCTGCGGCATTCACCAGATAATGTATTGTTGCGTCAGCAGAAGGATACACCGTTGAAGTCACTACTCCGTACATCGGAGGCGTACTGGTCCATTCATCGAGAGGACTATCAAGCTGTGGTGTCTTAGGTTGTACAAAGAGCTCATCAGGGTCATCAGATAAAATATCTCCACCTGCATAGCGAGGTTTCGGAGCAATTCCTGCGGCATGCATTTTGCCTTCCGCAACTCTGTTAACCACTGGCTCAGGCAAGTCTACCTCGTCAGTATGAATGGCATAGAGAATATCAGTGAGCGCTACACCCTCAGCTCTCTCTTTGTCTGCAAGTCTCGCGAGAAATTTTTGCAAGTCCAAAGGGGCATCAGTTGAGCTCTCTGCCCCAAACATTCCTTTGGCAATGTAACCCTTAAAACCACTCCCTAACTCTGCCCGCCACACCGCATGCGAGTTACTGCGATAAAAAACGACGTGGCCAGTACGATCAACCGTCTCGAGGAGCACATGAGGGCGACCATATCTATCTTGCACGGCTTGGCTAAAGCCAAAGACACCGCTTAAATGCTTGTCTCCTAAAGTAATGCCTCCCTGGGGTTTGAGGACATCCATAGCCTCGGTCACATGCTGCATATGGACGTCAATGGGCGTGTCGGGCAATGCCTGTAATAACCTGCCGAGCATAAAGCTTGCTCGCTGGGTATCTTCCAGTCCTGTATAGGCTTCCAGGGCGGCAGTTTCAGCTCCGTGCAAACCGTGAGTCATAGTTATATTAACTATACACTTTTTTAATTAATTGAGCAAGATTATGGAGTACTATATTTTTGTGTTTGTAGAGGGCTGCTTATCCAAGATGCCATGCGCAGCCAGCCTAATATGCTTAGCGTCCAGTCCGAAATGCTCAAGGAGCTCGTCCGGGCTGCCCGATTCGCCAAAGTGATCTTGCATACCAATGCGTTTGAGGGGGGCCGGGTAGTGTTCTGAAAGCGTTTCGGCAATGGCACTCCCCAGGCCACCGATAATTTGACCTTCTTCGGCAGTGACGACTCGGCCAGTTTTTTTGACGCTCTTAAGTATGGTTTCAGTATCCAGCGGTTTAATAGTTGGTACATGAATAACTTCAGCGCTCACTCCGTCCCGCTCCAATTCTTGAGCCGCCAACAGGGCTTGGTAGGTCATGGTACCGGTAGCAATCAGCGTGACGTCACTACCTTCAGCGAAGACATAGGCTGCACCGATTTCAAAGGGCGTTTCCTTGGTCGTGATTATGGGAGTTGCCTCACGAGCTAGACGGAGGTAATTGGGACGCTTGTCTTGAGCCATAGCGAGCGTTGCTTTCTCGGCTTCAATGCTGTCGCAAGGGGCAATAACTACCATATTGGGTAACACCCGCATGAGTCCAATATCTTCCAGCATTTGATGCGTGGCGCCGTCAGGACCCACACTGACGCCGGCATGAGAACCGACAACCTTAACCGGCCGGTCGTTGAGGCAAATAGTAGTGCGGATCTGTTCCCAGTTCCGTCCCGGGCTAAAGGCTGCATAGGATGATACGAAGGGAATCTTTCCCATAGCAGCCATTCCGGAAGCGACGGTCACCAGATTCTGCTCAGCAACGCCTATTTCGACAAAACGGTCTGGAAATTCTGCCTTAAAAAGGCTGATCTGCGTCGAATCGGTTAAATCCGCACAGCCTGCCACGACATTTTCGTCACGCTTACCGGCTTCCAGCAGTCCTCGGCCAAAGCCTTTGCGAATCGGCTCTGTCTCAAGTTTGTCGCTGATGGCTTGCAGGTGGGGACTACTCATGCTCGCTCCGGATCTTACCGCCGAGGGTACGCAGCTCGTGCAAGGCTTTCACCGCCTGTTCGTGATTGGGTGGTGCGCCATGCCAGTGGAAGTCATACTCCATAAAGTCTACGCCTTTGCCGGGTATGGTGTGGGCAATGATCATGGTGGGCTTTTCGATAATGGCTCGCGCCATGGCACAAGCGTCGATAACGGCGTCGATGTCATTGCCGTCAATCTCCAGGACATGCCAACCAAACGCTTCCCATTTAGCTTTAAAGTCTTCCAGCGGCATAACTGATTCAGTCGGTCCGTCAATCTGGATGTTATTACGGTCAGTAATGGCGATAACATTGTTCAACTTATACTTGCTGGCCAGCATGGCCGCTTCCCACACATTGCCTTCATCCTGCTCACCGTCACCCATAACCACGTATACCCAGCGATGGTGCTGTTGATTCATGCGCATGGCGAGCGCCATACCGCAGCCCTGACTTAAGCCCGAACCTAAGGGGCCGCTGGTATTTTCCAGACCAGGCAGCTTGGTGCGTTCAGGGTGGCCTTGCAAGCGGGAGCCGAGTGCACGCAACGTCAGCAGTTCCTTTTTCTCAAAGAAGCCGGCATGGGCCATGGCGGCATAGCGTACCGGCACACAGTGGCCATTGCTCAGCAGTAAAATATCCCGTTCATCCCAGTCAGGTTTCTTGGGGTCGTACTTCATAATGTCAAAATACAGCGCGGTAAAAATATCTGCGAGCCCTAACGGACCGGCGCTGTGGCCGCTGCCGGCATGCTCCAGCATCCGAATGATATCTTCCCGAATATCATTGGCGATTACTTCTAACTGCTCAATGGATAGCTTCTTG
>Ga0210398_10000712_pt1 | contig 36845 bp, 40 predicted proteins | sample IncBWC4OmetaG_FD_161047 | JGI IMG/M metagenome (GOLD analysis project Ga0210398, IMG submission 161047) | Forest soil microbial communities from Barre Woods Harvard Forest LTER site, Petersham, Massachusetts, United States - Inc-BW-C-4-O | ecosystem: Environmental > Terrestrial > Soil >... | reverse complement strand
CCGTGGTTGCCCTCACCCTCACCGGTTCTTGGATCGCCGCCGTTTACATACTCCCCGCTGTGACAGTCTGGCTCCTTGGCCGAAGCCGCCGACCACAAAGCGAGCCCGGTTCAAGCACGCGCATGCAGTCGCTCTACGCCGCCATCTTGGATATTGCGGTCCGTTTGCCGGTTATTGTCGTATGCGCATGCTTCGTCCTCGTGGCGCTTGCCGTCATTCAGTTCCAATGGCTGCCCAAGCAGATGTTTCCGCTCAGTGAACGCAATCAGTTCCTGATCTACATGAATATGCCGGATGGCACCGATATCGCGCAGACCGAGATCAGCGCGTTGGCGATTTCCAAGTGGCTTGCCGATCCGAAAGAAAATCCGGAGGTCGAAAGCCATATTCTCTATATCGGCGACGGCGGCCCGCGGTTTTATCTGACGCTGACGCCGGTCCCGCCCGATCCGGCGGCGGCGTTTTTACTCGTCAATACTAGGGACTATCAGGGCGCAATTCGCGCCGCCGAGCGCGCCTGGAAATATCTTTACGAAAACCATCCCGAAGCGCGCTTCAAGATCAAACGCCTGGCAATGGGTTCGGTAGAGTCCGGTATCGTCGATGTCGAAATCTCGGGGCCTGATGCGGATCGGCTTCTGGCGTTAGGCGCGCAGGTACGATCGTTGTTTCAGGCCGCTCCGGGCATTCGCGACAATGACGATGACTGGGGTAACAAGGTTCTCAAGGTCGTCATCGACATCAATCAGGACCGGGTCCGGCAGCTGGGAATTACGTCGGAGGAGATCACCCAGATGCTGAAGACCTATTTTGGCGGTACTGCAGTCTCGATCTATCGTGAGGGTGATAATACCATCCCTATTGCGCTGCGGGCCGGAGAGGCGACATACCGGAGTCTAGAAGGACTCACCAGTGCCACGTTCGCGAAAAACGGAACGCTGATCCCTCTCGCGCAGATCGCCACGTTGAGGACGGGTTTCGATTTCTCGCGCATACGCCGAAAAAACCAAGAGAGGACGATTATCGCAAGTGGACGAAGCGCCTCTTTGACAGCAGGCGATTTGCTGAATTCCATTCAGCCCGGCCTACGGGCATTAGACCTATCGGGAGGATACCGCATCGACATTGGCGGTGAGATTCAAAAGAGTATGGAATCCAACGGCAAACTTGCCGCAGGCATTCCGGCTGCCCTCGCTGTGATGGTGATCGCAATTATTCTGCAATTCAATTCGTTCCGTCGCACGCTGCTGACCTTCGTAACCATACCTCTGATACTGGTCGGCATCCCCTTTGGTCTGTTGGCAACCGGCCAACCGCTGTCGTTCTTCGGCACGCTCGGCATCATCAGCCTCGCGGGTATCATCATCAATAACGCCATCGTGCTTATCGATCAGATCGATATAGAAAGGGCGGATTTGGCGCTGCGCGAGGCGATTGTCGCTGCTTCGCAGAAGCGATTGCGTCCGATTCTACTGACCTCAGCGACGACGGTTCTTGGCTTGGCGCCGATGGCGATCGCCGGCGGCGCTCTGTGGCAGCCGATGGCAGTCCTTATGATGTCGGGTCTTGCCGTGGCTTCGTTGCTGACGTTGCTCTTTGTTCCTGCCTGCTATTTCTTGTTATTCAGCTTCGACAGGGCATCGGCTGGTGTTTAGGCAGTGGATTTGTCCTGTTCCAAAGCGATCAAACGTTCGAATAATTGCTATCGAGCAATAGCGAATTGAGCGGCTGTTTTCCGCAGTGCAAAAAGGTCGCTTTTGGCCCTGAGCGTCACTTAATGCGGCGCAGCGATTGGGACGCTATTGGGTGAGAAGCGGACATGGCGCGTACACCCCAAATCGGTCGTTCATGACCCATAACGTCACTTTGCCACCCGTCAATTGCCGCACTGCGAAAGGTCATTTGATCGCCTCGTCGGCGCGCACAAGAAGCGTCGGCGGCATCGCTAATCCAGGCGTCTTGGCGGCCCGACGAAGATTGGGCGGCCCTTCGACGCCTGGGCTCAGATCGCGGAGAAGATCCGCCCGACGAGCCACCCGGCAATCGCCCAGCCTGCGCCCGTGAAGAAGCCTACGCAGAACCAAACCCCGATCTGGTAGACGTCGATTTTGGAGGGCATTTTCGATTCTCCCTGTAGTGATAGCTAGGTTGTCGAGGCGCGTGTAGCGCGGCCGGAAGCAGCAGACAGCCTGTTTTATGAGCGCTACGTGGCCGCCTACGATGCTCGCCCCACACTTTATTCGACGGGCTCGCCGCTAAGCTGATAATCGTCGAGGACGGGGCGACTTTGCTGTGATGCGAGTTGAGTCTCTACCTGAAGAAGCCAACCCCTTCGCAAGGTAGTAATGCGAGCTAAGATCTCGCTAATCTGTTCGGCTGTGTATTTTGGCAAAGTCATCGAGGTTTTCATTTTCACGCAAGTGGCGAGAACACCACAACTGAAGTGGACAAAAGAAGCCCCAGCAGGGGGGCGAGGGGACGCGTCGGGCTGGGGCTTCTGATTTTTGGGATACAACTCATCCCTCGATCATCGACATAACCATCGGCCACCGAATTAGGTTCCAACAGTTGCCTGTGTGGCATCGGCATGGCTGTCACGACCGGCAGAAGACGCTCGCACTATTAAAGCCACTTGCGTCCAGGTTCGGCCTAGATCGAGCAAACCTTGCCTTTCCTCGTCGGTTTTGGCGTAAGAGGCCGAAAGGATCGCCTCTTTGGCGTATTGCCAGAACTGATCTGTTTTCGACATGGCACACCCTCGTGTGCCCCGACACATCCCAATGTCAGCCTGTTCCGCTAAGCGGGGCTAATCTGTTCAAAATTGCTCACCTGGCTTGTCCGGCTCAAATCGTCCACAGCAAAAACGAAATAGAACAGCGTACGATTCCGTACGGCAACCTTTTGTTTACTCGGGTATTCTCTGTGGATGACGCGATATTTTTTCAATATCGTCGTGCGAGGGCGGAAAGCGATTCCGGATCCTGATGGCAATGTATTCGCCGGTGATAAACAAGCGCGGGAGCACGCCAGAATGGTTGCACGAGAGATGCTTGAGCGCCGCCATTGGTACAAGCGCGGCCTTGAGCATTGGGCGTTTGAAATCACGAATGGGGACGGGCGAAAGGTTGGCGTTGTACACTTCTCAAAGCGACGCCATGGCACCTAGTTGTCCTGCGGCTTGTTCGGCGGGAAATAGCCGACGTCGAACATCGCCCGCAGCACCACCGCCTCCGACAGAACCGCTTGCGCCTTAGCGACCACATCCGCGGCCGATTGCTTACCGCCAGCATAATGAGTCGAGGCGCGTGTGGACCTCGGCCATGCGCTCGCAGATTTCTCACAGCGGATTGTCGGCTGCCAGGCGGGGTTCGACTGACATTGCTGGTATTACTTGAGCTATGGCGCCACAGTCGCATTCAGGTTCGCCTCCTTGCCGGCAGAAGTCTGAGCAAAACTGCTCACTTCAGTTTTTCATACCGCCGCCAAAGACCGGCAAGCCGCTCCAATGGAACCAAACAAGATATCACTCGTTGTAAAGCGCCCCCAAGGAGGAGGCTATCAATGAAAATGAAACTAATCGCCGCTGCCGTTCTTGTCGTTGGATTCGCGATGCCGGCTTTTGCTGCCAGCGAGTTTTATCTCGTGCAGGACTCGGCAACGAAGAAGTGCTCAATTGTCGAGGCCAAGCCCACGGTCAGCACGATTGCAGTTATTGGCGCCGCCCATAAGACGCAGGCGGATGCCGAAATTGCGATGAAGGCTGACAAGAGTTGCGTCACACTTTAGTTGATAGTGTCAGGCTGCCTACTGAACCCTCGACATTAGTCGAGGGTTCTATTTACTTTAGATTTCAGGCTGATTTCTCGGGCGCCCGCGGGAAACGTCGAAGATTGCGCATACTGGGCCTTGAAGCATGAAAGCTAGGCGCTGATCACAAGCAGCTACCGCGGCAGGGGATAGGAGCCTTCAATGGATCCAGAATCCCATCGCTCGACAATCGAAGACCGCGGAACAAAGTGTTCGTAGATACAGCACCCGGTCTTCGGCGGTCGTTATTGTCGGTTTGGTAGTCGTTTTGGGACTACTCTATTTCCTCTTGAGATAAGTCGTACCCTAACTCGATCGACCAGGGCGGCGGGAAGCGGCGCGGAGATGGCATGGCGCGATGATAGCGCCGTAGCCTTCAAAGGCCAGCATCGCGGACGAGACACGCGAGGAGCGCCCCGCCAAGCCCTCGGCGAATTGGCGAGGCCGGGAAGCGGCCACAAGCTATGTCCGTGTCCGTTATCGGGTGCGTCGCTGCCGCGCCAGCCAGCGACCAGGGCGGCAGTTCAAGACCCATAACGACACTTTGGCGCGGTCAAATGACGCAGTGCAAAAGGTTTACTCGATCGCTTCGTCGGCGATGGAGGGCATACTCGACGGTACCACGATGCCGAGTACATTCGCCGCTTTCAGATTGAGGATTGTTTGCAAACGTGCGGGCGCCTGCACCGGAATGTCGGCAGGTTGCCCTGCGAGATTGAAGCGCCGTCGTGCCAATTGGCAGGCGTCATCTCCAGGTAAACAAGCTTTGCAGACATCAGGCCTCACAGTGTAGATCGCGCACGCCGTCGAGACGCCGACGTCTCCCACAAGGGCTGCACAGCGATTACCGCCGCATCGCATACGTCCTTGTTGGTCATCGACATACGCGCGAGGGATTTGATTGAGATAGGCGTCACTTTCTAACGAGAACCGGGGCCACTCCGCCGAAAACGAGCAACACGCACCGCAAAGCTGACAGTCGAGGGTAGCAAGCTCGGCTGGGTCCTTAGGTAAAACAGTCACTTGATCTTGAGCTTCACAGTAGACTCTTCCCCCGATTTCAACGGCTTGTCCCTCATTGAGCGAGTTTAGGTCAGACCCGCCAATCAGTCACGAGTGGAATGGGCCAGTTACGACGTTAAAGGCTCTGATCTCGATTGCTTGTGGGACTCATGCTGCTTTCCTTTTAGAGTTTTCGCGGATCGCTACCTTGCCCTCGGCGTTAGTTGTGAGGACAAGGCGATGACACTATGTGGTGCGAGTTTGGTTGCCCCAGCCCATAATCAGGGGACAGTAGGCTGGGGCTTCCATCTTCAGGAGGCGCGCAACAATAAGCTCACGCCACACGCCATCCCGTTTCCGATCCGCTTAAATCTGAAGATCAGGCGGCGGCGCGGATACTGGGGGAGCCAACTACGCCGCTCTTTTCCATCACGGACTTCATTTCACTTGAGCCGTACCAGGTGCGGGCCTTCGATACGTCGGCGACATCCTGGACGAGCAGCACATCATTGGGGTCGGCGACGCTGCGAAACACTTTGCTGTTCGTGATGCCGGCGGACGTTCGGTTCTTCTCGTTCCCATTGTAACTCGTCTGCCATGCGTTGAAGTCTTTGACCTTGAAGTGGAGAGTCAGGTTTTCATTATTCATCGGTATTCTCCTTTGTGAAAAACAATTTAGTACGCCCGCAGCCGGAGGCGCGCGCGTGACCGATCTGCGGGTGCAGACGGCATCCGCAATGCTGGCCAATATCAACTTTTAGATCAGGATTGTGCCAGCCGATGGCACTAACGCTGCCAGTGGGCGAACGGAGACTTCGGCAAGTTCCCGTTTCATGGGCAGCTCTCAGGCAAACCGCGCCTGCTGGTGTGTGATTATGTACTCGTAGCGAGATCAAAGCGCAATGGCGTGACGAGAACTTTATTCGCGGATGAGGCAGCCGCCATTATCAAAGTGGACGATAGAAACCGCAAAGCAATGGCCAAACGATCCAACGGAAGCTGGGTACGTCGGAAGTTGACGCCGTGCAAGACCCCAAAATTGCCCCATAGGCGACGCAGCGATTTGGTTGCTTTTGGCGGAAATGCGGACATCGCGCGTCCATCGTAAATCGGTCGTTCTTGACCCATTGCGACACTGCGTTTCAATCGCCCAATTCGCGACTTAGCGCCATGTGACCGGGTTGCCACAACCTTTGAGTTTCAGATGTTGATTCGCTGGAACGATTCGGGACCTGCCGACGTTGTCTTTCCACACATCCACAAAATCAAACAATTGCGGAGTGTCTACAGGAGACATCCATGAGAAATCTACGACTGATATCCACGACGGTGGCGATATTGCTGCTGGGTGCGGGCGCTGTGTCCGCACAAGGCACGAATAGCAATGAGACGCCTACCGCTCCGGCAGCACAGCAGAACGCCCCACCGGAGAAAATTGCACCGGCCGCGAAATCCGAACCAAGCAAAGCGCCCGAAAAAACCGGACAAGCGGAGCCGACTGCGCCCGAATCCGCCAACAAGCAGCAGGCTAGGGATAAAGCCGCTCCTGCGGGCGACCGGGCTAACGTTTCTTCCGACGCCAATCGAGGCACTGACGTGAAGTCCAAGCGGACGGAACGTCACGTTGGAGGCCGATACGCGGGTTACCACCGTGGACCGCTATATAACAGCTACAGAGGCAACGGCTGGTATCATGGATGCCACCGTCATAGCCTGATGCCCTGGCACTGGTGTTAATCGGATCGGACGTTTGTCAGGTAACGGCGAGCGTTTATGAAGGTAGTCCTACTTTGCGGTTTCGGCCTTATGCACCGGAAGTGCGGCCTCACGTAAATTATCAAGTTGAAGCCCCGTGCGTTCGGGGCTTTTTCTTTTCCTATCTCGGTTCTTCGCTCGCGTCGTGCTTTCTGATCTCAGGCTTGTCGTACAAGACCACGTTCAACAGCGAGTTGCGAATTTCCAGTTTTCCATTGTATTTGATATAGCCCAATTTGCGAAATTTATTCATGAAAAAGCTTACCCGTGATCGGGTAGTGCCAATCATTTCTGCGAGGGTTTCCTGGCTAAACTTCCCGATGATTGGTTCAACTGTGGCATCTTTGCCGAAATTCGCCAGAAGCAGAAGGACCCGCGCCAGCCTTTTCTCGCTTGAATTAAATAATTGATCGATCAGGTCCTCTTCAATCCGACTGTTCCGACTCAACAAATCCGCCATGAACAATTCAGAAAATCTCGGCTCATCATGCAATGTAGCAATCATTGCTGCTTTGGGGATGCGCGTAATCAGGGATTGATCAATTGCCGTAGCAGTTGTGACGCGCAGCGGATGGCCATTCATACACCCTTCGCCAAAAAAGTGATCGGGTCCGAGGATTCCGACGACCGCTTCCTTGCCCCGGTCGGAAACGACGGTGAGCTTTATCTTGCCCTTCTGAATGTAAAAAACCGCGTCGCCAACGTCACCCTGTGAGAAAATAATCTGATCCTTTTGGAATCTCAATATCGCTTTTCCATCGCCCACTTTAGCGAGAAATATCTTAGGATCGAATGCCGCTTTCTTTCTCTTCTTCATCAAGAGTCCCCCGGACAAAGTCGGTCAGATCAAGCAAGCATACAGGTTCCAATGCCGGAAATAAATATCCGGGCGGTGTCATGCCGACGCACCTTGCGCTCGCAAAGTGCTCCGACCGCTGCGCGCGGTGCGCAGTTCAATAGTTTAGAAAAGCCCTTACATCTCGCGAACGCTTAGTTACTTCTCGAACAACCTGCTTTCTCTCGATGTTGCAGGCGGGACAGCGGTAAACAATCTCGTCAAGGGATGTGGACCCATAGCGTCACTTCGCCCCGTCAATTGATGCACTGCGAACGGGTTACTCGATCACCTCGTCGGCGATGGAGAGCAGCGACGTCCACGGGCAGATCGAAGGGCCTTTCGCCTTTGGAGGATTCGGCCGACATATCTTTAGATAACCGTACCGAACAACTTGCCGATACCGGCGGTGACAGCCATCGCTAACGCGCCCCAAAATGTCACTCTAGCCGTGGCGCGCAGAATGTTTGCGCCGCCCGCCATTGCTCCAATCGCACCCAGAACAGCAAGAAAGCCCAAAGACGCAGCGAACACAATCGGAACAAGCGCGCCCCTGGGCGAGAGGACAACCATGAGCAAGGGCATCGCTGCGCCAATCGAAAATGAAGCGGCCGAGGTCAGCGCGGCTTGCACAGGACGCGCGGTGGTGATTTCCGAAATCCCAAGCTCATCGCGAGCATGGGCGCCCAAGGCATCTTTCGCCATCATTTGCTGGGCAACTTGCCGAGCAAGCGCCTGATCGACACCACGCTTTACGTAGATTTCAGCAAGTTCTTCAATCTCAAACGCGGGGTTCTCGCTCAGCTCCTTGCGCTCAAGCACAAGATCCGCTCCTTCGGTGTCGGACTGCGAGCTCACGGACACATACTCGCCTGTGGCCATCGACATGGCGCCAGCCACCAGTCCCGCAACACCCGCTGTCAAGACAGCGTTCTGCGTGGCGGCAGCAGCCGCAACGCCAACGATCAAACTCGCGGTCGAGATAATGCCGTCGTTGGCGCCGAGCACTGCGGCTCGCAACCACCCAATACGGCTGACGAGGTGGCTCTCTGGCTGCGGGCTAAGAGGTCGCATTCGGCATGTCGCCTCTTAAAATAACGACGACGTCTATATACCCCGAGTTTGAGATACTAGCATCACCTATCGACTGCGGTTTGAGTCTTCTTTTGGCCGGAAACGGTCGCGCTGACTGATCGCCTTTGTGTCCGTTATCAGGAAGTAGTCAACTAATTCCTTGATAATGACTGTTTTAGCGCGTGAGACTGCCACTGGTCCTACGCGTTACGTAATGTGTTCCTAATCCAAGAATGGATACTGGTCCCTTTCGATCCCCCGCGGAACTGACTGGTCTTGTCAGCCCGCTTTCTTGGCCCAGAGTTTACACCAGCCGGAAGGGCTGACGACGCCGTCAACCACCTGGCAGGAGTTCGGCGCCTGGAACAGAAGACAGCCGTCGCATTGGTGAGAATCCTTAGGGGTGCTCTGATAGGCGACCGCTGGCGATGTCTGAGGCATTTTTGCAGCATGGGCATTTTTAGCAGTACCAATCAGAGTTGCAGCGCCGGCCGCGCAGGCGACGCTTCGCAGCAAAATGGTACGTCTGGATATTGCACCCGATTGGATTCCAGATGTGTCTGTCATGTGAGCCTCTTATAGTTCCGTTTAACCCATATTCACGGATAGCGGTCGCGCACATTGACGAGGATCAAGTAGGCTCCGGGACGTAACCCCCGTTGCCGCCCCGGAGCCCATGCTTTGCCTCGCGTTCAGAGTAGAATTTGAGGCGGCATCCAAACTGGGACGCCCGTGCAGAATATTTGATGCTCTCGCTAAAACTGTTCACAATTGCTCACTTTGCCGCCGCCACAAGCCAACAAGCCTATCTAAGAGCGATGCATGCGCTCATAGGTGAGCTCCAGGTTCGCGTTCGGCAGGCATCCGCAACGTACACTGTCCAGGCGGTCGCGATGGGAATCCCGTCTGCTCCCGGCATCACTGTCAAACTAGTCTCGGCCTAGTGAGCAGCCTGAGCTGCTGGGCCGCGCCGAATGGCGGTCACGCACCAGCGCAGCTGTGGCCCAGTATCGACTTCTCGGCAGGCTACGGCGCAAACAGAGGGCTCGTTGTCGTTTGCGGTGCAAAATGTCGCGATTGGCCCAAAGCGACCGCCCGACAAGTCGCTATCACCGTCGCTAACGGGGCAAGAGCGGACATCGAGTCAGAGCGCCCCAAACGACGTGAATGACCCAAAGCGACATTTCTCGCCCACAATTTGCTGTGCTGCACACTGTCGTCTCGCGATATGCTAGGGTCTAATCCTCGACCGTTGGGGGACCCTGTGAGGCGACGCGACGTTTTCCCGCTTATCAGTGGCGTAGCAATATGGCCGCTTACGGCGCGCGCCCAGCAACTTAAACCGCCAATTATCGGGTACTTCGGTGCGACCGGAGCTGCGGCCGAGAAATCACGAACTGATGCCTTTGTGCAGCGGTTGAGTGAGCTTGGTTGGATCGATGGCCATACTGTCGCGATAGAGTATTATTGGGCAGAGAGCCGGAGCGAACGCTTCACCGAAATTGCCGGTGACCTTGTACGGCGTCAGGTCGATGTCATTGTCGCTACCTCAATCGCAGCAGCCCTCGCGTGCAAACAGGCGACGTCGGTCATACCGATCGTCTTCCCACTTGCGGGCGACCCGCTCGGTACTGGTTTGGTCACCAGCTTGGCTCGGCCGGGCGGCAATGTCACCGGCTTATCGAATCAAGGGGCTGATCTCGCTGGCAAGCGCCTAGAAGTCTTGCGCGAAGTTAACCCCGGATTACGCAAATTGGCGGTCTTGGCCAATGTCGAATATCCCGGTCGCATACCAGAAATTGCTGATATTCAGGCGGCGGCCCAGTCGTTGGGACTTGATGTCGCAACATTCGAAATCAAGCCAGCGGGAGAAATTGCGTCCGTATTCACCGCCATGCGCAAAGAGGGTGCCGAAGCACTTTATGTTGTTGGCGACACGTTCATGAACAGCAGCCGAGTTCGCATCAGCTCCTTAGCCGTGCAAGCAAGACTGCCGACGATTTACGTGGCGCGCGAATACGTGGAAGCGGGAGGCCTGATGTCCTACGGAGCAAACATACCGCACCTGTTCGCGCGCGCCGCTGAACTGGTCGATAAAATTCTCCGGGGTACCAAGCCGGGTGACATTCCCGTCGAACAGCCGACCGAGTTCGAGCTTGTCGTCAATCTTAAGACCGCCAAGGCGCTAGGACTGGCCATCCCGGAATCGTTCCTGCTGCGCGCCGACGAGGTGATCGAATGAGGCGACGGGACTTCATCGCACTTCTCAGCAGCGTAGCAGCAGCCTGGCCGCTCGCCGCGCGCGCGCAACAGCAGGCGATGCCGGTGATCGGGTTTCTTAGCAACATCCCGCCCGAAAACTACGTCAGCCTCATGCCCGCATTCAGTCAAGGGCTGAAGGAAACGGGATATGTGGAAGGCCAGAACGTGGCATTCGATTATCACTGGACAAATAGTGAGCACGATCTTCCCGCGCTCGCAGCCGAAATGGTTACTCGCAAGCCAGCGGTGATCTTAGCCGTTGGTGGAACGGCATCGGCGCTCGCGTTGAAGAATGCGACCACAACGATCCCGATCATCTTCTTGATCGGTGCCGATCCCGTAAGGTTTGGCTTGGTCGCTAGCTTCAGTCGACCGGGAGAAAATCTCACCGGGTTTACCAGCCTGTCCAATTCGTTGCCTACCAAACAATTGGAAACGCTACACGAGCTAGTGCCGAATGCCGCGACCGTAGGCCTGCTAATCAACCCTGGAAATCCTAACACTGAGTTTGATACCAAGGACGTGCGCGCGGGGGCAGAGCTGCTAGGCCTCAAACTAATTGTCGTGACAGCGGGAACTGAAAATGAAATCAACACTGCAATTGCCAGCTTAGCCGAGCATCAAGCCGGAGCGATGCTCGTGGCCTCCGATTTGTTCTTCCTCCGTCGTCGTACCCAAATAGTTACGTTGTCGGCACGCTATGCATTGCCGACGATGCACGATCGGTCGGATTATGTCGCAGCGGGTGGTCTTGTGAGCTACGGAAGCAATCGCAATGAGATTTTCCGCCAAGCTGGCGCTTATGCAGGACGGATACTCAAGGGAGAGACGCCAGGCGAATTGCCAGTTCAGCAGCCGACTAAATTCGAACTGGTCATCAACCTTCAGACTGCAAAAGCACTCGGCCTCACGATCCCGCAGTCGCTGCTTGCTACTGCCGATCAGGTAATCGAATAGCGATCTTTTTGCTGCGCTGCATGAGTCTGGTTATGGCCCTTAATTGCCGCCCCGGTCGGCGATTGTCGCGGCTGCCTCCGGGGCTAAGCGGACACGGCCGCCTTTAGCCGCCGCGGCGGCTTTTGACCCTTATCGACGCTTTGCGGCTCTTAAAGACCGCATTGCGAAAGGCTTATTCAATCACCTCGTCGGCCCGTAGCAGTGTCGAAGTGGGGATCGTAATGCCGATTGCCTTCGCAGCCTTGAGATTTACGATCGTCGTGAATCGCGTGGCCTGTTCAATCGGAAGATCGGCAGGCTTGGCGCCCTTGAGAATCTTATCCACGAGCACGGCGGCTTGGCGCCACATGGCAGGCATGTCCACTCCATAGCTGATGACACCGCCAGCCCGCACGAGTTCCTCACCTCCAATCGAGAGCAACCGCCATTTTGTTGCCAATGCGGCAATCGCACCGCTGTTGGCAAGGATATTTCCGTCGTCAGTGATCTCGACAGCTTCTACGTGTCCTTGAGCCATTTTCTCGAAAGCGTCCTCGAACTCGTTTGGACCCCGCACTGGGAATTGTTGCAGTTCCACCTTGAGGGACTTGGCGGCAATTTCCATCGCCCGGAACTCCGCTCCCGTGGTGGCTGAATTGTCTGGGTTCGAAATGACAGCCACCCGCATCAGGTGAGGCATCATCTCCTTGAGCAGCTCTATCTTTTTCGCCTGCATTTCTGGGCTGAAAAAACTCTCTCCGGTAACGTTTCCGCCAGGCTTTGCGACGCTGGCGACAAGACCCACGGCAACGGGGTCTCCAATGCTGGCGATAACGATAGGAAGTGTCGCGGTCGCCTGTTTGGCGGCAAGGCTTCCCGGCGTACCGTGTGTTACGATGAGATCGACGTTCGAGCGAATGAGCTCGGCCGCCAATTCGGGAAGCCGTGCGTAATTTCCTGCGGCCCAACGAAACTCGATGATGATATTGGTCCCCTCGACATAGCCGAGATCGCGTAGAGCCGCCCGAAACTCTGCGACTCGGTTTGCGAAGCCGGACGCCGACGCTGCCCCGAGGATGCCGATCCGAGGGACTTTGCCCGGCTGCTGCGTCCGCGCCGCAAGCGGCCACGCGACCGCCGCGCCTCCGATGGCGGATATGAATTGCCGCCGTCCGATGCCGATTGCCATTTGCTCCCCCCAAATGGGATCATGTCCGTTGCAATGCGGGGAAGAGTATCACGCCCCGACGGGCAGGTCTGTGACTGACCCACAGTGGCCCGACGGCGAAAAAAGGCTCCCCGTTTTTCGCAGTGCAGGAGGCTGTTCTTGATGCTGTGGACGGCTCCTCCACGGGCACGAGAGTGCCAAAGAGGTGGGGGCTGTTTAGAGCTCCCACGATTCGGAGGAGCTACCCATGCAAGCGATTACGACAAGCGGATTAATAAGAAAAAACCCCGAAACTTGCGGGGTTTAGTAAATCTCGAAAATGTTGCAGCAATTTCAGACTCGCGAATCCAGCGACAAGCCGATGCTGAAAGCCTTTTGCCGCGTCGCGCCCTCAGTTCGCTTTAGGGTCCGAGCGATTTTGCCGGCTGTCGCTTTCCTTTTTGCAAGCCGCTTCATCTCGCGAACATCGCCAGCAGTCCAAGCGCGCCGCTTCTTTCCGTTTCTCATGGGTATCTTATCTCCTATAATGAGCATGACGCTTTTAGCTGGAAGTTCCTCAAAGGGAAAGCCCCATTGCTCAGTTCGCAATTTTTCTGATGCATCCTCCCCGGCGATGTTGCGGTCACTAACGGGTGAAGAACATACATTAGGCAGAGTGCCGGAATTGACGCGATTGACCCATCACGACCCTTCAGCCGGATCATTTGTTGTGGTGCAATGGGTCGGGTGACAGATGCTAACTATTTACTACCGGCTTACTATCGGCGGGCAAAAGCAACACCGGACCATCCCATTGGCGGACTTTGCCACTGGCAAAGCTCCAATGCAGGCCGCAAAGTCGGTCGTCCGGGCCTCGGTGGCAGTCAGTCGCCGCCTAGTACTGCGGGCAGGTCACGCCTGCAGCGCAGCGCCGAACCGCACGCCGATCATGTCGCCGATTAACGCCCGCTACGCTTCCAGGTGTCGCGGGTCTGCCGATCTCCGCAGTCGCCTTATCCTGAGACACGGACAGGCCTTTGTTTGCTGCCCAATCGATCGAGATCGGGGAGGCAGAAAGCACCGCAGCACCGACAACGGTTGCTGCTATCAGGACAAATTTACGCATTTTCATTCTCCCGGCTGAACACGATAACTAGAACACTTGATCGGCGCGTCGGTTCATGGCCCGATGCGGGCATTGAGCCTGTCACAAAGTGCAATGGCGAATTTGATCCAGGTCAAATTGTTGCGCGTATTTTGCGTTACCATGACCAATAAGAAAAACCGAGAACGCGCTGTCGATGTGCGGCGCGCGATTTCAGGCAGTATGGGTCGCTGCGGCCTCTGACCCTGTACGCGCGCGCCGGACAAGGTGATCGAATGAAGCGAGTCCGGTTATGGCCCTTAACGGCCGCCGCGGTCGGCGATTGTCGCGGCAGATTTTGGGGGTAATGCGGACGCGACTGCCCCAAGCGAGCGCGGCGGCTTCTGACCCAAAGCGTCATTTCGCGGCAGCGCAGCAATCGATCGCTTTGGGGGTTCTCTCACTGGCCGGTTGATACAGATTAAACAGCTCAAAGATTCGTCGCGTAAGACCAGGATGCTCAGTGGGCAAATGAGGACACTAGACACGCTCTGGCCGATACCGACTTACGCAGTAATTACGGTCGCGCTCGCAGGCTTAGCCATAGCGGCCTATTTTGCTTACGGCCTGCTCGTTCTCCAGGCCGCCTTAGTTGCCGAAGGAGGCTAATCGGAGCGCGCGATGCTTGTCGATGCTTTGTACCTTCGGGAGAAAGCGTACTATTGCGTGGCTCTCAGCCGCCAGTGTTCTGACTTGGCCACGGCTCGGACTCTCGAAGCCCTCGGGATCGAGTTGATGGAGAAGGCGAGGGAATTGGAGAAAGACCGGACCCTAACCCCGCCGGGAAGCGACAGCCCAAATCGACGAAGACAATCGTAGCGAAGGATGAGCGTGCGGGCCCCCGTTTCCCCCAACGGAGTCTTGCGATCACGATTTGAGGAAAATGTATGGGGGTAGGCAGGGAGGAGATAAGCCGTGTCTACGGTGTGCAAATTGGAACAGAGCGAGATTCAAATTGCGACAAAGCCTCGGAATTAGAGGAGCGCAGCGGTCGAATACTCGGCAAATGCCCGTCCACTTATCTTGGCGGTCCTTAATGTCCGTTTTCCCGCTCAAGGCAGATTTTGATTCCGGGCGTATTGATCAAATTGATTTTGTCGGGTTTGGCGATTTCAATCGTTTTAACGTTGGCTTGGTTCTCCATCGCATTCGCCGCAATAAGTGACTGGAGCTAACTTAACCGCAAGGAGGCGATCATGCATCGTCGTCACGCATTGGGACTTTTCGCCGGCTTCGCGCTCTGTCCGTTGTGTGTTTCAGCGGCTTTCGGTGAAGAGAACGACGCGGGCACCCACTGGAGCTACGAGGGAGCAACTGGCCCTGACAAGTGGGGCAGTCTCGACGCAGCGAACGGCGTGTGCTCAACCGGGACACAGCAATCGCCCGTTGACCTCGCCGAACCAATTAGCGCCAGGCAGCCGGCGCTCGAAATCCGTTGGGCCAAGCGTCCTCAGACGATTGTTAACAACGGGCACACCATCCAACTCGATCTCATCGACGGCGGTTCCCTGAATGTTGGGGACCGCAGCTACGGACTGAGGCAGTTCCACTTTCATCATCCGAGCGAGCATCTTGTCCATGGCAAGGCTTTTGCGATGGAGGCGCATTTTGTTCACGCCGCCGCCGACGGCGGCCTGGCGGTCATCGGTGTGTTCATGGCTCCGGGCAGAGCCAACACGGTATTCCATAAGATCGTGTCAACAATGGCGACGAAGGAAGGCCCGCCCATTCCCGCCGATCCCGCCATCGATCCGAAGGGACTGTTGCCGACCCAGCGCACCTACTATCACTACCAGGGGTCCCTGACGACGCCGCCGTGTAGTGAAACAGTCGATTGGCTCGTGTTCAATGAACCGATCGGGGTGGCTGCCGACGACATTGCACGCTTCGCCAAACTCTTCCCAATGAATGCGCGTCCGGCGCAAAAGCCTAACCGGCGCTTTCTTCTTATCTCTGGAGGCCGATAGCTCGGCGTCGTTCGCGCGAGAAGCGGACACACGTTTGTAGATGGATTCGGCATTAATCGTGTTTGCGAGGACAGTAGGGGACCTGTAGTCATGAGCTACGTTCAGCGCGTGTTGCAGCCGGGTGAGCAGGTCCGCCACATCTCGTCCATTCACTGGATAGTGTGCTGGCCCGGCGTTGCGGTTGCAATCCTGGCGGTGGTCGCTTTCTGGCTCAGCGACACTCGGATCCTGACCGGATTGTGGCGGTATACAGCATACGCCCTCGCATTCGTTGCGGTCGTTCTCCTGATCCAGCAATGGATCCAGTGGTGGGTCACCGAGATTGCAGTGACCAACCGGCGGGTCATCTACAAGAAAGGTCTCATCCGGCGGCAGACCAATGAGATGAATCTGGACAAGGTCGAGAGCGTCCGAGTCGAACAATCAGTCCTCGGGCGCATATTCCACTACGGCACCGTGACGATCCTTGGCACGGGCGAAGGCTTCGAGACGCTCCGCACTATTGCAAGCCCAATCAAGCTGCGAAACAGCATCACCGGTGCTTAATACCGTGGGACCAAGCAGCCGCAAGCACTCTACCGGTATCAGGTCACCATAACTAAGTGCCGCATAGTTCACGAATGCGAAATACACGAAGTTTGTGCCAGCCGGCGCTGCATCCACTATCAAGTAGATTAGCCACCAAACAAACACCCCAAGAACATGCGCGGCCACGATGCCTACTCGCAAGGCCCACATTAGCATGGGTCAATTTGAAACCGCGAGAGAGTTATTTAGCTCAAAGATCGTGTCCGCTTTACCCCCAAGAGCTGCCAATGGATGCGCATTTATTGGATCAGCCCGCCGCCCGCTTCGCTGCTTCCTCCGCGTCGCGCAACGCGAGTGGAGTGTTGCGTAGCCTAGACATCAGGGGAGGCGACGTTGCCGGCGACACGAATGACGAAGAGGTCACCAAATTCTGCATCAAAAATCTGTTCCGGCCGGACCCGCGAGTCGCTGCAACCAAGAATGGTCGCAAATGGACGCTGGTCCTCGACGAGATCAGCGAGAAACTCCCGGCCATCGCCCAGAAGGGTCTAGCCGACATTGAATTTCAGCGCGGCGTTAACTCGTCAAAACGTCCATCCCCAATGCGACAATCACAACCGCGCGCTTGTTCACAAAGTCGGCGGGGACCAGCCATTCACGGTACGAGCACCCTTCTTCGACCCATTCGTACTTCGACAGATCATCAAGCTCGCAATCAATAATGACGGCCAAGTTCGCATCCGCTTCGCCATTGCTGGTATCGTTACTGTCAAGCGATCTATCGGACAGCCAAACACCGGACCATTTTTGGTCGGTTCCATAGGAGTCACAATTATCGCTGAAGCCTTCGCGCAGAATTGCCTCGGCTCTGTCGCGTGAAGTGACGTGGTAGAGCTTCATACCGCAGACTCCACATCACGAAAGAGAAACGTGACGTCTTCGGCAACCGACGCCGAAATTGCGCCTGCCGCGATCTCATTGGCATACATCCTTCGAATCGTGATTGAATTACTGTTGATGAAATGATTCTTATTCGAACAGTAGACTCTCGGAACAGGGCGAAACAGATGGCCAAGCGCACCTCAAGCAGTCACGCCAGCTACCGTAAAGCGAACCGTTACCCCCGCGCGGCCTCCCAACGCCAAGCTGCGGACGAGGGAGGACATGACCGAGGCCGAGGTGGAGCGGCTCATGGCGGCGGCCAAGGACAACTGCTATGACCACCGCGACGCCACGATGGCGCTTGTGGCCTATATTCGCCATCGCCGACGAGATCATCGAATAGACCTTTCGAGCTAAATGCTGCGTTGCACCGAAGTCTCGAAGCAAATGAACACTTTGGACCCAAAGCGACACTTCGCGATTGCCAATTGCCCGATCCTTATTGGCTGTTTCGTCACGTGATGCGCCGCAACGAAATGTCCTTTTCCGCGAGTAAAGCCAACTCGATAGCGATGACTTCATTCGGTCGTTGTTGTTGCGAGGCAATTTTGTGCGCCGATTGACAAAATGGCTGCGTAGGATTGTCGTGGACCGAGCTGAGTCGGGTTGTCGTGGACTTGCGGGCGGCCGCGCGGTGTAACCGACCGATGTGTCCCTTTCTGACGCCGCACCGGGCCCCCGAAACCCGCAAAGATGCAGGCGGATGGGCCGCTCCGTACCCAAATCGCAACTCATCGGGGGAAAGTCACACAGGCCGACGACAAATCATAAACCGGAGCTCGGCGAGCTTGCGCTCACATGATGTACGTTGCTGGTCGATGGGTCATCGCGGGCTGGCTTTTGGTCGTAGGAGTGATTGGCGCAGAACAAGTGTTTGCGCAAACAATCACCGAACGACGGGAGGCGGCTGTGCTCCAGGCGCGAGCCGGCCAGTTAGAGCCCGCCATAGCAACATTGCGCGCGATGCTGGCTGCCCGCGAAGACGACGGTCTGGTGGCGATGGACCTTTCAACACTGTTGCAGCAGGCCCAAAGGCCGGGCGAGGCCATCGCCATCTTCGAACAGGCGGCTGTTGCCAATCCCCCGGATTACGCTCTGCTTGCCGCCACGCGCGCGTATCGGGATGTCCGTCGCTACCGTGATGCGGAGAAGCTGGCGCGCCAAGGCCTCACACGCTTCCCTGACCAGACGGTATGGCCGTTGCTGCTGGCACTGGTGCTTACCGACGCAGGCCGTCCGAAAGAAGCGCTTGAAGTCCTGAGCCAACCCGAGGCGCTCCGCGCACCAGCGATTGAACGGCTCCTGGCGGAGGGCTACGCTTGGCGTAAATCGGGCGACCCGTACAGAGCATTATCCGCCTATACCGACGCGCTGAACCTCGTTCCGGCGAACAAGGAAGCGCGCACCGCCGCAGCCGCACTCCTGCAGGCGCAGGGCGGTTCCTATGGCGCGGCGGCGCTCGCAGGGACCACATGGCCGTATGCCGCGGATCAGGCCGGAGCAATGGTACGATGGGGCGAGGACACGCGACCTTCGGACCCGACGCGACGATTCGATGGCACTGACGCCGCGATCGCACGGCTGGATAAGCTGCTGGCCGACCTGCCTCGGCCGCCCGCAGAGGCCGCCACACGTCGTCGCCTGCTGCTCGATCGCCTCGTGGCGCTTCGGGATCGCGTTCGCATGAAAGAGGTCGTCAAAGAAGGCCGCGCCTTGCGTTCTGGCGGCCCATTGCCGCCATATGCGGAGGAAGCCTATGCCGATGCGCTCCTCTACCTACGGCGGCCGGAAGAAGCGAGCGCCGCCTACCGCCGTATTCTGTCGGGAAGCGTGAAAGACGTCCCGGCCGACACTCAAATTGCGGCGCGATATGGATTGTTTTACGCCGCAGGCGAGCTTGAGGATTTTGCCACCGCATACGCAACGATCGACTCGCTGGTTGATGATGAGCCGATCTGGCGTAAGTACCGTGATGATCCCACTCGCCATCCCAATTCCGAGCGTGCTTTTGCCGAGGTGACGGCTGCCGCAGCGCGGTATTACGGCAACCAACTCGCCGATGCGTGGGCACGCATCACCCGGATTGCAGACGCCGCCCCAACCAACAAGTTGGCAAGGCTGACCCTCTACCAAGTCGCCCGTGCTCGCGGTTGGCCGCGGCGAGCGGAGGTTGAGGGGGACATCGCTGCCAGCCTCGATCCGGATTCCGTGGGGTCGAAGATCGCACTCGCTGAGATCGCGATGGCAAACTACCGTTTTGCCGAGGCGCGACGCATGGTCGGCGATCTGCTGGCGCTATACCCGGAGGATTCGCGTGTGCGGCGGCTGGCGCGCGAACTCGAGGCGAACCTGGACTGGGTTCTAGAGTCCGAGGTGAAGCCCAGCGATTCCCATGGCGGCGGCGCCAATGCCGCTGGTCGTGCTTTGACCATGCAGACCCGACTGACAAGTTCGCCCATCGCCGACAATTGGAGGGCGTTCGCGGTCATTGATTACGCCGACGCCCATCCGCCGGAGGGTTTTGTCGACCGCTCGCGCCTTAGCGCCGGCCTAGAGTGGCGCATCCCCTATCTGACTGCAACCGTCTACCCGACCCAATCCTGGGGCACGCTGACCAAAGCGGGTGGTGGCGCCACGCTGGACTGGTCGGCGACGGATCAGATCCGCGTCGCCCTTGCCAGCGAGCTTTATTCCTGGGACACGCCACTACGGGCTTTGCTGCACGGCATAACGGCTGACAGTTACTCAATGAAGGATACCTATCGCTGGGATGAATCACGCAGCCTGTCGGGTACCTTTTCCTATATGCCCTTTACTGACGGTAACCAACGCTTCAGTGCAGGCGCAGTCTACACACAGAAACTGATTAACGTCCCGCACTTCGACCTCACCGCAATCGGTGAGGTCTCCGCCTCGCACAACAACCTCCCGACCGCACCCTACTACAATCCAGATCAAGACCTTACGGTGGATGCCGGCCTGCTGGCCGAGCACATGATCTGGCGGCGCTACGACGACAGCTGGGTGCAGGCGTTGTCGATCAACGCCGGACTTTACGGTGAGGCTCATTTCTCACCCAGCGTCATCGCCACAATAAACTACGAGCAACGTTGGCACTTCGACCAGTTCTTGGAACTCCGCTATGGACTACAGCTCCAGCGCAGGGTCTACGATGGCTCAGTCGAGAATACGGCGACGGTTACGCTTGGCATGTCGCGGAAATTTTAGCGCTCCGCGCCAGATGCTTTGCCTCCTGCTCGTGGTCATCGCCACGGCGCAGGCGCGCGCGGAGCCGCCCGGTCAACGCTTTGTATCGATTGCCTTTCACGATGTCGCCGACGAACCGAGCGATCTCGGCACAGAGGCCATAAAGACCAAGACATTCGTGCAGTTCCTGGATTGGCTGAAAGGTACAGGCTGGGAGGCGATATCGCTCGACGATGTATCGGCTGCGGCAAGTGGCCTGCGAAGACTGCCCGACAAAGCGATCCTGTTGACCTTCGACGACGGGCTTCGAAGCCTCTACACGCGCGTCTTCCCACTGCTGAAGGCTTATCGCTACCCGGCCGTCGCGGCCTTGACCGGAAGCTGGATGGAGGAAGGAGCCGACGGCACCGTGCTCTACGGCGACAAGAAGGTGCCGCGCGCGAATTTCATTTCCTGGGATGAGGCGCGTGAGATGCAAGCATCAGGCCTCATCGAGTTCGCTTCACACAGCTACGAACTGCATCGCGGTGTCCGGGCCAATCCGCAAGGCAACATCACGCCTGCTGTCGTGACTTGGCAGTACGACCCAATCACCCAAACCTACGAAGATGACGCTCAGTACATCGCCCGCATTCGGGCCGATCTGAACCACTCGCGGACAATGATGCAGGCCAATCTCGGACAGCCGCCCCGCGCGATAGCATGGCCCTACGGGCGCTACACAGGGCCTGCGCTGCAAGTGGCCAAGGACCTGGGATTTGACTTTGCTCTGAGCTTGGAGCCGGAACCGGCTTACACCTCCGACCTTTATGCAATCCAACGCTATATCCCGACGGGCCGCCCTAACCTCGGGGACATAGCGCGGAATTTACGCTTCGAGCCGGATCGCCCGGGTAAGCGGCGCATTGCTTGTTTGACGCTTGACGCGTTGGCCGCTGCCGGAAGCGGACGGCGGCAGGATGAAGTGCTCGGCCATATCATCGAGGGTCTGCGAGCGCTCGGAACCAACACCGTTGTCATCGATGCCAACGTAGCGTTGCCGTCGGCCGTGGCACCGATTGGTGCCGTTTACTTCCCCACCAAGCTTCGTCCCTTGCGCATGGACCTTTTGGGGCGGGCGACATGGCAAATCAGGACGCGTGCCGGCTCCGACGTATTTCTTCACCTGCCGCTCGCTGCCGCCGCAGCCGCGGTCGGAAAGCCGAATGTATCGCAGCTTTTCGCTGATATGTTGCGGTATGCCCGTCCTGACGGCGTCGTAATCGACATGCCGGTGCCCACCGCGCTAGGAGTGATCGTCGCCGACCGACCCGAGGATATCCGGGCCCGGCGCGAAGCGCTCGATTCCAGCCGGATAAATGGTCCGGTAAGGCTTGGTCTTGCGAGCTATCGCGCGGCAGCCGCGATTGATCCACGACTGCGTCTGATGCTGGCTATGACGCAGCCTGCCGGACCGCCCGACTGGGCCGATATCGCTCTGCTGCCGCCGAGCGAGGATGTCGGGCAGATCACAGCGCTGGCTGGTGGTTTGCGGGCTGAAGGCTGGCTGCGACCCGATGTGTCTGACCGCGTTGCCTTCTCTCTGCCGATGGAGCCGCAGCAGCAGATCGAGGCGTTGCGCCAGGCCGAGCGCCAGGGCGTAACGGCCTTCGCCTTGTGCCCTAAGGCGCCAATGTTGCCACCTTCGGCAGCGCTTGCGGCCGCCTTTTCGGCCGCCACCTATCCGTATCGGCCCTAGACCAAGGCTGGGTGATGGAAGCCACCACGACTGACTGGCTGCTGGTTGGCATAGGGGGGTTTTGTTTCGGCTATCCGTTTGTAATGGCGTGGTACTGGATGGTAGGCGGCTTGCTGTTCTACATCACGCGCGAACGGCACATGGCACCATCCGATCGTCCGCCGCTCCTCGAGCACCCGCCGCCAATCTCAATCCTGGTGCCGTGCTACAACGAGGGTGACAATGCCAAGGAGACGCTGGAGACGGCGGCCGCAGCGGATTACCCGGAATTCGAGGTCATCGCCATTAACGACGGCAGCCGCGACAACACCGGCGAAGTGCTCGACCGGCTGGCCGCACGGACTCCAAAACTCAGGGTCGCCCATCTCGCCTCGAATCAGGGCAAAGCGACGGCACTGAACGCTGGTGCGCTGCTCGCCAAGTACGAGCTGCTGGTGTGCATCGATGGCGATGCGCTGCTCGACCCCAAGGCGCTGCATTGGATCGCAGCCGCATTTCGCCGAGGCAATGTCGGTGGGCTGGGGGGTAATCCCCGCATTCGCAACCGCACTTCGATGCTGGGCAAACTGCAGGTCGGCGAATTTGCGGCGATCATCGGGCTCATCCGGCGAGCGCAGTCGATGTATGGCCGCCTCTTCACGGTCAGCGGCGTCATTTGCGCATTTCGCAAGCGGGCCTTGGAAGACGCGGGTTGGTGGTCACCGCGCACGATTACCGACGACATTGACATCACTTGGCGCGTGCAGCTGGCGGGCTGGCGCGTGGTTTACGAGCCGAACGCCATCGTCTGGATCCTGATGCCGGAGACGCTGCGTGGCCTGTGGCGGCAACGCCTGCGTTGGGCCGAGGGCGGCGTACAAATGATGCTGGCATTTTTCCGCCCGATGATAGCCGGCCGCGTACCGACGCTGCTGCCACTGTACGTCAATTACCTTCTGAGTGTGATCTGGTCCTATGTCGTGCTGTTTTGTCTTGGGGTAGGACTGTTATGGTCGGTGGGGCTCGGCTCGACGCGGCCGTTGCCGGCGTTTCGGCTCGTGCCAGAATGGTGGGGGCTGACGCTGACGCTTACCTATCTCTTGCAAGCGCTGGTCAGCGATTTTCTCGAAAGCCGCTACGAGCGCGGAATGCTGCGATCTTTATTCTGGGTGATCTGGTATCCGGCAGCCTTCTGGATGCTCAGCGCGGCGACCACGGCCGCTGCGCTGCCGCGTGTATTGTTACAGCCGAAAAAGGAGCGCACGACCTGGGTCAGCCCGGACCGAGGCCTCCGATGAATAGCTCGAACGGGCCTTGGCCTCCACTCATTGTCGCCACGCACGTGCCCCGCTTTGTGAAGTGGCGCGATATTCTACTGACCTTGGTGATTTGGGGGTGCTTTGCGGTCCTGCTCGATAAGGAATACGAGTTGTTCTTGGACGATTACTTGGAGCCGCTGGGCCTTGACCTCTTCGACACCCATGCTAATTGGCCGGAGTTTTTCGATCGCTTGATGCCGTTTTTGCTGACGGCCGCCATACTCGGCGGCTTGCTTGTCATATTCAGCCTGCGCACCTTGCGGCGCCGCTCCCGCGGACTGCTACTTCCCAAACCGGCGCCACTTGAAACCGCCCATCAAGCCCACCACGCCGGCCTTAATGAGGCCGAGCTGATCGACGCGCGCAGCCAACGGATTGTTATCGTTCATATCGATACCAACGGCAGGCACCGGATCGAAGCGCCGCACGGGCGATAGAGTGCCGTTAGATCGAGGCGGTGAGGTCGAGACTGCGATCCGACCCGCCAATCGATTTTAACAAATTCGCGTCCGCCCCAAGGCTACGTATCTCTCCGGGGACGTCGCGGGTCTCCTGCGACGATGCAATCCCACCCGTCGCAGCCGAGCCGTTAACAAATTACCGTTCTGCTACCATTCGACGACCGCGGCTCAGCGCGCCATTGGGTGAGGGTCTGCGTCCATCTGCTGCTGTTGTTCCTCCAAATGCGGTTGGGTGTCTGGCATCAGACGCTCCTGTTGAGCCCGCTGCCGTTGCATTTGATACTCCATCTCGTGCTGCTTTGTCTCCACTTGCTGCTTCAGATAATGCTGAGTATCGGAACGCTCCCGCGTTACAAATTGCGCCCGGGCACTTCCTGAAAGCGTAAGAATAGCCACTGCTGCGATGATAGGTATCTTTGGAGAACAGACCATGGGTTTCTTCGAGGATTTGAAAGTGCTCAATCGCGTTTAGAACACTTTATCTGCTCTTGAGCACGATGAAATTTGGCCAACATGAGCTGCCATTTGGGTTCGAGTAATATTCTTCGGGATCCTGCCGCTACTGTTGCTGCTGGCTTCCCTGCCCGATCCTTCCGGGGGATTCACCAGGTGTAAGGGCCAATTTCCATATGAAGGCGCCGACGGCACCGCCGGCGAGCGGAGCAACCCAGAACAGCCACAGTTGGCCGATTGCGTCGGTCTGCGCGAACAATGCGACTGCAGTCGAGCGAGCTGGATTGACCGAGGTATTGGTTACGGGGATCGAAATCAGGTGAATAAGTGTCAGCCCTAGGCCGATTGCGATCGGCGCAAAGCCCGCGGGCGCGGCCTTTGAGGTGGCCCCAAGAATGATGACAAGAAACGCTGCCGTCAGAACTACTTCAGCGACCAGACACGACAGCAAGTTGTAATGACCCGGGGACAAGGCGCCGTAACCGTTTGAGGCAAAACCGCCGGCTATGAAGTTTGGTGCGCCTGAGGCGACCACATAGAGCACCGCCGCGCCGGCGAACCCGCCGATGACCTGGACGATCCAGTAGGGGATTAGCTCGGCCCATTTGAAACGGTCGGCGATCGCGAGGCCAAGCGAGATAGCGGGATTGAAATGGCCACCAGAAATTCCGCCTACAGCATAGGCCATTGTCAGGACGGTAAGGCCGAATGCGAAAGCGACACCGACGAATCCAATGCCGAGTTGCGGGAAAGCCGCAGCAAGCACGGCACTGCCACAGCCGCCTAATACGAGCCAAAAGGTTCCGAAGAACTCCGCAGCGAGTTTCCGAGACATCGACCTTCCCTTACGAGCTTTCATCCCTCCGTAAGCTCAAATGCTTTACCGGCGCCCAGCCCCGCCGCATTGCACATCGCCACCACCACCTCGCACACCTGGCGCAAGGTATTACTCTCGCGGAATCGGTCCTGCAGCGCTCGTCAAACACCGAAGGATCGGGAATCTCGTCTTCGATGCCGAGCTTGCAAAACCACCGGCAGGCCATATTCACCTGGGCCTCAGCGCGTCACTGCGGGTCTAGCCAAGGGAGTCTGACTACTGAACTCCGACCGCGCGTCAGATGCGGTCCGCTTCAGCGTTCAACGCTATCCACCTTGTCCGCGTCGTAATGCAGCTCAATTGCAGGGTGGATTCGGATAATACCCGCACGCAGCACTGTTATAATAGCCGCCATTGTAATACGGAGCCGCCACTGCTGCGCCAACGGCGGCCGCACCAACAGCCGCTGCACCCACACCTCGACGCACATAGGCCCCACGATAGGCGCCTCCACGATAGACACCACCATGATAGCCGCCCACGCGAGCACCGCCTCCACGATACGCCATAGCCTCGGTGGCAACACATGCGACGCAAAGGATGCTCGCTGCGGCAATAGTAGCGATGGTTCGATATGACATGGGCTTTCCCTTCTCAGGTCGCCCAGCCCAATAATGAGTGAAATCCAAAACGCGGCGTAGTGATATTGGCCCTTGAGGGATAAGTTGGGTCTAGGTATGCAAATTGGAACACAGCGAGATTCAAATTGTGATAAAACGCTCGAAATTAGGAGGAGCGCGCAGTAATCGATTCCTCGGCAATTAGCTTTTCCATGTCAATTGGATTGAAATTCACCCCGGTCGGATTTGAACCTTTTAGCCGCGGCTTCGAAGTATTGGTTGCGGGATAAACCGCCGCCAGACGATTCCGTTATCAAACTGGATCGTCAATCCATCGGGAGAAAAAATCGCCCGGCCTCACCGAAATTGCTGCGGCGCACTTTGGTCGCTTCTGGCTCTTAGCGTTCGTCCGCCAAGTCGCTATCGCGGTCGCTAGCGGGGGAAGAACGGACATCGGCCACCACGCTAAAAAGCGACGCGATTGACCGATGCTGTTGAAAAAGTCACAAATTGCCCGTCGCCAATTTTCTTGCTGGCAAAAATCTGACCGACGACCGCCGAATCGATGTGGCCTCAATCGCCTTACCGGGGTCGCCAGCGAGTTTCAACTTCCAGCGATGAGGTCCTCCACATTTTTACACAAAAATCGCGCGTATCACAATACCGCGCTAATGCACGATGTGGTGCGGTGTGGTCCGCGCGGCTTTGAAGAGAAGCGCGCGCCCGCGAAGGGCGTCGACACTGCTGTGGTGGATAACCGGAAAGTGCTTGACGTAAACCGGCCTAGTGAAGCGGACAGGGCCGGGCGCTCACGCTGGTCTCAGGCAGCGGCTTGGCTCCTTTTTCCAAAACTCGACAGGAGACAAGGCACTTCGGAGGCAGGTTGCGGTTTGCCGAATAGATAACCCTGCACCTCGCTACACCCTTCGGCTCGGACTTGCTCAAGCTGGCCCTCCGTTTCGATCCCCTCGACCGTCGTCGTCATGCCAAGGGTCTTGCCGAGGCCCGATATAGCGCGAATGATGGCGATGGCTTCGTTGCCCTTATCGAGGTCTCTAATAAATGACTGGTCAATTTTGATCTTATCAAATGGAAAACTGCGAAGGTAACTGAGAGACGAGTAGCCAGTACCGAAATCGTCCATGGAAACGCGCACACCGATGCCCTGCAACATGTGTAGGGCAGAAACTGTCTGTTCAGTATTTTGCAACATAGCAGTTTCCGTGATCTCGAGCTCCAGGCGAGTGGCCGCGATGCCGGAATTTGCAATCGCGGATGCAACCATAGAAACAAGATTCTTGCTACGGAACTGAACTGGTGACAAATTGACCGCGACTTTGATGTTCTCAGGCCATTTTGCGGCCTCGCTACAAGCTTGTCGCAGCACCCACTCGCCAAGCGGGATGATCAAGCCAGTATCCTCTGCCAACGGAATGAACGATGTGGGCGAAATCAGCCCCTTCGTCGGGTGATTCCATCGTAAGAGCGCCTCGAAGCCGCTGAAAGTATCCGTTTCGAGGTTCATGAGAGGTTGATAGAATAGTTCGAATTCGCCGACGGCGATAGCCTTGCGAAGATCAATCTCAAGAGTTCGGCGTTCGTGCATCTTCGCGTCCATCTCAGGCTCGAAGAAGCTGAACCCGCTCCGACCGTTTTCCTTGGCTCGATAAAGCGCCATGTCGGCATTCTTCAATAGGACATCCGCATCCGTACCATCATTCGGCGTAACGGAGACGCCAACACTTGTGCCAATAACCAGTTCGTGGCCATCCACACTGAACGGCTTCGCCAAAGCATCCACAAGCTTCTGTGCCAAGGTGCTAGCGGAGGTTGGTTGTTCTACCCCAATCTGAACGATAGCAAACTCATCACCGCCAAGACGAGTCACGACATCGGTATCTTGAACGCATTCGCGCAACCTGTTGGCAACGGCACACAATAGGGCATCGCCGATTGGGTGCCCAAGCGTGTCGTTGACTTGCTTGAAATAGTCGAGGTCCAAGCACAACACGGCAAATGATACACTACGTTGAACGTCCCTCAGATGGTGATTTAACTGCTCGCGCAACAACACGCGGTTTGGCAACCCGGTCAGTGCGTCGTGATGCGCCATATGCGCGATTTTCTCCTCAGCGCGCCTTTGCTCGGTAATATCCTGGTGTACTCCAACCCAGCTGCCCCCTGCTATCGGCTGATACACGTAAGAAATAATGCGCCCATCCGCTTGCTCGCTGACGAGGACATATGGTTTTCTACTTGATGTTCTGTCGATAACTCGTTCGACAAAATCCTCTTCATCCTTCGGACACATGCCCGTGGCAAACCGGTGCTCTAAGATGGTTCGGAGCGGCGTGCCGACTTTCATTTGTTCAGCGGTAAGGCTATACATCTTTGCATATTGTGCATTACATACTAGAAGGCGATTTTCGGCGTCGAACATACAAAGGCCTTGCGCCATATTGTTGATAGCGGCGTCGAAGCGTTGATTCTGCGAAATTAATTCGGCTTCGCGCTGAAATAGCTGCTTTGTGCGTTCGGCGATTGTCTTTTCAAGGCCACGGTTAAGTTGATCGAGCTCTTCGACCATCAATGATATCGACCGATCAGTGCGTCGACGGTCATGATCAGCTTCTTCAAAAGCTGTACTGACGAGCTGTCCAAGCAGGTCCAGATCGAGCTGCCCGGATGATTTCGTGGCCTTTGCGAGAAGTTTGGCAAAAAGCTTGTGCATTGCGCCTCACGCGGCCTCGTAGAATGTCGTTATAGTCATAGTCTGGTTGTGGAGTTCGCAAGCGCCAGACGCGGCGTGAGGGGAAATCCCCCCATATGAGTAGAATCCAATTCTACGAGTCTTACTTCCGAGTTCAGCACTGGCGGCCTCGATTTCGTCAGAAATGCGCTGGCCCATGAGCAGACGGCGCCCAATACAGCTCACAAGGATGGCAACGCTTTCTCCATCTCCGATGCCATATTGCGCCTGCCGTGCTGCGTCCGCCGCCCCAGCGGACAGCCTGTCGAAATTGCCGTGCATAAGTTGGGCGATCCAACCTTCGGGCACGTCCCCCGCGAAGGTCATCGTGCGCCTTTCGCGGTCGACGGCTAACACAGTGCGCATAATGTCACTGTCGGGCCGGTTAGGATTGCAAACTTGCAACGGGAACAGCAGGGCACTGCCCGGCAAACCTTTCGCGTCTTCCTCGCCAAGATAACGTTCATACAGGTGGAGGGCCGGCTGGCCGTCGAGTTCAAGGAGTAAGTTACCAATCGATTTTGTGATACGACGGCGAGGGCCGAACACATCCCAGCCGCCCGCACTGCCGTGGCCGATACGGATGGCAGGACCATAAAAGCCGACCGCGGCAACGCGGTGCGCACGAGGGGCATCGTCAGCGCCAATAAGCGTCTCACTGAAGTCCGCGCCATCGCCTGCCAGCCCGCCTGTGAGCGAAACCTCGCGACCTACAACGCTTGTGATGCCGGCGACAAGCTTGCTACCGTTAACATTCAAGCCGTCAGACAGAACAAAAATGCCAGCAAGATCATCCCCCTTAAGCGCGCGGCCGATTGCCGTCCCGCAAGCGAACGAGGAATCGGGGTCCTCGACGGGCTCGCATACCAATTTGAGGTTTGTGGTATCGAAGCAAATAGCAAGCGCGGTGATCTTGTCATCGACAACATCGCCATTATGAATCTGCCCACCTGCGCTGCAGCCGAGTATATGCGCCTTCGGAAAAATCTCGCGCAGCTCATCAAAGCGTGCTTGTTCCGCGAGTGCACGCCTGGCGCCGAAATAGAGTACAAGATTTGCGCTGTGGCTCTTTGTCTGATCGCCTTTCCAGGCTTCAGTCGCACTCCAAGACAATTCACTGGCACGCATCAGATGTCTCCTGAACAATGCCTGCACACAGTCTTGCGTCTAAACTCTGGCAACTCACTACAGAAAAACACTAAAGCATAAGTTATATGGCGGCTCTTCAGGTGCCTCCGATTGCCGTTAGTACAAGCTCACAAGTCATTAACGCTAACGATTTTAGTTTGATCTACAGTTTGGTCGTTATCGAGGTAATGAGCGACATCCGGTCAGGGCGCCAAAACGAATGCGAATGACCCATTTCGACATTTCGGGCGCAGCGGTTGCTGTGCTGCACTCGGTCGGCATGTCGCGATTGCCGTCGCTTTCAGGGTAACAGCGGACATGGCCGGACCAGGCCGAAATCGACGCTTTTGACCCATGGCGTCACTTCGCCACCGTCAATTGACGCAGTGCGAAAGGTTATTCGATCACCTCGTCGGCGCGGCCAAGAAGCGACAACGGGACATCGATTCCCAATGCCTTGGCGGTCTTGAGATTGATGATCAGCTCGACCTTCGTTGACTGCTCTACCGGCAACTCCGCCGGTTTGTCGCCTTTGAGAATCCTTCCGGCATCGATGCCGACCAGACGGTAGTATTCCGTTTCATCGCTTCCGTAGCTCATCAGGCCGCCGGCGGCAGCAAATGGGCGATACTGGTAGATCGCCGGTACTTTGAAGCGGATAGCCAACGCGGCCAGCTGTTCGCCTCTACCTACATAAAACGGCATAGGGCCGATGATGAGTGCGGCCACTTTTAATTGGACCACGTTGGCGAACACCGGATCGAAATCGCGTTCAGTGCTTGCATTCAGCACGTGGAGCCGCAGCCCGAAGGTGTTAGCCCCCGCCTGTACTGCGCGCACAAAGGGCTCCGCGAGTGCCGGAGCGGTCGGGTCGACGAGCACCGCAAAGTCGGTTGCTGTGGGCAGCAATGCGTGCGCCAGTTCCAAACGTTTCGGCCCGATCTCCACGTTCAAATTGGTTACGCCAGTCAGGTTGCCGCCCGGTCGATTCAGGCTCGCTACGAATCCAACCTTGATCGGATCGACTGCCACAGCGAAGACGATAGGAATTGTTGTGGTCGCGGCTTTGGCCGCTGCCGCTCCGGGCGTGCCGCTTCCTGCCACAATCACGCTCACATGACGCTGGACCAGTTCAGCTGCCAGCGGCGGAAGTCGATCGTTGTAACCCTCCGCCCAGCGATATTCGATCGCGACGTTCTGGCCTTCGACATATCCGACTTCCTTTAGTCCCTCGCGGAACACCCGCAAACGGGTTGCGTATAAGTCAGGCGACGATGAACCAAGAAACCCGATTACCGGCATCGCGGGCTGCTGAGCGCGTGCCGCCGAGAGGGGCCATGAGAGCGCCGCTCCGCCGAGCGCGGATATGAATTGCCGCCTTCCGATGCTGATCGCCATTTGACCGCTCCCCAATAGGGCCACGCGGACTGAAATGCCCGGAACAATACCACGCCCTAATCGGCAGGTCTGTGACCAACCTCGCCGTGGCTCGATGGAGCAAAGTCTCGCTGCTTTTCCGCAGTGCAAAGTGACGCAATTGGCCCTTAACGGACGCCCCAGGCACGGCTAGGCGCGGCAGGTATTGGGTGAAGACCGGTCACGGCAGCCAATGATCGGCGCGGCGGCTCATGACCCATAACGTCACTTTGCCACCCAATATTGCCGCGTTGCGAAAAGTTCATTCGATCACCTCGTCGGCGCGGCCAAGCAATGGCAGCGGAATAGTGAGGCCGAGCGCCTTGGCGGTCTTGAGGTTGATGATCAATTCGACCTTGGTGGACTGCTGGACCGGCAGATCAGCGGGTTTATCGCCCTTGAGAATACGCCCGACATAAGAGCCCATCTGGTGAAACGTCGCGGCATCATCGGTTCCGTAGCTCATCAGACCACCGGCAGCAGCTTCGTCGCGAAACGCATAGATCGCGGGAATTGCGTGGTGCGCAGCGAGCGCGATTGTTTGATCGGAAAGGCTCCCCAATGACAGAGTTATGCTGACGAGCAACCCGCCCACACCATTCTCAACGAGCGTCGCGAAATTTGCCTCAAGGTCACGCTCGCCGGTTACGTTCAAGACAAGAACCTGGAGCCCCAGCGTCTCAGCAACTGCCTGTACCGCTCTCGCGTCGGACGAAGCGTTCGGATTGTTGGGATTAACGAACATGCCAATCTTGACGGCCTTCGGCACCACCTCATGCAGCAACTCAAACTGCTTAGGCGCAAGAACATTACCGAATTGAGTGAAACCGGTGAAGGTACCGCCCGGCCGATTAAGACTGTCGACTAGACCAAGCTTGACTGGATCGCCGCCGATCTCGAAGACAACCGGAATGGTCGTAGTCGCTGCCTTGGCCGCAAGCGCAGCAGGAAGAGAGGCCGCTGCTATGACTGCAACGTGTCGGCGAACCAAACCGTCAGTCAACTCCGGCAGTCGGTCGAATTGACCCTCGGCCCAGCGGTACTCGATAGCGACGTTGCGACCCTCAGTGTAGCCAGCTTCGCTCAGCCCCTTTTGGAACTCAACCAGTTGTCGCGCGAGCCGCGCAGGCGACGCGATGTGGAGGAGTCCGACCACAGGCACGGCGCCCTGTTGCGCCCGCGACGCTGCAAGCGGCCAGGCAGCGGCCGCACCGCCGAGCGCAGATATGAATTGCCGCCGTCCGATGCCGATGGCCATTTGGCCGCCCCACTCGGATCACGCTCGTTGTAATTCGGGGCAGAATATCACGCCCCACTCGGCTGGTCTGTGACGTCCTTCGGGGCATTCCCGCTGTTTTTGCTGCGGGTGTTGCGGCAGAAAGTGGCCCTTAACCGCCGCCACAGGCACGCCTAGGCGCGGCAGGTATTGGGTGAAGACCGGTCACGGCAGCCAATGATCGGCGGGGCGGTTCATGACCCGACTCGGACGTGGAGGGTGCATCGCATCAGTCGAGAGAATGTTGATTTCGGCGGAGGGCAAGGAGCAATCGTGGCCCACTGCGACCGGTTGCAAATGCCAGACAGCCCCACTGACTGATCGCTGACAATTCGATATCCTACCACGCTCTCATGACGAGCTGTCCGATCGTTTTTCCGATAGCAAGTCAGCGGCAATACGGGCGGCCCTCATGCACAATGGTCTGACGCGGTCCTCGGAATGCGACGCTGGTTCCTGAGCTACAATTCGCAAGACCTCACGCTCATGCGGGCGTTCGAGGCAGCGCTGCGGCGCAAGGACAATGACGCGAACATTTTCCTCGCGAACAAGAGCTTGCGTGCCGGTGGTTATTGGCTGCCGGAAATCGCCAAGAAAATAGCTGAGGCGACCGCCTTCGTCCTGCTCGTCGGAGAAAAGGGCCTCGGGCCGTGGCAGGTCCTCGAATATTACGAGGCGCTCGACCGCCGCGTGAAGGAGCCCAATTTCGCGGTCGTGTTCGTGCTACTTGACGGGCAAGCGGCGCCTGGGCTGCCGTTTCTGCGTCAACTGCATTGGGTAGTCACCGGAGACCCTGCCTCGGAAAAAAGCCTCGCACAGGTGATAGACGCAGCAGCGGGTGGCGGCCAACTCCCAGGCGAGCTGTGGCGGCACACCGCGCCTTATCGCGGCCTTGCCGCCATGACGGAGTCCGATTCAGACTTCTTCTTCGGACGGGGCAAAGAAACCGCTGACGTAATCAAGATGATTTCGGCCGCGCCCGACAAGCTTCCCGTCCTTCTCGGCAACTCCGGCGTGGGCAAGTCTTCGCTCGCACAAGCCGGCGTGCTTGCCGCCTTCCTGCGGCAGGCATGGCCGGAGACGGCCGGAAATGCCGGTGCATGGCCTCAAGCGTTCGACGATAGCCGCCGTTGGTGCATTCTCAAACTCAAGCCGGGTGCCGAACCAATCAGGGCGCTGGTCGAACCGTTTCTGCGGACTTGGCAGATCGAAGCCACCGATGCGCTTTGGGCGGGGCGCTTGGCAGAATGGAGTGCGGCTCTTAACAACGGCAGCCTCACGTTGCGCGATCTTCTTGACGCGACCCGGCGCCGCTATGACGAATTGCACCAGACCATTCCCTCGACGTTCCTTCTCTATGTCGATCAGGGCGAGGAGCTGTATGTGCGCGCAGAGGAGCGCCAGCGTCGCCGCTTCTCGGAAATCCTTGCGCAAGGTCTCGCCGACCCGCACCTCCGTGCAATGATGAGCATGCGGGCCGACTTCTTCGGGGAATTGCAAAAGGATGAGCCACTATATGCCGTGCAACAGCTGGTCAGCGTGCCGCCGCTGCGTGAAGCGGAGCTGCGTGAAATCATAACCCGGCCTGCCGCAGTTCTCTCCGCCAGCTTTGAGAACGAAGACCTTGCGGGCTATATCGCCAGTCGCACTGCGGAGGAATCCACCAAGGACGCTGGCGCGCTACCGCTTCTATCCTACCTACTCGACGATATGTGGATGCAGATGGTTCACCGTGGCGACGGCGTGTTGCGCCTACCGGCTCAAGCCGTCGAACTCGGCAGCGTACTGATCGACCGCGCTGATGCTTTCCTTGCCCGACATCCTGTGTCCGAAGACCCGCTTCGGCGTATTTTCACGCTCAAGCTCGCAACCGTGCGGGAAGACGGCGAGCCGACGCGACGCCGCGCCTTGCGCTCTGAGTTCTCGGATGAGGAATGGCGGCTTGTCAGTGAGCTTGCCGACCATCCGAACCGCTTGCTGGTGACTGCGACTCCCGAAGACTGCGAGAGCTACGCAGAGGTTGCACATGAGGCGATCTTCCGCCGCTGGGATAAGCTGCGCGACTGGATTGCCGCCGAGCGTGAGTTCCTGGGCTGGCGAAGTCAGCTCGAATCCGACTATCGGCGTTGGCAGCAAACACCGACCGGTTCGAAGGATGATGCACTGCTAATGAGATTGGCTCTGGCACAGGCGCAAAGCTGGAACGTCAAGCGCGGGATGGATTTGCCGACGGCCGAACGTCAGTTCATCGATCACAGCCTCGCGCGCGAGGCGTCGTTGCACCGGCGAGCAAAACGAGCGCGGGCGCTGATTTACGTGCTGATGGTCGGCATCATCGCTGGGCTCTTTGGTTGGATCAATCAGTTGTACCTCAAGGAGCAGATGAACTGGTTCGCGACCATGCGGCCCTACATGCTCGCTAATATTTGGCCCTACGTCCTCACGGCAGAGGCCGAGCGTACGCTAAAGCCGCTGGCGAGCTTCCGCGAGTGTGCCAAGGACTGTCCTGATATGATCGTGGTACCGGCCGGCGAATTCATGATGGGCTCGTTGGAAATGGAAAAGGGCTATGTTCAATCTGAAGGTCCGCAACACACGGTCGTAATTGCTGAACCGTTCGCGGTATCCAAGTTCGAGGTCACCTTTGAACAGTGGGATGCCTGCGCCGCCGTTGGTGGTTGCGTTGCGGCATCTGACGGCGGCGGGCGACGGGGCACGCAGCCGGTCGCCTTCGTCAGCTGGGACGATGCACAGCAGTATGTGGCCTGGTTCTCCAAGATGACCGGCCGAAATTACCGGCTGCTCTCTGAGGCGGAATGGGAGTACGCGGCGCGCGGTGGCAGCACAACGGCCTATCCGTGGGGCGATGACATCGGTAGGAACAATGCTGATTGCAACGGCTGCCGCAGCCAGTATGACAACCGGTCGGCTGCGGCGGTTGGATCGTTCGCCCCGAACGCGTTTGGACTTTATGACATGAATGGAAATGTATCCGAATGGTGTGAAGATAACTGGCACCCCAACTATCAAGGTGCACCACAAGACGGTTCAGTGTGGCAAGGAGGCGAACCGTCTCTTCGTGTTGTGCGCGGCGGTTCCTGGCGCGACTTTCCTCAAGGCCTCCGTTCAGCCTCCCGCCTCAGGAGCCGTCCCGACGTCCATGTTGCCCTCCTCGGCTTCCGTGTTGCTAGGACGCTCTTACCTCCTGATCCCTAATCTCATTATGTGTTGAGGTCGCCGCCCGATCGACATACGCTGCGAATTTTGTTTTGCACTGCGTGAGTCCGTTGTTGGCCCTGAACCGCCACGCCGACCGTCCGCCTTCGTGTCCGGTGTTGGAGGCGTAGCTGCCGCGCCAGCCATTGCGCGTCGCGGCAGCTTTTGACCGATACTGTTGAAAAAGTCGTCGAGATATTCGGCGAATCATGATTCCGTTTCGTTGAGGGTTTTGGCGGCGGGGTCGGATCATGAAGGGGCGGCAGAGCGGCGATCAGAGCCGGTTGTTTTACCTTTTCAATCTGGAGCGGCGCATTCCAGCAGGGCATCTGTTGCGTCGGATCAATCCGATTGTGAGCCGGATACTAGGTGAGCTTCGCGAGAAGCTTGCGCCGTTCTACAGCGAGATCGGCCGACCATCGATTGACCCCGAACTGATGATCCGGATGCTGATCATTGGCTATTGCTACGGCATTCGCTTTGAGCGGCGGCTGTGCGAGGAGGTCGAGTTGCACCTTGCATACCGCTGGTTCTGCCGTCTCGATCTTGACGACAAGGTTCCTGACCATTCGACCTTCTCGGTCAATCGCCACGGTCGGTTCCGCGACAGCGACCTGTTCCGTCAGATCTTCGAGGCGGTGGTGCGGGCCTGCATGGGTGCCGGTCTGGTCAAGGGTGAAGCCTTCGCGGTCGATGCCAGCGTCATGGAAGCGGACGCTAGTCGTTATCATGCCAAGGCACCCGACGAGATCGACTGGTCGTTGCCGGAACGTCAGACGCGGGCGGTTGCCGAGTTTCTCGGAGCTCTTGATGACGAAGATCCCGACGCGGATCGCAAGCTGCCAAAGGCGATCTCGCCGGTGGACCCGTGCTCGGCCTGGACCGCCAAAGCCAACAAGCGCGTTCAGTTCGGCTACGGGCTCAATTATCTAATCGAGCGCGCGGTCATCGTCGATGTGGAGGCCACTCCGGCCCGTACCTACGACGAGGTGGCCGCGACCAAGACCATGATCAAGCGTACCGAGCAGACGCAAGGCTTGAAGCCCAAACGGCTTTTGGCCGATACG
>Ga0210398_10000711_pt1 | contig 36847 bp, 28 predicted proteins | sample IncBWC4OmetaG_FD_161047 | JGI IMG/M metagenome (GOLD analysis project Ga0210398, IMG submission 161047) | Forest soil microbial communities from Barre Woods Harvard Forest LTER site, Petersham, Massachusetts, United States - Inc-BW-C-4-O | ecosystem: Environmental > Terrestrial > Soil >... | reverse complement strand
GGGGATATCGACGGTCGTCCGGATGGCTTGTTCTTTCATACACCGATTTTCCCACCAATGCCATAAATATGGAACACTACTTTTCAGCGGTCTTTCGCGGATCTCACCAACGCAAGGAAAAACCTGTCGGTTCCGAAATCGCTTAAACGCATGATGCGGATTAGAAATCAGTGAAAAAACGGTTGAATAATTGGTTGCACAACTGTGTCCGTTGAAATACTAACAAAACAAACGAAAATCGGTCCGTGCGAACAGGTCAGGGTGAAATTAGCAAACCGCCGCCGCTCCATTCTTCTCTCCAACAGCATCGCGGCTCAGACGGACCTTCCGTGCCGCGGACGTGAGCAGGCCCGCCGCCTTGCGTGCTACTAATCTTGCTACTAATTTCGACTGATTTGAGGGTACCGTATCCCCATTGGAATCTGGGGGTTGGAGAAAATTAAAATGCGTGTTGAAAACAAGAGACATACCAACGCTCACCAACCCCTCACCTCCCACTCAACAATGGGGGGGTCAATCCCCCCCTCTCCGCCAGATTGTTGCCAGCATTGGAGTTAGGAAGAATCCGCTTGTCGGTTCAGGCGAGTAATTGGGCGGCTCTCTTATCCCAGTGTTACCCCAACTATCCCAACTGCTGAAAATTTGAGCCGTTTCACAACCAGAAAGGTCAGCGGCCCTCGTAGCCAATCGTATTGATTTACAAAAACTTCCGGAGCTCTCGCGACAGATTCGGTTCCAGTGCTGTACGCTGTTTCTCCGGTGCAACGGTCTGCGAAACCGTTGGATTTGACGTTCTCCTGCGGATCTATATGTCGTACATATCTGCGTATGTAGGTCGAAGGAGGAGGCTAGGGCTGGCCTTCTCGTTGCGAACGAGGAAAAATCTAAGCTAAGGCACGGCTTCACTTAGATTTCTTTTTATCTTCTGAGTTGCCCCACTCGCCCCACCAAGCAATGATGCAGCTCTTTTATCGGCAGACATGTAGCGGTGCCGGGGGGCGGGTGTGTCACGGGTACTGACTACGGACTCTGTCCGCGTCAAAATCGCGGCCGCCGTGCGTTACCAGAAGCTCGAACTCACCTCTTCAGCCTGGCAGTTGCCTGCTCAGGTCTTTCTCCTATTGACAACCAGTAGAAGAAGCGTATGTTCCTCCTGGTAGCCAAGGGGAAGGAGGTTTATGCCAGATAGCCGAGTGATCTCGTCCAGGGCACTCTAGATATGCTCATCCTAAAAACGTTGGCACTCGAACCCATGCATGGATACGGGATTTCCGTGCGCATCGAACAAATGAGCAAGGGCGTCTTTCGCCTGAATGCGGGCTCGTTATTTCTCTCCGTTCAACGACTAGAGAGGGACGGGCTAATAGATGGTGAATGGAAACCCAGTGAAAACAACAGGCGGGCAAGGTACTACACTCTGACGGCGAAGGGACGAAAGAGGCTCGACAGCGAAACACGAGAATGGGGCAGGCAAGTAGCCGCAATCGGCAGAATTTTGGAGGCTTCGTAAGGAGCGAGCTATGTCCTTGTTCAGAAAGTTTGCAACCGGCCTTCGGTCGCTTTTCCGAAAGAACCAAGTCGACCGAGAGTTGGATGAAGAATTAGGCGCCTATTTGGAGATGGAAGCGGCGGAAAAGATGAGGCAAGGCGTAAGTCGTAAGGATGCGCTTCGCGAAGTGCGACTAGAGCGCGGCAGTCTCGAAATTTCGAAGGAAATCGTTCGCTCTGGCGGCTGGGCATTTTTTGTGGAGACGTGCTGGCACGACGTGCTCTTTGGCCTGCGCATGCTGGCGAAAAGCCCCGGCTTCACCGCGACGGCAGTCCTCACTCTAGTCCTAGGCATCGGCGCAAATACTTCCATCTTCAGCCTGCTGAATGCCGTCATGCTGCAGTCGATTCCAGTCCGCCATCCCGAGCAATTGGTGGTTCTGCGCTGGTCCGTCCACGAGCTGCCTGAGGAGTCCAATATCGGCACCAGCAGCTCTGGAGACTGCCTGTGGGTGCCCGGAGTCCATCAAAGCTGCTCTTTCTCGTACCCGATGTACAAGGCTATCCTTGCACACACGAATGTTTTCTCAAGCGTGCTGGCGATGGCTGGCGCCGGACAGCTGGACTTGAGCGGCAATGGTCCGGCCAGCTTGGTCGGAGGCGAACTCGTCTCTGGCAATTACTTTGACACGCTGGGTGTTTCCTCCGCCCTTGGCCGCGCACTAGCGCCTTCCGACGATCAGCCTGATGCGACGCCTGTAATTGTGTTGAGCTATCCTTACTGGCAAAGAGCATTTGGCAGCGCTCCTGACGCGGTTGGCAAGACAATACGGCTGAACGGTGCGCCTTTCACGATTGTTGGTGTAATTGATCCTCGGTTCACGCGGCTGACGCCGGGAAAGTCTCACGACATTTGGGTACCCCTTTCACAGGCGGCGTCCTTAGAGCCGCGCTGGAACGACCAGCGACGGACCATCGACGGTGCAACAAATTGGTGGCTTGCGATAGTGGGAAGACTAAAGCCGGGCGGCACCATGGCGCAGGCTCAGGCAGCAACGAACCTTGTCTTCCGTAATGAGATGTTGCACGGGGCAAAGCCACTCCTGAAAGAGATCGACGAGCCTCAACTCGCGCTTCTGCCCGCGCAGAAAGGCCTCGTTGGTTTTCGGCAATTTTATGACAAGCCGATCTACATCTTGACCGTCGCAGTCGGAATCGTCCTGCTCATCGCCTGTGCGAACATTGCCGCGCTTCTACTCGCGCGTGCGACCGCTCGCGAAAAAGAAATGGCCGTGCGCATGGCGCTCGGCGCTGGAAGAGCCCGAATTATTCGGCAGCTCCTCACGGAGAGCTTGCTGCTTTCGTCCGCCGGGGCTGCGCTTGGCATTGTTCTCGCCGATTGGAGCGCGCAGGCTCTCGCGGCCTTTATTTCTAAGAATGCCTATTCGACTCTGTTCATCGACACGCGGCCCGATGCACGAATTCTTGCTTTTACTCTAGGCATTGCCCTGCTCACGGGAATTCTTTTCGGAATTGCGCCTGCGTTTCGCGGCAGTCGCATCAATGTGGGACCGGCGCTGAAAGAAAGCGCCGCCAGTTCCGACGCGACCAAAGTCCCTGGCCGCCGTTTCGGCCTCGGCAGTGCCTTGATCGTTGCTCAGGTTGCGCTTTCCGTAGTCGTGCTCACCGGTGCTGGCCTGCTCGTGCGCACGCTCGCCAACCTCCGGAACATTGATCCGGGATTCGACACACATAACGTCCTTCTTTTCGGAATCAATCCCAAGTTGGCCGGCTACAACAACGACAGAATCCAAACTCTATACAGCGAACTGCAGACTCGACTCGCTTCCATACCCGGGGTGATCTCCGCAAGCTATTCTTCTGACACGCTGTTGAGCGCCGGGCAATGGACTTCTCGCGTCCACATCGAAGGCCAGCCGGAGAAAACCACCGTCGAAACGGACATGCTCGCGGTCGGCCCTTCCTTCTTTGAAACCATGCGGCTTCCACTCTTGAGCGGGAGAACTTTTGCCGCGTCGGACCTGCGGTCAACGCAGGCTGTTGCTATCGTCAACCAAACTTTCGCTCGACGCTTCTTGGAAGGCAGAAATCCTATCGGCCTGCATCTCGGGGGCACAACTCCCAGCGGGAACAAAGTCGAACGCGAGATTGTTGGCGTGGTTGCGGACGCCAAGTACGATGACTTGCGCAAGCCTCTGGAACCCACCGCCTACATCCCGCTTCAAGAAGGCGAAGCATATTTCGCGTTGCGTACGTCCACCAAGCCCGAGGCTCTGATTCCCGAAGTTCGCCGCATCGTCGGCGCTCTCGATGACAATCTGCCGCTGTTTGACATGAGAACGCAAACCCAGACCATCGATCGCCTCCTTTTCAACGAACGGCTCGTGGCGCAGCTCTCTTCTCTTTTTGGCGGCCTCGCTTTGATTCTCGCTTGTGTCGGACTTTACGGCTTGCTTTCCTACGAGGTCGCCCGCCGCACGCGTGAAATCGGCATCCGCACCGCTTTGGGTGCGCAGCGCCGCGAAATCTTCCGTCTCGTGCTGTTCCAGGGACTCATTCTCGCTATGGTCGGCGCCCTGGTTGGCATCGGAGCCGCCATCGGCGTGACGCGTTACCTTGGCTCTTTGCTTTACGGTATCGGCGCAACTGATCCCGCCACCTTCGTGATCATCGCAGTCTTGCTGATCGCCGTTGCTTCGCTCGCCTGCTATATCCCCAGCCGGCGCGCTACACGCGTCGATCCCTTGGTGGCCTTGCGTTACGAGTAGGAGGCTACGCATGTCCTTCTTACGGAACATTACAAGTGGCCTCCGATCATTGCTCCGAAAGGAACAGGCCGACCAGGAGTTGAATGAGGAGCTCGGCGCATATCTGGAGATGGCCGCCGAAGAAAAGATGAAGCAGGGTATGAACCGCAAGGATGCCCTTCGCGAAGTCCGCTTGGAGCGTGGAAGCCTCGAAGTCAGCAAGGAAATCGTTCGCTCTGGTGGCTGGGAATTCTTTGTGGAGACATGTTGGCAAGATTTGCGCTTTGGCCTCCGCATGTTGCGCAAGAATCCCGGATTTACATCAATTGCAGTGCTTACACTTGCGTTGGCGATTGGCGCGAATACGGCGATTTTTTCGGCAGTGTACGCCGTCTTGATCAAACCTCTGCCGTTCAAGAATGCGGACCGGCTGGTGTTCATCCTCAAGAAAAATGTTCCGCGAGGTTGGAGTCGGAACCCGATCTCACCGGCTGAGATTCTGACGTGGCGGAGTCAAACAGAAGCATTTGAAGATTTCGGCGCCTATACGGAAAGCTCTTGTGTACTGACGGGAGCGGGCGAGGCGGAAGAGGAACCCTGCGAGGTGATCACCAGCAATCTTTTTCCGCTGCTCGGAATGGCGCCATATCGCGGCAGAACTTTTACACCTGAAGAGGATAAGACGCAGGCACCGCGGGCGGCGGTCCTGAGTTATGGGCTTTGGCATCGACGATTCGGCGGAGACGAAAACGTGATTGGCCGTTCGATCACCCTGAATGGTGTGAGTCACACGGTCGTCGGCGTCATGCCTGCGAATTTGTCGCATTTGTATGCTTCGCCGTACGGCTCAGTGCCAGGGATGTGGGTTTCTGGCATGGGTCTCTCAGCCGAGCACACGTGGAACGACTACTTCGGTATCGCGCGCCTGAAGCCCGGCGCGACGCTAGCACAGGCCAGCATGCAAATGGACACGGTTTCCATGGGCCTCGAAAAAGTCTATCCCGACCTCCATGGATGGCGTGCACAGGTGATGAGCTTCCGAACCAACAGTTCGGCCGCTACGCGTCCGGCGCTGCTCGTGTTGATAGCGGCCACAACATTTGTTCTTCTGATTGCGTGCGCAAACATCGCCAACCTGTTGCTGGCTCGCGGCGCTGGCAGAGCCAACGAGTTTGCGATTCGTAATGCGTTGGGAGCCAGCCAGGGACGACTCGTCTGGCAGCTATTGACAGAGAGCGAGATCGTCTGCTTTGCCGGCGGGATTATCGGCGTTTTGCTGGCCAGCGGGCTATGCAAAGGATTGGCGGCCTTGGCACCAGACACACTCCTGCGAGCTGCGCCGGACTTGACCGCGGGAACAGCGAATGTGCGAGTTCTTGGATTCGCGATGCTCACACTCATTGCCACCACGTTTCTTTTTGGGTTGGCGCCCGCGCTCCAAAGTGCCAAACCGAAGGTGATCGAGACGCTAAAGGAAGCCGGGCGCAGCTCTCTGCAGAGTCCGCAGAGTCGGCGCTTTCGCAGTGCGTTGGTGGTGTCTGAAATTGCCCTTGCCCTGGTCCTGTTGGTTGGGGCTGGACTGATGGTGCGGACTCTCGCGGAACTAATTCATGTCAATCTGGGGTTCAATCCCAAAAACATTTTGACTCTGCGTGCGCCGCTTTCTGGTGATCGTTACAAAGAGCCGCGGTCGCGCGCGCAAATCTGGGAGCACGTCGTGGCAAGTGTTGAAGCATTGCCGGGGGTCGAAGCGGCCAGCGTTTCGCGCGGTTTGCCGATTACGGGGTGGAGCGGACAATACTTCACGACGGCAGACAACCCGAACCCTCCAGCTGGACAAGTGCCGGATGCAAATTACGTCATCGTGGGGCCGGACTATTTCCGGACGATGCAGATTCCATTGCGCCGAGGACGCGGTTTCAACGATCACGATACGCAGAGCGCCGAGCAAGTAGTGATCGTGAATGAGAAGCTGGCTCGGACCTCCTGGCCGGGACAAGATCCGCTTGGCAAACAGTTAAGGGTGGGAGACGACGCCCCGTGGCTTTCTGTTATCGGAGTGGCTGGAGACGTGTTAAGTCAGGGAGCGGACGGAGGTATTCATTCGGAGATGTATGTCCCTGTGGGGCAGTATCCCTGGGTGCAGGGGCCCCAGCATTTGGTAGTGCGCACGTCTGCGAGCGTGAAGCCCGAAAGCCTAATCCGAGCGGTGGTCGAGCAAATTCATCGAATCGACAAAGACGTGCCGGTAACAGACGTCGAGACGATGGAACAGATCACGCTTGAGTCAATCGCGCAGCAACGAATGGTGATGGCGCTTTTGGTGTCCTTCGCGGGGCTAGCGCTGGGACTTTCGACTCTAGGGATCTACAGTGTGCTGTCGTACTCGACTGCGCAACGAACTCGCGAAATCGGCGTGCGCATGGCCTTGGGTGCGGAGCGCGGAAGAGTGCTGCGATTGGTGGTGGGCGGAGGAGTTGGACTGGCCGGTCTCGGGCTGGCGATAGGAATAGCAGCAGCGTTGCTCTTAACACGATTAATGACCGACCTGCTTTATGGCGTCCGGGCGACTGATCCTCTGACCTTCGTTGGCGTGAGTGCAGTTCTGGGGGCCAGCTCGATTTTGGCTTGTTACATACCGGCGCGAAGGGCGACGAAAATCGATCCGATGGTCGCCTTGCGTTACGAGTAGTTCGCGCTAATTGTTTGGCCCAAGTCTGTTCCTTATCGCGATTCTCGCTGATTTTCGATAAGCGTCCTTTTTCTGCCGCGCATTTCCTGGGCACTGCTTCGGGCCAATTCCTGCGCCCGGCAGCTTCGCGGGTTCTGCTTTCCCGGTTCCTCCCGAACGGCATAGGTCCCTCCCATAAAGCACCCGCTCGCCTTGGGAGCAGCGGCCTCTCGCTTCTGGGTGCCCCAGGAAAATGGGGCAAGAAAAAGGAGAAAAATTCATGTCTTACCTATATGTTAAGTGGAATAGCTCGGGCTGAGTTTGCTCGCCGACGGTTGAGTCATTAAAGCATGCCTTACCCTTCTCCCTCGAAGTGAGGACTGTCGTGGTTCTCCTCTTGACAATCAGTAGGAGAGGTGTATTCTTCCTCTTGATCTTCAGGGGGAATGCGTCTATGGCGGACAAATCGAGTGATCTCGTCCAAGGCACTCTGGACATGCTCATTCTGAAAACGCTGGCGCTCGAACCCATGCATGGATATGGGATCGCCGTTCGGCTCGAACAGATGAGCAAGGGCGTTTTCCGCCTCAATGCAGGTTCGCTGTTTGTCGCCTTTCAGCGGCTGCAACGAGCGGGGCTGATCAGAAGCGAATGGAAAGCCCACTGAGAACAGCAGGCGCGCAAAGTATTACGTCCTAACGGACCAGGGACGGAAGAGGCTCAACAGCGAAACACGGGAATGGGGAAGGCAAGTGGCAGCGATCGCCAGAATTTTGGAGACGTCGTAAACGGTCATGTCCATATTGCGAAACATACTGAGCGGACTCCGATCGTTGCTCCGAAAGGAACGGGTCGCTCGAGAGCTGGACGAGGAACTAAACGGCTTCTTGGCGATGGCAGCCGAGGAAAAGATGAAAGCGGGGATGAGCCGCGCGGATGCGCTTCGCGCCGTGCGTCTGGAGCGCGGGAATCTCGAAGTTACGAAGGAAGTGGTCCGCTCTGCCGGCTGGGAATCGCTTGTGGAGACGTGTTGGCAGGACTTACGCTTCGGCCTGCGGATGCTGCTGAAGCACCCCGGCTTCACTGCGCTTACGGTCATGACGCTGGCGCTAGGCATCGGTGCCAACACGGCGGTTTTCACGGTGGTCAACGGGGTGTTATTGCGACCGATGCCATTCCCGCAAGCGGACCGCCTGTTCCTCGTTTCGTTGACTCCACGAGGCGGACCCTTCGATTGGCAACCCGGAGTTTCCGATGGCGATTACCTCGCGTTTCGTGATCAGGACCAAGTATTCGCAAATGTCGCTTCATTTACTACGGGGACCAAAGCAAATCTGACGGGTTCTGGCGATCCTGTCCAGATTCCAGTGGCGTATGTAACGGCGGAGTTTTTTGCCACGCTTCGGACAAATGCAGAAATTGGTCGAACCTTTCTTACGGGTGAGGGTGAACCGGGGAACGACAATTTCGTTGTGCTCAGCAACGAACTCTGGAAAGGTCGATTTGGCTCGAACTCTGAAGTTCTAGGCAAAACAGTCCAACTCGATGGCGTTAGCCGCACTGTAATCGGCGTTATGCCTCTCGGATTTGAATTTCCCGGCGCGATGGTATGGATGCCGTTAAGCATCCGCATCGACCAGCATAACTCCTTCACTCGACCTGTCGTAGGGCGGTTGAAGACTGACTTTTCGCCTCAGCAAGCGCAGGCGGAACTAGAGACTTTCGCAGAACGCCTACCTCTGGGTCCAGGCGAAAGCAAAAAAGATCGGATGCCGCAGATTATTCCGCTGAAAGATTTGTTGGTCGCCAACGTTCGTCCGTCGCTGCTTGTGTTCGCCGGCGCAGTGGCATTCGTGCTCCTCATCGCCTGTGCCAACGTAGCCAACCTATTTTTGGCTCAAGGAACAAGTCGAAAGCAGGAAATGGCTGTCCGTCGCACGCTAGGCGCGAACCGCTGGCGCCTGGTGCGCCAGTTGCTGACCGAGAGCGCGCTAGTTTCTCTCGCGGGCGGTGCGGCTGGAATCTTGCTGGCCTTTTGGAGCGTTCCGGTTCTGACGGCTTTGGCGCCTGCGGGAAAAGTCCCAAGGATGGAGATGATCCGAATCGACGGATGGGTCCTTGCCTTTACTTTAGGTCTCTCTGTGTTTACAGGCATCCTGTTCGGCCTCGCGCCGACCTTCCAGGCTACCAGGCCTGGTGCGCGGGCGAATCAGGCCGGACGCGGGATAACTGTGAGCCACGAAGGAATACGAGGCGCCCTTACGATTTCTGAAATCGCCATTGCGCTCACCTTGCTCACAGGCGCCGGTTTGATGCTCAAGAGCTTTCTCCGGCTGCGGGCCGTGAATCCTGGTTTTTCGCCGCATAGCGTAATGACCATGACGGTGGACTTACCGGATTCTGCCTATCGCATGGCGCTTCAGATGCAAATGTTTCATACGCAAACGCTCGCTGAGATCTCGCGGCTGCCAGGTGTACTTCGGGCAGGCGCAGTAGACTGGGTACCTCTTGGCGGAGAGTTGGCGAAGGGGACTTTCCAAGTAGAAGGCGGCCAGCGGCCGCGGGGTTTCATGGTCGACAAACCGTGCATTAGCCCCGGTTATTTCAGGGCCATGGGAATCCAACTCGTGCGTGGACGCGAGTTCACGGAACGTGATAGCGCAACTGCTCCAGGAGTTGTGGTCGTAAGCCAATCCGTCGCGCGAACCCTCTGGCCGGGCAAAGAACCCTTGGGGAAGCGCATTTCGATGGAAGATGAACCCAAGCCCGAAGATTGGCTGACGGTGGTCGGCGTGGTGGATGATGTTAAGCAGCAAGGTTTGGCGAAAGATTCGGACGCGGCCATCTACCGACCCTATCTTCAGGTCTCAAGCCCATTCTTCCTAAGCCACATGACGTTCGTGGTGAGAACTGCTCTGCCTCCGGAAAGCGTCGCTGCCGGGATGCGCGGCATTCTGCGAGATGTTGACAAGAGTCGACCGATAGCGATCGCCTCTATGGACAGTCTGATTGCAGCAACTACCGCCGAGTCGCGATTCCAGACAAGATTGCTGACCACGTTCGCACTGATTGCACTGGCTCTCACGATCGTGGGCACCTATGGCGTGTTGGCTTACTCCGTGGCGCAACGCACGCAGGAGATTGGTGTGCGCATGGCCTTAGGTGCTCGGAGCGCAGACGTATTGCAGATGCTTCTGAAAAAAGCTCTCGTCCTCATCTCCGCGGGAATCGTTTTAGGAGGGGCGGGCGCTTTCACTTTGACTCGCGTGCTCACGGGATTCTTGTTTGAAGTCAAACCGAGTGACCTGCCCACCCTTGCTGCGGTCGCATTGATCCTTGCCCTCGCGACCCTGGCGGCATGTTATGTGCCTGCGCGACGGGCGATGCGCGTCGATCCCATTGTGGCCTTGCGTTACGAATGAGGGTCCATGTCACTGCTGCGAAGCGTATCAGACGGATTGCGATCGCTGTTCCGAAAGGAACGGGTCGAAGGGGAGTTGGACGAAGAACTACGGGACTTCTTGGAGATGGCAGCCGAAGAAAAGATGAAGCAGGGGATGAACCGTAAGGATGCGCTTCGCGCCGTGCGCCTGGAGCGGGGGAATCTCGAAGTCACGAAGGAACTCGTCCGCTCTGCCAGATGGGAATCGCTTGTGAAGACGTGTTGGCAGGATCTGCGCTTCGCCGCCCGCATGCTGCGCAAGAATCCCGGCTTCACATTCGTTGCCGTACTAACGCTCGCCTTAGGCATCGGAGCCACCTCAGCATTATTCAGTATGGTCGAGGCCGTGTTGCTAAAACCGCTGCCCTACCAGGAGACGAGCCGGCTCGCGGTCCTATGGACCGATAATGTCAGGCAAAACCTTCATGAGGAGCGCACCTCATATCCCAATTTCGAAGACTGGCAGAAACAGAATTCAACTTTCGAAGATATGGCCTTCGCCAGCGCGTTCACAGTGAACTTGACTGTCGGCGAAGAGCCCGAACGTCTAGTGGCGGGCAGGACGTCTGCAAACCTCTTCTCCCTCCTGGGAGTGAAGCCAATCTTAGGCCGCACCTTTTCGAACGAGGAGGAAAAACGCGGCGAGCGCGTAATCGTCATGGGCTTTGGCTACGCTCGTTTGGTTCATCTCACGACATTGTTGGCCAGAGTCTCGAGGTTGACGGAGCGAAGATGGCCATTGTCGGCGTTATGCCAGCGACGTTCCAGTTCCCCGCCAAGACCGTCGACCTGTGGGAGCCGTTGACAGTTTTTCCGAACTGGAGCGGTCTCAAAGTCAAGAGAAACACTCCGTCAGGCTTCGTGGTGGCAAGGCTCAAACGTGGTGTTTCCTTCTCCCAAGCGCAAGCAGACATGAACGTGGTCGGATCTCAGCTCGCCCAACAATATCCCGATCTTTCCGCAAACTTGGACTTCTTCGGCTTCGGCGTCAATGTGATGCCGTTCAACATTTACGTAACAGGACGACCAGTCCGCTTTGCACTGTGGCTTCTATTCGGGGCAGTTCTTCTAGTTCTCTTCATTGCGTGCACGAACGTCGCTAGCCTACTCCTGTCACGTGGCGCGGCCCGCGCCAGAGAACTCGCTACTCGGATGGCACTCGGTGCGGGAAAGAAACGAATCGTGCGCCAATTGCTTATAGAGAGCACGGTGATGTACTTGATTTCTGGGGGTTTGGGAATCGCTTTCGCGGCCGTTGCTGATCGCTTGCTAATCCGGCTGGCTCCCACTGACATCCCGCGTCTGCATGAAGCTGGCATTGATAGTGGAGTCCTTTCCTTTGCTCTAGTCCTTTCATTCTTTGCCGCTTTCATTTTTGGCCTCTTCCCAGCGCTGAGACTGTCTGGAACTGATCCGCATTTAGCCCTAAAAGGATCGGGACGCGAACTTTCGGAATCATCCGCGGTAGTACGTCTCCGTTCGCTGCTTGTCGCCGGTGAGTTTGCTGTGGCAGTGATTTTGCTAGTTGGCGCAGGCCTCTTAACTCGTAGCTTCTTAAGGGTTCAGCATGTTGATCCTGGTTTCACCTCAGACCATGCCCTTACCGCTCGCGTCGTGCAATCGAAGTTCAAATCGGAAACCCAGTGGAGGGACTTTTACGAGCAAGCTCTAGACCACATCAGAGCGATTCCCGGTGTCGAGGCCGTTGGAGCCATTGATAACTTTTTTTTCGCATCCTTCCCAGACGAGACGGCCATAGTAGAAGGGCGTTCGCCGCTATCTCCAGGCACGTCCGTCTCTCAAGTAACCGACGATGGAATTAGCCCCGGATACTTTCAATCCCTAGCCTCAGTTTACGAATTAGCAGGGCCGACTTTCTCTTTGCCCTAATGTTTTGATCTTCGTCCCGCTCGCCTCAACTCGAAAAGCCACATCCAGTAAGGGTTTTGTCGTTTTTCCTTTCCTCAGGAAAGAACCGGGCTTGGTGCCTCGTTTTGCATTCTTTTGTATAGCCTAAATAGTGACTCCGAGCTTCCTGCTGCTCTGCAACTTCCCTCGGTTCGTACTCTTATCGTTTTCCTTTATTTGTGCGGCCGTTGCAAGGCATACACTACCTATGGCAGATTCTTCTTGACAACAACTACGTGTTGTATACACTAAATCTATGGCCAGCATTCAACGCAAAATCATCCACGGCCGCCCCTACTATTACCTCGTCGAGTCCCGCCGCGTGAACGGCCGCCCACGCCCCGTCGTTTTGCAGTACCTGGGCTCCGCCGATTCCTTGCTCCAGCGCCTCCAGCAGCCGCAGCTCGCCCCCACCCGTGCTCGCCTCTCCCATTTTGGCGGTGTCGCCGCTCTCTACGACCTCGCTCAGCAACTTCACTTGGTCGAACTCATTGATCAACAGGCCCACAAACGCCGGCAGGGTCCTTCCCTCGGCCAGTACCTACTCGTGGCGGCCATCAACCGTTGCCTGGAACCTACCAGCAAGCTGCTGATGCCCTCTTGGCTCCGCTCCACCCCTCTTCCTCGTTGGCTGGGCGCGACTCCGGAACAGTTTTCCGCACAGCGTTTCTGGGACAACATGGAATTACTTGGGGAGAAGCAGATCGCCGCCATCAGCCAGGCCCTCACCCAGCGCTTGCTCGAGACCTTTCAACTGAATGTGAACAGCCTGGTCTTCGATTGCACGAACTTCGATACCTTCATCGATACGGAAAATCCCAGCCAACTCCCGCGGCGCGGTCACGCCAAAAGCAAACGAACTGACCTCCGCATCGTCGGCCTGGCCCTGCTGGTGAGCATCGACTTTCATGTCCCCTTGCTGTGGAAGGTTTACCCCGGCAATCAACACGACAGCGTCACCTTTGTCCAAGTCTTGGGAGAACTCACCCAGCGCTATCAGGCCTTGGCCCGCGACTGCCAGTCCATCACCTTGGTGTTTGATAAAGGCAACAACTCGGCCCGCAATCAAGAGCTCCTCGACGGCAGTGATTTCCACTTTGTCGGTTCCTTGGTACCGACGCACTTTGCCGACCTGCTAGCTCTCCCACTGGAGAAATTTCAGCCCTTCGAAGACCCGCGCCTGAAACCCACCCGCGCCTTGCGCCTCACACGCGAGGTCTGGGGGCAGAAACGCACCCTGGTGCTCACCTTCAGTCCAGAGCTGCAGCGCAAACAAATTCGCGGCCTCCAGCAGCACCTGGCCAAGAAGCGACGGGCCTTAGAAGAGCTGCAAGCCAAGCTGCGGCGCTCGCAAAAGCCCGGGGCCAAAGGCAAGGGCTATAGTCAGCAAAGCCTCTCGAAACAGGTGCAGAAAATCTGTTCGGGTCAGCACATCTCCAAGATCCTGCACGTCTCGATAACCAAAGACCACCGCGGCCAGCTGCAACTCAGCTATCGAACCGATGCTTCCGTCTTTACCAGAATAAAAGAACAGCACCTGGGGAAACGTATCCTCTTTACCGACCAGCATAGCTGGAGCAACGAACAGATTGTGCTCGCCTATCGTAGTCAGTCACAGGTGGAGAATGCTTTTGCCGACATGAAAGATCCACACTTCCTGAGTTGGGAACCGATGTTCCACTGGACCGATTCCAAGATCCGGGTCCACGCTTTCTATTGTGTGCTGGCCCTGATTCTGGGAAGTCTGCTGCAGCGCCGCGCGGCGCAGAACGGATTACCCCTGAGCATGCAGAGGTTGTTCAAGGCTCTCAGCGGAATTCAGGAAGTGACCAATATCTTTCCGCCCGCAGGCAAGCCTGGCTCCCCCGGTCGGCCCCACCTGAAGACAACACTCACGGAAATGGATCCCACCCAGCAGGCGCTGTTTCGGCTGTTTGCTCTGGAACGCTACCGCAACCCGTGAGTTAGGCTATACAACCCCAGGCCCTGCAAACCCGCTCTGGATGTGGCTTCTGCTTAGTTCCCCCGCTCTAATTCGTAAACTGGGGCTAGGAGTGCCGTTGTTGCGAGGACGTTTCTTCGGTGAACAAGATGCTGCCACTTCTCCTCGAACCGCCATCATCAACGCCACTATGTCTCGGCGCTTCTGGCCAGGTGAGGACCCATTGGCTAAGCGATTCAAGTTCGCGTACCAAACAGCGGCAGACCCATGGATCACGGTTGTGGGTGTGGTCGGAGACATGCATCGAGATGGCGTCACACGGGATCCTGTGTCGGAGATTTTCTTGCCTCTCTCCCAGCACCCTGCACGCGGTATGGACCTTGTGGTGAGAACATCAGCCGACCCGCGCAGTTTCACGGGGGCGGTGCGCAGTGCTATTCGGTCTGCGGATAAGACGGCACCTGTCTTCAACGTAAGTACACTCGAGGACGCGCTTCACGACCAGGTAGCGCCAAGACGTTTCCAGACTTTCTTATTGAGCCTTTTTGCGTTCCTGGCGGTCATCCTGTCAGCGATAGGCGTGTACGGCCTCATGCACTACTCGGTCACACAGCGCACTCACGAAATCGGCGTTCGTATGGCGTTGGGCGCGCAACCGCTTGAGGTGATTCGACTCGTTTTGGGAAATGGAGGAAGGATCGCTCTGATGGGCATTCTAATGGGTGTCGGCGGATCGCTCTCCATCGGGCGTGTGCTCAATAGCCTGCTTTTCGGGGTGACCGCGACGGACCCTGTGACATTTGTAGTCGTGACGTTGTTGCTTTGCGTAGTTGCCCTAGCTGCGTGCTACATCCCGGCGCGGCGGGCCATCCATGTGGATCCCATGGTCGCCCTGAGGTACGAGTAATTCATGGCTCTTCTGCGAAATATAGCAAGCGGACTCCGATCGCTGTTCCGAAAGGAACGGGTCAGCCAGGACTTGGACGAAGAACTAAACGGCTTCCTGGAGATGGCAGCTGAAGAAAAGATGAAGCAAGGTATGAGCCGCGAGGATACGCTTCGCGCCGTGCGCTTGGAGCGGGGGAATCTCGAAGTTACGAAGGAAGTCGTCCGCTCTGCCGGCTGGGAATCTCTTGTGGAGACGTGTTGGCAAGATTTGCGCTTCGCTGCTCGTATTCTTCGCAAAAATCCTGGTCTTACTCTCGTTGCCGTTCTCACGGCTGCTCTTGGCATTGCCGCGAACGTGACCGTCTTCAGCGTGATTGATGGACTGTTTCTTCGCAGCGTTCCGGCGAAAAATCCCGAGCGGCTCGTTCGAATTGTTGCGCCGGAAAACGATGGCGAAGGGCTCTTTAGCATTCCTGAATTTGCCTACCTGCGGGACCGCGCTAAGACCGTCGAAGAGCTGACCGCTCACTATTCAACCGCTCCTCTGTACGTTTCTGCGAATGGTGAGACTGGCGAAGTGACCGGCGCAGTCGTTTCGAGCAGCTATTTCTCCCTCCTTGGCTTGCATCCGCGTCTCGGCCGCTTCTTCACGAACGGGGAAGACTCCGTGCCGGACCGCGACGCTGTTGCCGTGCTCGGCTACGGATTCTGGCAGCGAATTTACGGTGGCGATTCCGGCGTCATCGGCAAGACATTCCTCATCAACAGCCGCAGTTTCACCATCGTTGGCATCATGCCTCCCGAATTTCACGGCACAGAAATCGGCGGCACCACCCTTGAAATCTGGATTCCTGCGATGATCATCCATGTAGGTTACCGCCACTGCGATGGCTTCCAGCCTAGCTGCACGATTCTCGCTATCTTGGCCCGTCTCAAGCCGGGCATCAGCGCTGCTCAAGCCGAAGCGGAGATTGCCACCCTCATGCAGCAGTTGCGCTCCTCCAATTCCTCGTTCGATGAGAGATATGGCGCCTCAGTGACGCCCGCGATCGGCATAACGAGGGACCGTGGCCGTGATTATTTCTTAGAGTTAGCGCGCTTGTTGGCCACCGTCGGAGGTTTGCTCCTTCTAATTGTGTGCGCAAATCTCGGAGGGCTTCTTGTCGCCCGTGGAACAGCCCGCGGAACCGAAATCGCCATGCGCCTCGCGTTGGGGGCCGGACGTGGCCATATCGTGCGGCAGCTGCTAACAGAAAGTCTGCTCTTGGCATTTGCCGGTGGGTTTCTGGGATTGCTGCTCTCCACTTGGACCAGCCGCCTACTCGTCAAGTTTTACAGCCTCGACGACGAAGGATACCCGCATCTGCTCGACGTGCAGCCGAATGCTGCCATTGTCCTGTATTCCATTGCCGTGACCGCCGCCGCAGGCGTGCTGTTCGGGCTCCTGCCCGCGTTGCAAGCAAGTCGCACGGATCTGAACGAAGCGTTGAAGGGCGGCGCGGCCACGGTAACTACGACCAGGAAGTTCAGCCGCACTGCGCTAGCTGCTCTTCAGGTCGCATTCTCTCTAGCGTTGCTTGTCGGAGCTGGACTCTTGGCACGCAGCGACGCCTTCATTCAATCCGGCCGCAATATCGACTTGCACCATGTCCTGGGACTGCGCCTGCCGGTCAGCCTCATTCACTATCCGCCGGATAAGGCTTACACATTCAAAAAAGAGGTGGTTCGGAGGCTCCGCGAATTACCGGGAGTCGAATCCGTCAGCCTTGCTAAGGGACAAGGCCTCGTCTGGCACTTCGGAGGTCGAGGCGCAGATAGGGCAACGCTGCCTGGAAAAACGTACGCGAAGCCCGGAGACGAGCCGATGGTCGCCGCTAAGCCCATTGCGCCCGATTACTTCGCAACGCTCAAGATTCCGTTTGTCTCCGGACGCGATTTCAACGATTCCGACAAGCCTGGCTCTCCCTTGGTCACCATCGTGAACGAAACGTTCGCGCGTCAAATCACAGGAAAGCGCCTGCCGCTGGGGCAAACCGTTCTCATTGACGACAAGCCGTATGAAATCGTTGGCCTTGTTAAAGACGCCCAAATGCGCAGTGCCGTCGAGCTTCCTCTCCCGGTCGCGTATCTTCCGTTCTGGCAAGACGATACTCTTCTCGAAGCGCGCATGTGCATACGCGTTTCGGGCGATCCCGCAGCGGCTTTGCCAATGGTCCGAAAGGCCATCGCAAGTATCGATCCGGAAGTCCCGGTGACAGAAGCAATGCCGCTCATGGATCAAGTCCGCGGCGCGTACAAGGATGCACGTATCGCGAATGCGGTGCTCAGTTGTGCCGCGCTGCTCGCGTTGATTCTCAGCACAATGGGGCTCTACGGCGTCGTTTCCTACGAAGTCACCAGACGCACAAAGGAAATTGGTGTGCGCACGGCGCTTGGCGCCCGTCCTCACGATGTAGTGCATCTCTTTCTCCGCCAAGGATTCATGATCGTGCTGACCGGCGTGGTGTTCGGAGGGGGACTCGCTTTTGCGACCACACGATTGCTCGGTGCCTGGCTATTCGGCGTAGGTTCCGCCGACACTCTTAGCTTCGGCGTCGCCACAGCTGTTCTGCTAGCCGCAACAGTGACCGCAGCTTACCTTCCCGCTAGGCGAGCGACGCAAGTCGATCCCATTGTGGCCTTGCGTTACGAGTAGTTGGCAGTTTTGACCAGTGGATCAGCGTGCGATGCAATAGTCTTTATCCCAATTTATCCCAATACGCCGCCAACCGTGCCCAAACCGTCCAAAGGGAGCCGAACGCCGTCCTTAGTTTTCAGCAATTTACCAGCGAGCCAGAGCGCAATCACCCGTTTGCTAAACCGTTTTAGGGAATAAACACCCTAACGGGGGTTCGAATCCCCCCTCTCCGCCAAATTCTTGCCAGCATTGGAGTTAGGGGAATCCGCTTGTCGGTTTAGGCGAGTAATCGGGCGGCTCTTTTATCACAGTGTTACCCCAACTATCACAACTGCTGAAGATTTGAGCCGTTTCACAACCCGAACGGTCAGTGGACCTCGCAGCCAATCGTATTGATTTACAAGAACTTCCAGAGCTCTTGCGACAGATTCGGTTCGAGTGTTGTACGCTGTTTCTTGGGTGCAACGGTCCGCGAAACCGTTGCAGCTCCTTGAACACGTGTTTTCTCGTGCGACCTCTTGCATTGCACGAGAGAATCGCGCACCGGCACAAATCATCTCGGCATTTGTCGGCTTATTAACGCGTGAAGAAAGAATTTGCGCGGGGATTGAAAAAGTATCGACAGAGAATAACGGTTACTTGCAGGCGGACGCCTATCGCGGCTATGACGCGATGTTCAAGAATCGCAAACTAGGGAACGCGACCATCCCAACGTCACATTCACATTAGCCTATCAAACGAAGCTATTCCTGAGTATCACAAAGTTGATCGCCTATCTAAAGTGGGGCGCAACTGGCTGCTCGGAATGCTCAGATAAGAATCTACGACGACAGAATGGCCGTTATTTCTTTCCGTGATGTACTTTTATATACAGAAGCTTATTCAACTGTTTCGTAAATCATCCGCCTCTTGGAACTGATACGGCGGCTGCGCCAGCCTGCGGCGGACAATACGTCAGCTCGACAATTGAAAAATCATCAGATAGGCGCGCATTTCCCATGAACTCCTCCATTCTTTCCTGGATTTGCTTGACTCCTCCACGGGAGCACGCTTCGAGACGCTCGTCCCCAAAGAATTGTTCGTTCGGGTCCATAGCTTCGGTCACGCCATCGGTCACAACTAAGAGCCGGTCTCCCGCATGCATTTGAATCCGCTGTGACGTAAACTCTGCCTCTGGAACCAATCCAATTGGAAAGCTTGCTTCCTGCAGTCTGGTTGCTAACTCACCAGAAATGAGAATGGGCGATGGGTGTCCGCAATTGACAAGCTCGAGTTCGCCGTTGGGCGACAGACTCGCAACAACGATTGTTGCATATCTTCCAACCGAAGCCCTGTCGCAGAGGAACTGATTTGCAATTGTGAGGGCCCTAGTCACTGGAAGATCTTGGGCTAATTGGGAGTGCAACGCCCCACGCAGCATTGCGCTGATCAATGTCGTGCCAAATCCCTTTCCCGAAATATCGCCCACAATCAGTGACACGCTACAAGACGTTTGGATTACGTCTAAAAGATCCATCGCAAAGGTGTTGGCATGAGCAGTTGCATAATCCAATTTCGCATAAGAAAGCTCGGGTATGTTTAGTTGATATAGCCCTTGCTGAATATCACGGGCAATGTCCAACTCCATGCGGTATCGTCGCTCCTCTTCTGATGGCTTTACCGGAGCTGCGTTCTCGATTGCCGCTGTTGCACACTTCCCAATAGCACGAAGTAAATCGTGATCAAGCGAGGAGAAATAATCGGGACGCTTAGCCTCAAGATATAAAAGCCATTCATCACCTTCCCCGTGTTCATTTCCTCCTGCAGCCGGCGCCCTTCCTAAGGGGAAGCAAATCGTATTGCGCCGAGTTTGATGGAGGTAATCATCGTCTCCTTGGAGTTCCAGCTCGCTTCCGATATCAACATCGGCTATAGAAAACTCAGCGGTGGAGCGAGCCGCGTCGATAGCTTGTTGGGCACCGACAAAATTCACGGTTGCCATGCCATTTCGTTCGCGGCCCGCGAATAACTTGAATTCACCGCTAGGCCTTCGCAGGAATACCGACCCTCGGTCTGTTTCCGTCAGTCGGATCGCCGCTTCCAATAGCGTTTGGACTATGTCCTCCAGAGCACTACCTGTGCTGAGTTTGTGCGTTACCTCAAGGATTATGTCGAGCGCGGAAAGGTCTGAGAATTCAGGTGGCGATTCTCGGAAGCTCGCTACCAAACTGGAAAGTGTCTCGGTCAACGCGAGGGGGTGTTTGCGGCCCGGAGATGCTGCTAATTCTGAGAGCTCCGCGAGAGCGCTGTTCACGACGCGTTTTTCCTTATCTTCGGCAAGTTTCGCGATCGCGTCGACGGCCAGCTTGGCTATTCCGGAAGAATTTGTAGCTCTGATCAGGTCCCCCAATTTGCGCGCGCTCAAGGACCTTATACTCACCAAACGGCTGCGCGTGTCTGAAAGCAGTTCAGGCGGCAATTCCGGAGAGGGGTCGCAAGCAATGACTAGGTCACCGCGCTCCTTGTAAGTCCAGAGACATGGCGTCTGATGGTAGCCGGACCTTTTAACGTGCCTGCTGACGTATTCAGTCAAATCCCTGACGGAAACCATTCCATCGCGATTGCCCTCTTTGTCTGCCTTGCCTTCACGCAATCCCGTTACAATCGCGTCGGTAAATACCGAAGAGTGCAGATTCCCGGGAATCGGTTCGGCCTCAAACGCGTACTGAGTTTCGTCGGAGGCAGTAAAGATCCAGCGTCCGTGCCCGGTGCCTTCGAAAGCCTGTTGGCTTCCAACCGTCATTCCCACTCCGCGCGTGCCTTCCTCAAACGCCCCCGCATAGCAGCAGTCCAGTATGAGAAAGATCTTCTGGGAGCGGCACTGATCGATCTGTTCTCGAAGAAATCGGGCTGGGATACTCGAAGAATTCAGTTCCTCCGGATTTGTGTCTCTAACAGCGAGGAACAGGCGTCCATTTATGTCCTTGATTCCGTGACCTGAGAAATGGACCAACAGCAAGTCTTCTCGCTCGCGATTCCGAAAGAATCGTTCGAGAATGCGCGATATCGTGGATTCCTGTTCGTTGACGATCTGTTGGACAGTGAAACTACCGATTCGCGGGTCCGCGAGCACCTCAGTCAGCTGCTTGACATCAGCAATGGGTGCGCACAGCGGCTTAAAACGGGGATCGTCATAAGTATCGTTGCCGATAATCAGTGCGTACTTCTTCATCGAAAGTCACGAGTTAATTCGAGCACGCGAAACAGAGCCGGTCAGAGTTTCGACTAAGATGGATACGTCCTCGGTCGAAAGCGCCTTATCGCCTGGGTACTCAATTTCGACAGTTTTTTTGCCTAGTTGAATCTTGACCTTCACCGATCGGTTGGGCGATCTCGTTAGGAACCTCCAAATGCGGTCTATGAGAACTGGGAGAGCCTTGGGAGCAATCTTGACCGCGAGCGCTCCGATCGCCGCTCCTACGCCGCCCTTCGTTCCGTCAGGAGCCGCATCGGTGGGTATTTTGGAGTCGATATCCTCATTTTGCAGTTCGAGATAGAAGCGCCGAGTCAGGTAATCCAGTTCAGAATCATCGATGGCTTGAGAAGAACCGAATTGCAGTAGCAGCTCGCATGCCTCATCTTCAGCCATGGCTTTTGTCCTCCTACAAGATTTGTTCCGACTCCCAAAAGTGCCTCTCACTATACATCAGGTGTTTCGTAGAGTTCTTCCATCACCCACGGGGGGAGCATGCAAATTATTTCTTTCCTCGATGTACCTTTGTGCGCACAAGCGCTTTCAGCTTTTTCAAGCGGCTGCAAGAGTTCGCTCGGAAGACTATCAGGCGCCTGGCTTCTTAGGAGCAGCTTACACAGGACTTGGACGTAAGGCCGAGGCCGCTGCCGCCTATGCCCGCTCTGTCGAAGTTGCAAAACAGCAACTGGCGGTCAATCCCGGCGATGTGCGCGCACTATACTTCGGAGCCGTTTCGTGGGCGCGAATCGGCCATAGAAAAGAAGCCCTCGCATGGGCCGCAAAAGCGCTAGCGCTGGATTCGGAGGACTCCGCGGTTCTTTATAACGTGGGCTGCCTCTACGCGGTTCTGCGGCGCACTGACGAAGCCCTAAAGTGCCTGAGAAAAGTCGTGCGCTCAGGGTGGCGGAAAGAGTGGATTAAGAACGACCCAGATCTAAGCTCGCTGCGAGAGAACGCAGAATTTCAGCGTTTGCTAGCCTAACGGCCAGTACGATTCCTGCGCATCCATTGGCCGAGATCGCCTGGATTCTCCTCCTGCAGCAGACTCATTGCTCAGCCAACGGCGACGCGGGCGGATGACACTAGTGCTTAATCGGACGCGCGTTTTGGCGAGATTGTTGGAGCTGACGCGGTGTTCTGCGCGCGTTCGATTAAGCCGTGAGAAGGAAGCCGCCCGTGGTTGCGGCGGACGCGGGCCTTATGCAAATTCAATAATGGGAAGGAGCGGTGTCGAGGACCGCGAAGGCTGCGCAGTGGAGTGCAAAAACACAACACGATGGGCCCATGAGTTGGCTACGGCGACAAAGCACCCTAACAGGGGTGGTTGAAGACGCTGAAGGAAGAAATCTGTTCGGCGGAAAGGCAGAGAGGTACGAATCGTGCTGAGGCACGCGAAGGATTCGAGCTTGGGAGAGCCGTGTCATGCTGCAGCGATTACCAGTGGCGGAGAACGAAGTTGGATTTCTGCGGCCGTAAGCCTTTCGACGACCACCATCGGTCCACCACACATAGGGCAGCGCCAAAGGTCGTTTGAGCCAAGGGCGTCTTGTTCAGCTCGCGGTTCTTGTGCCGCACCAAGTGAGTGAAAACAAAGCGGCAGGAGCACAGCGCGCCTGCGGTTGGCGAGGAAACCAAAGTTGCGGATGCGCACGAAACCTTTGGGAAGCAGATGCAACAAGAAGCGGCGCAGGAACTCGTCGATCGGTAAAGTCATGAGCTTCTGTTCGTTGTTGTGAGCAGAGTCGCGCCAGCGGAAGGTGACTTTCCCGTCAGTAAAGGAGACCAGGCGATGGTTGGAGATGGCCACGCGATGGGTGTAGCGGCCCAGATATTGCAGCACGTATTCGGGGCCGCCGAAGGGGCGTTTGGCGTAGACCACCCAGTCCTTGCGGAAGAACAATCGCCGCCAGGCAGCGAAAGTTTTCGGCTGGGCGAGGGGAGCGAGGTTTCCATGGAAGTTCAGTTGGCCATTCTGAAAAGCTTGTTTGAGGTCAGCGACGAACTTGCCGCGAAAGACTCTCGAGAGCACCTTGAGGGGAAGAAAGAACCGATTTTGGGATTTTACCCAGTAGGTGTGATCGGGACTCAACCCACCGGCGGGAATGACGCAATGCACATGGGGATGCAGGGTGAGTTTCTGACTCCAGGTATGCAACACGCTGAAGAAACCGAGTTCCGCGCCGGGGTGTCTGGGATCGCGAGCTACTTCGAGAAGAGTTTCCGCACTGACACGAAGCAGCAGGCCATAGATGAGTTTCTTGTTCTGCAGCGCCAAAGGTGCCAGCTGCGCCGGAAGGGTGAAGACTACGTGAACGTAGCGCGTCGGGAGGAGTTCCTTTTGACGCGCGGCGATCCAACGATCGCGGGCAGCGGTCTGACACTTCGGGCAGTGGCGGTTTCGGCAAGAGTTGTAAGAGATGGCGCGATGTCCGCAGCGGGTGCACTGATCGATATGACCGCCGAGTCCGGCAGAGCGACAGCGCGCAATGGCCAGCAGCACTTTGATGTGCTTCCAGCGGAGCCACTGGCGATTTCGCTCGAGAAATGCAGTTCCCGCGCTACGGATCAGATCGGCCACCTCGAGGGGCGGCCGATTCATCTACTCATCCCGCGGTAATTCGTCTTTCAGTTGGAGCGAGTCCAGAGGACTCGCCGTCGCTTTCAGGTGACGTTCGGAGGCATGCAGGTAGACGGTAGTTTCTTTCAGATCGTGATGGCCTAACAGGATCTGAATGGTGTGGAGATCGGCGCCGGCCTCAAGTAGATGAGTGGCGAAGCAATGTCGTATGTGGATGGACGGCTTTTTTCAGACCCGCGCGCTTAGCGGCTTGCTGGCAAGCGTGCCGCGGCGTTTTCGTATCGATGGGCTGATCACTGTTGTGCCAACGGTTGCCTGGAAACAGCCAGGCGCTGGACTTTCTCGGCAAGCGGCGCCAGTGCTCGCGCAGTTCCCCGAGCAGTTTTGGGCTGAGCATCACATCCCGGTCTTTGCCCCACTTGCCGCCTCGGACGTGAATCACCATGCGCTGACTGTCGATATCGCCGACCTTCAGGCGCGTCAGTTCGGCGCACCGCAAGCCGGTCGCGTAGAGCGTGATCAGTAGTGTTCGATGAAAAGCAGTGCCGGCGGCGTCGATCAGTCGTACGACTTCTTCCTGACTGAGGATCGTTGGGATGCGACGTTGTTTTTTGGGATAGGGAGTCTCCGCGACACTCCAGGCCTTTCTGAGAGTCTTGGTGTAGAAGAACCGCAAAGCCGAGAGACGGTTGGTCACTGTACCCGGTGACAACTTCCACTTTTGAAACAGCTCGGCCTGGTATTCGCGAATGTGCCGAGGGCCCAGACGGTCCGGCGGGCACTTGAATCGCCGAGCAAAATCTTCGACTGTGCGGATGTAGTGGCGTGTGGTATCTTGCGAGTAATTACGGCGCTGGAGTTCTTCCAGCATCATTTTGCGAAGTCGGGTCATAAGGACCTCCTTATGACCCGACAACTTACTTCAGCTGTTCGCCATAAACTGCTCCGTTCACCTCACGCGCAGCGTCCGCCGCACGGGCGGCTTCGTTCTCACGGGCAACTCTGACGTAACGTAATTAGGTAAGACTTGCTGACCAACCACGACTACTCCATTCGTGGACAAAAGGGCGTTTTTCAGGACTGATCGGGTTGAACAAAGAAGCCTTTGTATCAGATCGATCATGATCGTGCGCCTAATGGATCACCCAATCGACGAAGTGGTGCCAGACTGGAGTTGAGCCAATCGCGATGCGTGTGGGGACGAAGAAAGCGACGATGAAGAAGAGGCTCCAGAGGTACGCAACATGGATGCGGCGGCGGGTAATCAGGTCGTAGACCGGGCCGGCGAGGAGGAAGGCGAAGATTGTGCCGTAGATGGCTGGGCCGCCAAAATCATGAAGGGACGTGCGTTCGATAGCTGGAGGTATTAGGCCACCGTAGAGAGAGGTGAGCATGAGTCGTTTGTGGGCTTGCGGCTTTTTCCTGAGAAGAATTCCCGCGGCGGCTAGAGCGGCAAAAGTGTACCCATCGCCGAGGTTGACCGCTGCCGCAATTTCGACATCGGGCCAGACGATCTTGTGGCCTTGCTTTGCGCTCCAGAAAACGGCTGCCGTGCCGAGTAGGACCATAGCTGGGATCAAAACCACCGAGGCCCAGCCAAGTGTCATGTGGAGGCCGGTGCGACGCACCGAGACGAGCGCCGTTTGGAGAATGTAGAGTAAAAGATATGTAGTAAACACGGCGGCGTGGATGTGGATGAGAGTTGCTAGCTGGGGGCTTGGAATCCAGGCCTTTAGGTAGTAGGTCTGCGAGTAGCCGACGAATACCCAGGCGGCGGCGATTATTGCCATGGTCAGGAAGAACCGATGGTCCCGACTCTGTGCGGATTGGATGGAGTTGCCGATCTGCTCGCCTTTGCGGAGCGAGGTTGGCCGGTCTTCGGAAATGCGTCCGGGTAAAGTTTTAGAGGCGGTTTGTGCGGGCGCTGTCGGCGTCATTGTTTGCTCCTGTCTCGATTCCCGATGTTGTGGGCTGGTGCTGATGCGGCTAAGTATCGGCGCGGAAACTGGAGCTATATTAGAGCTGAGGCCTCGACGCGTCCTCAGATAGCGTTCAAGAATTTCTCAGGATTTTCTCAAGGAGATGTCGCCTTGATTCAGCAAGAGATATACGAGTTCGGCCCGTATTCGTTCGATTCCGCGCAGATGCTTTTGCACCGTGGCGGGAACGCGGTGCCGCTGCAACCGCGAGCACTGGAGACGCTGCTGGTGCTGTTGAGGCGGCGTGGCGAGGTGGTTTCAAAACAGGAATTGATGGAAGCGGTTTGGCCGGACAGCTTTGTAGAGGAAGGGAACCTGACGCAAAACATATTTCTCCTGCGGAAGGAGTTGGGGAAAACCTCCGACGGGGAGGATTACATCCAGACCATGCCTAAGCGGGGGTATCGGATGAATGTGCCCGTGGAGGAGATCGGCCGGAGTGTGGGTGCGGCAGTCGTTGCAACTGATTCGGGGCTGGATGCATGGGGGGCGCCTGCGATCAGGGCTCGCCGTTGGCAAGCGACTCAAAATTGGCTGGTCGCTGCCGGACCTTTGTTGGCGATGTTGGTCGTTCTCGCTCTAGGGTTGACGGCCGTCGTTCTTTGGTGCGCTGAGTTGGCGCAACCGAGGGTCTCCGGGTATGTGCAGATCACGCATGACGGAGCGATGAAGCGAGGAATTGCCGATCACGTCGGCGGCCCGGACGCGGCGCTGTTTGCGGATGGGAGCAGAGTGTACTTCATGGAAGGCACCTCGAACGCGCCAATGATCGCCCAGGTCTCGGCGAGTGGAGGAGAAACGGGGAGGGTTCCGGTTCCGTTTCCGCTACCGGAGCTGATGGACTTTTCTCCAGAACGTTCGGAGCTGCTTACGGGTGGAACGGTGGATGAAGCGGGGCCGCTGCCGCTATGGGTGGTTCCGGTACCGGCGGGAACGGCTCATCGCCTCGGAGATATTTCCGCCTGGGATGCTTCGTGGTCGCCGGATGGGAGAGCGATGGTGTATGCCCGAGGCAGGGAACTGTATCGGGCTAGGAGCGACGGGAGCGAGTCGAAGTTGCTGGTGACATTGCCAGGACTGGGATGGCAACCGCGCTGGTCCCCGGACGGAAAGCGGTTGCGCCTGACTGTCTTTGACGTGCCAACGTCGACCAGTTCTATTTGGGAAGTTTCGCGAGAGGGACATGATTTACATAGGCTGCTGTCCGGATGGCATGGCCCGGATATGCCCGGCGCCGGGCCGGCGGACGGACCGATCAATCTCTGTTGCGGAAGCTGGGCTCCGGATGGGAGGTACTTCGTCTTTCAGGCCTCGCGTGGAGGCCGCTCGGAGATCTGGTCGATGCCTGGGAAGCCAAGTCTGCTGGGACTGGTGTTTCGGTCCATAGGGACCCCGGCGCAGGTGACGAATGGCCAGTTAAGTTCGCTGGCGCCAGTGTTCAGTCCGGATGGGCGAAAGCTGTTTGTGATTGGGCAGCAGTTGCGCGGGGAGCTCGAGCGATTCGACGCTCGGACCGGGCAGTTTGTCCCGTATCTGGGTGGCGTCTCCGCCAGTTTTGTGGACTTTTCGCGCGATGGGCAATGGGTTGCGTATGTTGCCTATCCGGACGGAACATTGTGGCGGAGCCGGCTAGATGGAAGCGAGCGGTTGCAGTTAACGTTTGCACCCATGGAGGCGATGGTGCCGAAGTGGTCTCCGGATGGGAGCAAGATTCTGTTTTACGGGATCGGCGCGGGGAAAGAGCAGCGGGACTACTTGATTTCCGCTAATGGCGGCGAGGCTAAGCCGGCTTCTGCAGGGAGCGGCGCAGAGATGAACACGAGTTGGTCGCCGGACGGTGAATCGGTGATGTATAGCGATTTCCCGTTCTACTTGAAGGAGCCCGGGAAGGCGGCGGTGGATCGCCTGGACTTGAAGACGCAGAGGGTTGAGAAGCTGCCGGGATCTGAGGGATTCTTTGCGCCGAGCTGGTCGCCCGATGGACGATATGTTGGGGCAATGGCATCGGATGGGCAGAGGATCATGCTGTTTGATTTCAGGAGCCGGGCTTGGACGGAGCTGGCGAATGGTTCGGGGCTAATGAAGTGGTCTCGGGATGGGCAGTACCTGTATTACCTGCGGTATGGGCCGGAGCCCGCCGTCATGCGGGTGGGAATGAACGACCGCCAGGTGGAGGAAGTGGCAAGCCTGAAGGATGTGCGCCTCGCCGGGCGGCTGGCGGGCTTGGAGTTTGGGTTGACGCCGGATGGTGCCCCACTCATCTTACGGGATATCGGCACGCAGGAAGTCTACGCGCTAGAATGGCACAATCAGTAATGTCGGTCAGTGTCACATGGTGCCAGTCAGCCGCCGGAGCTTTTACCGGTCGCTGAAGGAACAGCAACCTGTTGAGGAAGAGATGGAAGTGCGATCTGCGATCCAACAAATTGCCAGTTGCGAAAGCTTCATGAAGACGCTGAAGCGGGAAGAAATCTACGCCAACAAGTACGATGATCTAGAACATTTACGAGCGAACATCGAAGAGTTCATCGATGAGTATTACAATCGGCAGCGGTTGCACTCGGCGCTGGGCTATCGTTCTCCGGAAGAATTCGAGCAAAAGACCGAACCCGAGGGCGAATCTCGAAGCGCGACGATGGAGTTTTTTGAGAGCAAAGAGAACAACAAAAAGAATTCTGAAGGACTGCCGGAGAAGGGGACTCAAATGCCGTCCCCTTCCCCAGACCCCTTCTCCTGCTAGGAGATGCAAGAACGCTCTTATGAAAGCGGAAGCTGTGTCCAAAAAAACTGTGCCAGCTTAGGGGTTCACCCCAGTCACTTCAGTCCAACTTCGGTCCAACTCGAGAGACTGGCTGCACTGCGTGTTTCGTGTAAGCGACACCAGATGTGGCACTTGTGTGATTTAGCCCGCTTACTTGCAAAGCAGGCGCTCAGGCGTGAGAGACCGGCAAGGTTCGTCATGAAATGAATCGCTATGTTGTTGAACTGTGGAACTGGAACAGGGCGTTTGGCTGCAACTCGGAGCTAATGCAATTTTCGCGAATAGTTCAAGGAAAGTTTGGCAACTGCCACTTTCAGCCTGACCGTCCCCTCTGCGGGTGGCAAAAGCCCTTATCCCAATTTATCCCAATAAGCTGCCAAACGTGCCCAAACCGTCCAGAGCGAGCCGAGCCGTGCCTTTAGTTTTCAACTACATACCAGCGAGCCAGCGCGCAATCACCCGTTTGCTAAACCGTTGTAGGGGCCAAAACTCCTACCGGGGGTTCGAATCCCCCCCTCTCCGCCAGATTTCCCCTAACTGCTTCTAGCGGCAAGGACTTACGCGCACCCTCGTTTTCCGTTTTTGCTCCCAATTTTGGTGACTCGAACTGCAATTGGGGAACAGTTTGGGGAACAGTCAGGGAACAGTTCGACTCCAACCTTTTCATCGCTTCTTCGGCATCCCGCGTGACCATCTTCACGTAAATATTAATTGTGGTGGTCACATTCGCGTGACGCAGAATCTGCTGGATGACTTTGTCGGAAACGCCGAGCCGATGAAGATTCGTAGCCAGTCCGCGTCGAAACGCGTGCCAGCCGTACCACGGAATCTTCTCCGCTTCGAGTGCGGGCCGAATCACTTCACTCGCCAGCAGATCGAGATTCAACGGGTTCCCCCAGAGATTTCGAAAAATAAATCCCTCTGCAGGATTTCCCGACGATGCTCGGTGCCGTTCGAGAAAAAGTTTCAGCTGCGCGATCACTGGAATGGTTCCTTTGCTCTTCTCCCTCTTTGGCTCGCCTACCTGGTTCTGCCACACGGAGTGCTTCACCGCGATGGTGTAACCGTCATAGTTCTGCCAAAGAAATCCACGGATTTCACCCTTGCGGGCGCCCGTGAACGCCGCCATCGCGACGACCGTCGCGGCGGATTCGGGAAGAATTGCCAGCATCCGAACTTCTTCCTCAAGCGAGTACGCATGCGTCTCACCTGCAGGGCGCGCCCTGGGAATCTCCACTTCCCGCAACCCAACCTGGGGAGCGCCGCGGATCCGTGGGGAACTCCGCATGCTCGGTTTTGAACTTTCCGAGAGAACCATCTCCCGTTGGATGAAACGAGCGCCGAAAGACCCTGACCGGGCCAAGCACTGGCTGGCGTTCCTTCGAAATCATCGGGAAGCGATTGCGGCCATGGATTTCTTCACCGCGGCAACGATTACGTTCGGAGTGCTCTACAGCTTCTTCGTCACCAGTCATGATCGTCAGCGCATCCTGCACGTTAACGTCACGAAGCATCCGACGAGCGGTTGGATCATCCAGCAGTTGCGCGAGGCGTTTCCATTTGAAGCCCCTCGGAACTACTAGATCTTTGATCGCGATCAGAAGTTCGGGTTCGAGGTGATCGCAGCGGTGAACGCCACAAAGATCATTCCCAAGCAAACGTCATTCCGAAGTCCCTGGCAGAATGGCATCGCTCGCTTTCTCTCCGGACATTTAGCTGATCGGTTACACCGTGCTCGACTGATGCGCACAATGCGTCTGGAGGTCCCTTCACGGACCCCCGTGCACGATCATTGGCACATGCCTGAGGGCTAATTGCCTGTGACCTGAAACGGGTACGTTCCGATGCTCGAAAGTCCATCCACTCTGATCGAGAGATAGCTCAGGCAGGTGGGGGTTAATTTCGGGATCGAGACCGTGACTAGTGTGTCGCTCCAGCTGAGTACGGTCAGTGGGGTGTGAATGTTTGTCACCGACTGAAGAATGACGGAGCCGCTGCCCTGAGATGATCCGAATCCGGTGCCGTTTAGCGTGATGATTGTGTCCGCTGGTCCGTTGTTCGGCGAATAGGTCGTTATGGAAGGTGGTATGCCCACGGTGAGCTGAAATTCATGGCGGCATATAAAGCCGTGCTGCTGCATGCCTACGGACAATGGATTTGCGCTTCGGCCGCCATCTTATTTTTCAACGTATTCGGTGCCGTCCTCCTGCTGCAGCGAAAGTTTTTCTTGAAGAACACGGGACGCAAGCTTTCCCACCTCGACAGGCAGTTCCAGGTCGGGCAGATCGAGATGCCCGCCCCGTCCCAAGACGAGGAGCGTTTCTAACGTGTCCCGCGATCCATATTCGAACGAGCCAGAGATTAACGACCGAACAGAGCGTATCCCCCTTCAGGAGCGCGACGACCGCACGCGCGATCTGCGCAACGACTCTCAGCCTGTCGCGTCATCAGACGACCGCCAGAGACCGGAAATAGACGACTCCGTCCGCGCCTATTATCTGAGAGACCGCGCGTACCTTCTCCGCGAATCCGAGTTCACTACGCTCGTCGAAATCGGCACGTTCCGAGTGATTAATTCAAACGACCTAGCTCAGTTTCTCGACGACCATACGAAAGATCAATTCCCGAACTTCCTTCGGTGTCGGTCTTCTTCCGACCGGCCTCCGGACTCTGGAGAGCAGCCGCCAGTAGATTCGAAAACCAGCCCGGTGCCAACGGACGACGGTTTCCGGCGTGACCAGGATGAGAGAATGTTTCCAAGCCGACCAGACCCGCCGCGCAACCACCCAGAAGAGCTTATCGAAGAGGCTGAGGCTCGGACGAGGATGTCGACGCTTCAGCGCGACGAGTTGTTGACGCAAAGCAAGATTCTCGAGGAGGAGACTTTGCCGTCCGCGAAAGAGGCGTACTAGCATTCCAAATAAGAGCCAGGCAAAGCGAAACATGATCAGGATCTATAACAAATCGGTGTTGAGTTGGCAGCAGCTATGTTATTGATTTCACGGTGGGCTGGAGTTTTGGCGAACAACAGGCCTTACCAACGTGCCTGAAGGTCCACCACCTGATAGTGCTCCACGCCTTCTGGCAACTCCAAGAGCGCGGCTCGATCCTCAGGGTAGTATTTCGGCCGCTCAGGGTCGCTCCCTGTGTACTCCGCAAGCGCGTCCATCGAATCCCAAAATGACACGAACATAAATTCGACGGTTTCCGACACATTACGGCGAAGGAGTATCCAGCCGCGATTACCCGACACCTCGCCGTAGTCGGGATAGGCCGTCTCCTTCAGGAAGCGCTCGTACCTATCCGCATCAGCAGCACCGGTTCGGCCTCGCCAGACGCGAATGATCATCGCTTTCTTCTGTCACTCTATTTATTGTACACAGTCGTTTGTCACGTTTGTACAATGATCCTGCAACGGAATCGGACAATGTGGAACCTTTTTCGGTTAGGAGGTTTTTTTTGGATTTAGACATCGATTGTGCATTACTACATTCCGTATTTTCAGATCAATTCATTATGTATCGCGCTCAGGTAGGTGCAGGGTCTACTGCTTTACTGACTCACCCGCGCCTTGGTCGCTTTCGCGTCCGCTTAGTAACTAGTCAGCATACAGATACTCGTTACAGGATAAGTGCATCCTCCACCAAATTGAGAATCCTTACACTTTCATTCTGCTTTGGATCACCTACCGCATCGCATTGAGCCGTGCCCAGCTTGCAACTGGTTCTTGTAGCCGTTTTAGTTGCCTAAATCCCTCTAGCACTGCCCGCTCTTTCGCTGCAATCGGTCCTTTCGGCAAGACGATGGCGAGCGATCTGCTGGCGCTCACGGGTAAATCGACAACTCTCAAGCCGGCTGGTAACGGTTCCACCGATAACCGAGGAAGGATGGAGAAGCTGCGACCCCTTGTCACGTGCGCCAAAATTGTTGACACAGACGAGAAGGACTTCAACGGTTTTGCCGTCATGCCGGCCGCACGACACTTCGCGACCGTGGACCTACTGCCCGAGCACCGAAGTTCGACGAATTCCAGTCGTTCAACATCCTGCCAAAAATACCGCTTCGAAGGAATGTGACGATCCGCGACGATGACCACGTAGTTGTCCTCTGCAAAGGGGCGAATAGAAAGCCCGGCACCCACCGGCAAATGACCAACTCCGAGATCAGCAGAACCGTCGCGCACGCGCCTTTCAACGTCCTCGCGTTCGAGGCATCCGTCATCCAGCTCAATCTGAAGCCCGGGATGGCGAACAGCGAGAGCATCGATAATCGGTAATATGAGATGAGTCGCTACACTTTCATAGGTGGCGAGCCGGACCACTCCGGAGAGTGCTGTCGACTTTGCTGCCGTCATTCGCTGCGCGAGCCCTAGAATCTTACGAGCCTCAACAATCACGCTCCGACCGGCCGGGGTCGGAACTGTTCCCGATCGAGAGCGTTGCAGCAGCTGAACTCCAAGGACACCTTCGAGCGCAGCGATCGCATGGCTAATGCGAGACTGGGTGCAGTCGAGTTCGGCAGCAGCGCCTCCAAAACTCCCTGCATCAGCGATTGCGATAAGCACCTCTAATTCGGACATCTTGGGAAGTCGCATGCTCTGATCGAAATCCTTCACGTATCAAATGCTATCAATCACCTGGCTCGGTTGTCTAAATTTCAGTCCGAGGTAAAACTAAGAATATCGGAATCGAATCGAGAGGTGTAAGTGACCTCGCTATCCATAAATCGCACTGCCTTAATCGTCGTTGACGTCCAAAAAGCTTTCGACAACCTGGAAGCGGCAGGGATGCACCGCAATAATCCCGATGCCGTGGAACAGATCAGCAAGCTTCTTGAGGAATTTCGGTTCAAAGGCGCCTTGGTAATTCACATTCGTCATGCTGGTACCAGGCCCACATCCGCCTTCCTTCCAGATGGCCCAGGCTATCCGGTTCAGGACGCAGCACGAGAAAAGCCAGGGGAGCTGGTGATCGTCAAATCTGTGAACAGCGCCTTCATCGGAACCAATCTAGAGGAGATTTTGCGTCGCCGGAAGATTCAGACGCTAGTTATTGTCGGCGCCACTACGAACCATTGTGTCGAGACTACGACACGTATGGCGGGCAACCTTGGTTTCGACGCGAAACTGGTTAGGAATGCGACATGGGCCTTTGACCGTACAGGGCCGGACGGTGATTATCACGCAGCGGAAGAAGTTCACGCCATGACTCTCGCGAATCTGTCGGAGGAATTTGCGGAGATTGTCACGGCAACGGAAGTGGTCAAGCGGCTGGGAGTGCAATGAGAGCGTGATCGAAACTACCTCAAGAGCACGAACTCTGACTCTCAAGCTCACGAGGCGCAGAAGCATCAACGGGACCTCACAGGAGGCCTCCTTCGCTCCTTCGCAGAGTTCCTGAAGGGCCTTATCGGGGGAATTTCCGTACTTTCGGAACAATCGGAGTGATGTATGGATTGAGCCTGTAGCCCATGATCCCCTCCTTCGCGGAGCGGTCCTGGGCTTCGTTCGCGGACAAGGCCAGCGCACCGTTTTCTTAACCGGTCATTTTGACACCGTCGGCGTGGAGGATTACGAAGAACTAGAGCCATGGGCGACGGAACCAGGTGAACTCGCTGGCAGAGTTATTCGCCGGCTGGAAACGACGGGTGAGGATCCCATGGCACTTGAGGATCTGAAATCGGGACGATTTCTGTCAGGACGTGGCCTGCTGGATATGAAATCGGGACTGGCTGGCGGCAGGTCTGGCGACCCTGGAAGCCTTTTCGGAACAGGAAGACCGACTCGGCAATTTCCTTTTTCTTGCTGTCCCCGACGAGGAAGCCTCTTCCGTCGGAATGCGGTTCGCATCTCCGCTCTTGCCCGGTATTGCAGAAGAACGAGGGATCGACCTATCGCTGGCAATTAACCTCGACGCCCTCGGCGACGAAGGAGAAGGCACTAAAGGGCAAGTGGTCGCTTTGGGGACGATCGGAAAAACCCTTTTGTCGGCTTATGTGGTAGGCCAAGAAACCCACGCCTGCTATCCGTTCGATGTTCTTTCCGCGGTGCTGATCGCTGCCGAACTGGTTCGGTTGATCGAATGCTCACCACTATTCACGGGGTACGCTGCTCCACGTCCTTCGACCTTAGTCATGCGAGATTTGAAGGGAGCATATAGTGTTACCACGCCGAGCCGAGCTTGGTCTTGCTGGAACATCATCTCTCATGACCAGAGATCAGCCGAGTCTCTGGCTCGAACAAGTCAAGGAGCGACGAGGCGTTTAGACGAGTTGGTACTACGTCTGGCTGGATACGTAGAAAGTCTGAACGCCGCTGACTCGTTCCGGCGAGTTGCTGGGAAGTCAATCAAAATATTCACCTACGAAAGGCTGCTTCGCCAGAGCGCCGCTCGCAGTTCCACCTTTCAGAGTTCGCTCGATGCGATCGTTCGTGAAGTATCCTCATGGCCCGGGCTTGACTTGCCAACCCGCGCACAGAAGATTACGGAGTATGTTTGGCAGGGGAGCAGACTTGCCGGACCTGCCGTGGTCTTTGGGTACGCATCGATGCCGTACTCGGCAACCAAGACCCTGAGAGAAATAAATCCCTCGCTGCTTCATTGTGTGGCGCGGGAAGCTACAGAAGTGTCGAATCGTCATAAGGTCAGGATTCATCTGGGCGAAAGGCTCGACGTTATTGCCGATACGAGTTTTCTTGGTCCCATCGATTTGGATGATCTCAAAGCGGTCAAGGCCGATACGCCTATTTGGAACTCGTCGATCCGGTGGGATACGGCGAGATCCCGGTCCTAGTGGGCTATCGCAGAGAGTTCGTTACCACGGACGCGGCGGGTGGGATCGGAGTATTTCCATTGGATCGGTCGGGTGTTGGCGGAGTAGGCGTTGATGTAGCGGCGAAGCTTGCGCGCCAAATCGGAGACCGAAGTAAAGATGCCGCGGGCGATGACCTCTCGTTCGATCTTTGCGAACCAGATCTCGACTTGGTCGAGCCAGGAAGAGTAGGTGGGCATGAAATGAAAATGGACGCGAGGATGTTGCTGCAGAAAGTCGCGCACCGCATGCGTTTTGTGGCCGGAGAAATTGTCGAGGATGATGTGAATCTGTTGCCGTGGCGGGCACAGAACGACGACCTCCTGCAGGAAGGCGACGAACTCGCGGCTGGTGTGGCGGGGGGCGGTTTTGCCGTGGACGGGGCCGCAGTGCGCCAATCGGTCAACAGGCCATGACCTTCAATGATCGCAGCCATGGCGCCGGTATCCGCGCTGAATACTGCAACTATCCCATCCCATGCCGGAAGATTGCGCATCACATTTCCAGGGAAACCGCTGACTACTTTGACCGCATAGAACAGACTCCCCTGGGCATAGCTGCTCTTTATGTGTACCTCTCCGCCATTTAGCTCGAGGTGCGAGATCGTATTGGTTGACAAGCCGAGGGAATGAGCAACAAATGCTGCACGGACAGGCTCGATAAGATCGGCAAGCCTTAGGCGTTTGCGTATCTCCTTCTCATCGATGAAGTGTACGCTCATCGTGCATGGTTTGACATTCCGTTCTCAGGAATGCGCGTTGGCCGAGGGGAAGTGTTCGAGCTTGGACAAAGCGGTAGGCATATTCGCACGGCCAAAGCCGATTCGCACATGCCGTGGTTGGTCATAGACAGTTCCAGGGAGCAACATGACGCTGGTTTCTGCAACTAGGCGATCGCAAAACTCTTGAACATCACCTTTTATGTTAAGCCTTGGAAAGCAGATGGGACTCGCATCCGCCATCACGACGTCGAACAGATTACTGTGCCGCTCGAAGAAGGCCTTCAGAATCGGCAGGTTGCGACGGATAATTTCTAGATTTCGTGACCGGAGAATCTGGCGGTTGCGCAGCGCCAGTGCAGACAAAAATTCGGAAGGCGCGCTCGAACAGATGGTTGTGTACATCTTATAATTCCTGCACGCCTCAAGCAGCGCCTCGTTCCGGCAAGTCAGCCAGCCGAGGCGCAATCCCGCCAGCCCGTAGGACTTGCTCATCGATCCGATTGAAACCCCATGCTCATATAAATCGCAGACCGCTGGAAGCCGCTTGGCCGGATCATGCTCCAGTTCGCGGTATACCTCGTCACAGAGAACGACCACCTTTTTCTCGCGTGCGGTGTCCAGGACGTTGTCTAACACACCGCGCGGTGTCAACAGCCCCAGTGGATTAGACGGTGTGGCAATGTAAATTAGCCTGGTGTTAGGGCGAACCAGTTGTCTAAGGGTAGCGAGGTCATGGGCCCAGCCGTCTTCGAAATGACGATTCCAGAGACTGACCGTCGCGCCGGTAGCGCGAGCCAATTCTGCTGCGCTTTCGTAGTGAGGCGCTTCGACGATTACGTGATCTTGTGGACTCACCAGGGCCCGATAGGCTACATAAATGCATTCCTCGGCACTCGAAAAAACCTGTACATGATCGGCTGCGATGCGGTCATAAATCCCCGCAATCGCCTTCCGCAGCGTGGGCGCCCCTGCACTTCTGTAT